>Ga0224742_10155_pt1 | contig 16399 bp, 17 predicted proteins | sample LIM_E_Water_Neg_FD_161631 | JGI IMG/M metagenome (GOLD analysis project Ga0224742, IMG submission 161631) | Enriched cells from gastrointestinal tract of the lab mouse from Pacific Northwest National Laboratory (PNNL), Richland, Washington... | ecosystem: Host-associated > Mammals > Digestive...
GCAGAGATCTACGCAGATCTTGCGCTATAAAGGGATCTTTGCGCCATCTGATCTGGAGATTCCGGATGAGGTTCGCTACTATACGTGTCTTGATAAAACGGATATTGCCAAAAGAGCCGTTGCCTGTATGATCCTGGCTATTTATGCCGGGTTGATTCAAGATATGGAATGGTCAAGTGATCAGGCGTTTTCCTATGTGGAACAGATGATCGATATGTACAGTGCTACCGGTTATTTTACGATGGATGAAATCGACTTTTTGAATGAGGCGCAGCCTTCTAAGGAACTTTGTGACCGTTATCAGATGTATTATGAATACAGCAATGTCCTGTTATGGTCTTTAGGTTATTTCAAGGAGCTCTCTTTTCCGGATGCGGCATGTAATTCTTCATTGATCGTTCAGACGATTTTTAATTACAGTACGGTGGATGAAATCGCAAAGCACGGCCGTTTGCAGGAAGCAAGCGATATGCTGGATGCCTTGGATCTGATCCAGCGTTATGAATGGGCATGTCATCATGCGATAAGAAAGCAGTTTTCTATGCCGGCACATTTGGATCCGACGATTACGGTATATCGGCATCATGCATTGAAATGGCTGATCAGCGATTCCGAGGAAATATGGAATAAAGTGGATATGAAAATCAAAGTGATGAACCGTACATGAGCTCTTATACAGAGCTTTTTATGTTTTTTATTTTATTTATGAGAAATATAGTATAATAATAGTAAGGATGTGATGGTATGCCTTCTTATATTGAATTTCAGAATGTAAAAAAGATATATCACATGGGAGAAGTGGATATTGAAGCTTTATCCGGTGTTGATTTTTCTATAGATAAAGGAGAGTTTGTCGTTATTGCCGGCGCCAGCGGTGCGGGAAAGAGTACGATTTTGAATATATTAGGAGGTATGGACTCTGTCAGCAGCGGCAAGATTTATGTGGACGGCAATGAGATCAGCAGTTATAATGCTCGTCAGCTTACGACATATCGCCGTTATGATATCGGTTTCGTATTTCAGTTTTATAATCTTGTGCAAAATTTGACTGTTCAGGAAAATGTAGAGCTTGCGACGCAAATATGCAAGGATCCTCTTGATATCGTGGAAACGATTCGCGCAGTCGGATTGGAAGACAGAATGCATAATTTTCCCGCACAGCTGTCCGGAGGAGAACAGCAGCGTGTGGCGATCGCCCGTGCAATTGCGAAAAACCCGAAGATCCTGTTATGTGATGAGCCGACGGGGGCATTAGATTATCATACGGGGAAAGCGGTATTGAAACTGTTACAGGATACTTGCCGAAATCAAGGGGTCAGCGTCATTGTGATTACGCATAACCTTGCATTGACGGCTATGGGAGATAAAGTCATTAAAGTCAGAAATGGAAAAATAGAAAGTGTGACTGTCAATGAAGATCCATTACCGGTAGAAAGGATTGAATATTAGGATGCCATCTTCTCTTTGGAAAGATACCTTACGTGAAATAAAGAAAACATTGGGAAGGTTCTTCTCCATTTTTGCGATTGTCGCAATCGGAGTTGCTTTTTTTGCCGGTGTAAAGGCCAGTGTTCCGGATATGAAGTATACGGCAGATGCTTATTTTGATGAATATAATCTGCTGGATTTTCGCATTGTATCTACCGTTGGCTTTACAAAAGAAGATGTACAGGCAATTCGTGAAGTGAAAGGCGTGGAAGGCGTGGATGCGACGTATACCATGGAAGCGTTGACTATGGTAGGACCTCAGCAGCTCACATTAAAGGTCCATGCGCTTCCTGAGGCGGATCCGCGAGCGGATGATCCCGACTATATCAATCAGGCTAATCTTCAGGAAGGACGTATGCCGAGGACATCCGGCGAATGCCTTATTGAAAAAAACGATATCGGAGACAGCGGTTTAAAGATCGGCGATACGATCGTTTTGAGTTCCGGAACAAATACGGATATATCCGAAAGTTTGAAAACAAAAGAATATACGATCGTGGGTACGACGTTTAATCCTAACTATCTCTCTTATGAGAAAGGTTCCTCTTCCATCGGCAGCGGGAAGATCGATAACTATATCATGATATTGAAGGATGACTTTAAAAGCGAGTATTATACGGAAGTCAATGTTACGGTAAAAGGAGCCAAGGATTACAATTCTTATGAAGAAGCGTATTTCGAGATCACGGATAAAGTGAAGACGGCATTGGAAGACGTCGGAGCGGATCGCAGTGAATTCCGCTTTGAAGAGATCAAAAAGCTGGCAAATGAGAAGTATGAAGAAGGATTAGCGGAATATGAAGACGGCAAAAAGCTATACGAGGAAGAGATAACCAAGGCGAAAGATGCCTTGGAAGATGCTAAGATCAAGCTTGCTGTCGGAGAGAACACATTACAGATAGAAAAGAAAAACTATGAGGTAAAGATGGCGGAAGGGAAGCAACAGTTGGAAACAGCCAAAGCGCAGTTAGCTTCCGGTCAGCAGATATATCAGAATATAAAAAAGGAATTTGACGAGCGAAAACCACAGTTGGAAGAACAACTGACAAAGCTGGAAGGACAGCTGGATACGATCAAGGAACAAGTCCAGCGCATTGACGAACAGATCGCTCAGACAAAACAGCAGCTGGAACAGCCGGGGCTTACCAACCTGGAAAAAGAGTTATTGAATCAGCGCCTCACATCGCTACAGCAGCAGAAAGATGTTGCGGAAGCAGCGCTTCCTATGATAGAGCCTACCATAAGCGCTATTCGCTCACAATTGGAGAATACGCAGTCACAGCTGCAGATGATGGAGGAGTATCTGCGTATTTTGCAGCAGCAGATCGATGAAGGGGAAAGAGAATTAGAGGAGGGAAAGAAAACCGCAGAACTTCAGTTCGCCTTGGCCGAGCAGGAACTGATCGACGGACGAGCTTCCCTTATCAGCGGTCAAATGGAATTGGCGAAACAGGAAAAGAAGGGGCTTGAAGAACTGGAACTTGCGGAAGAAAAACTGGAAAAGGCAAAACGTGACATCGAAGAACTGCCGCAGCCGCAGTGGTATGTGTTGGATCGTCATTCGCATTATTCGTATATGGATTACGGCAGCGTAGCGGATCGCATGGATGGGATTTCCAAGGTGTTTCCTTTATTTTTCTTTTTAGTAGCTGCGCTTGTTTGTCTGACGACGATGACGCGCATGGTAGAAGAACAGCGAAGTATGATCGGAACGATGAAAGCGTTGGGCTATGGTAAAGCGGCGATCGCTTTCAAATATGTTTTCTATGCATTTGTCGCCAGCGTATTAGGCAGCATCGTCGGCTGTGCTATCGGTATGACGCTGTTTCCTACGGTGATCTTTAATGCATGGGCATTGATGTATACGATCCCGCATATAAAATTTGTCATGCAGCCTGTCCTTGCGTTTACGGCTAGTTTTATCGTTATCGGTATAACGATGGCCGCTGCATATGCCGCGGTTTATAAAGAACTTATGGAAGTACCGTCTCAGCTTATGCGGCCGAAAGCGCCGAAGGTGGGAAAGAAGATCCTCTTGGAGAGGATCACCGTTTTATGGAGTCGCTTCTCTTTTATCCAAAAGGTAACGGCACGAAATATCTTCCGTTATAAAAAGCGCTTCCTTATGACAGTGATCGGTATTTCCGGATGTACGGCGCTGCTTGTGGCCGGTTTTGGTATTCAGGACAGCATCGGTGAGGTCGTTTCCAGACAGTATGGCGATATCATGCAGTATGATCTCTCCGTAATGTTTGACAAAGACGCAAGCCTGTCACAAAAAGAAGAGATCATGGACGCATTGGCGAAAGATGGGCGTTTTGAGGCTCTTATGGGAGTAGGACAGTATAATGGAAATGCATATGATGGAAGTGAGACGGAAGCGATAACGATCGTTGTACCGAGTGATATAGAAGCGTTTAAGCAGTTTGTTTCCCTGCATACCAGAATAGGACAGAAAGAGCAGGAATTGTCCGGTGACAGTGTTTTGATTTCAGAGAAGTTGTCTATGAATTTGAATGTTTCCAAGGGAGATACCATGATAATCGACGATGGTGACGGTATTCAGCGGGAAGTCAAGGTCGGCGGTATCGTAGAAAACTATATCGGTCACTATGTATATATGGCTCCTGGCTATTATAAGGATATTTTCCATGTCAGGCAGGTCGATACGGCATTGCTTGCAAAGCTGAATGATGCTGCACCGGAGGTAGAAGTAACCTTGGGGAATGAATTGATGAAGGATGAGCAAATCACTTCCGTTACGTTTTATTCAGGTATAGCGGAGAGTTTCCAAGATACGATCGCTTCCCTGAGCTTTGTTGTTGTCGTATTGATCATTGCGGCAGGAATGCTGGCATTCGTAGTATTGTATAATTTGACGAATGTCAATATCTCAGAGCGCGTTCGGGAAATAGCGACGATCAAGGTCCTCGGTTTTTATGATAAGGAAGTCTCTGCTTATGTTTATCGAGAAAATATATTTCTTACGATGATCGGCGCCTTCTGCGGTTTATTCCTCGGTATCGGACTGCATCAGCTGATCATGAATCTAGCGGAATTGGAGTCGGTGATGTTCGGAAGAAATATCGCACTTTTATCCTTTGTTTTATCTTTCCTTATCACAATGCTGTTTTCGATCATTGTCAATCTTGTTATGTATCGTAAATTGAAAGAAGTTCCGATGGTCGAATCTTTAAAATCTGTAGAATAGGTCTTGAAATTTTTAAAAAATAATGTATTATATATAAGTGCCTATATATGGCATTTATATGCAGAAGTGGTGGAACGGCAGACACGCTGTCTTCAGGCGGCAGTGCGAGCAATCGCGTGAGAGTTCAAATCTCTTCTTCTGCACCATATTGCAAACAGCCGCTCATGTGGAGCGGTTTTTATTTTATTATCCCACTTATTAGTTATTTATTATAATCAAACAATCGGTAGATCAGGATGAAGTAAGCAAAAAACAGTTCGATTTTTATGAAAAATCTCGGATGTCAAATACTTTTGACAGACAAAAATATCATTTTATATAAAATAATAATAGAGGTGCAAAATGGATATTGGAACACGTATTAAAAAATATAGGGAATATCAAAATATTTCGCAAAATGAATTAGCATTAAAAGTCTTCGTATCGAGACAGACTATTTCAAATTGGGAAACTAATAAAAGCTACCCCGATATAAAAAGTTTAATGATGTTAAGCAATATCTTTCATGTATCCTTAGATGATTTTATAAAAGAAGATGTGAAGGAGATGCGAAGCGTAATCGATAAAGGAAAAGTTAAACAGTTTAACGTAATGAGTTATATTTTTCTGGCAGAAATGTTAATTGTAATCATCAGCGCTTATCCGTTATGTGAACTTTATGGTTATACTGGGATTTTTGTTTGGCTGTTATTTTATGCAATAGCCTTCGGAACTGCGGCTATCATTGAAAAATTCAAAAAAAATAATGATATTCAAACTTATAAAGAAATCATTTCATTCATTGATGGAAAACGATTAACATATGAAGAAACGCAACGGGAGATAGGAAAAAGAATGTATCAGAAGATCCTATTTGCGATCTTAGCGGGGATCATAACGCTTATTACGAATTTGATCATCATATGGATTATTAATAGCATTTAGAAAAACGGAGAAATCATGGGAGGCAAATTATGGAGTTTTGGATAATTATGATCGTATTTATATGCATGGGCGGAAGCTGTTCACTGGCCGGTACTTGGTGGAGTAAAAAGAAAAAAGAAGAGGAATGACAAATTTATCGTCCTGCTTTATATAAGAATGCAAGGCAGCTTCTGTAAATACGTCAGATGAGGATCAGCTCCGAGAAAGGAGTTGATTTTTTAATGGTGATATTAAAAGAATTAGTGTGTTTGACAAGGGCATAATAACACGATACCTAAAGAATGGAGCCAACCTACACCTGACCGCCGCTATTGGGGAAAACTCAAAGCGGCGGTTTCTGCGCCCTATTCGTTCCACAAATGCTAACATGTGGCGAGGTGCACTTCGGGACATTTTGTCCCAAAGGTACAAGGCCAATCGTCTCCCTTAATAAGAAAAATCTTTGTAAAGGAACCTTGACAAAACCGCCCTATGCTGCTATAATGCAAATGTAAAGGAACCTTGTCAAAATGGGAGGTGACATTATTTGGAAAACAGGGTTGAAGAATTACGAAAAAGGTTAGGCATGAATCAAGAAGATTTTGCAAAAGCACTTAAAGTTTCAAGACAAACTGTCAGTTCAATAGAAACAGGGAAATATAATCCCTCTTTAGAATTAGCTTTTACAATATCAGATTTTTTCGGTAAGCAAATTGAAGATATTTTTATCCATGAAAGGAGTTGCAAAGATGAAAAAAGGTAATTTATTAGAGGGGATTTTGTTTGCTTTGACAGGCATTATTCTTTTGGTTGTAGCACTTCTGACTGATAGTGTGCTGGACAGTTTGCTTATTGGTTTTGCTGCCGCAACTATCTCTTCTGGTATTTTTATGACTTGTAAATACTTCTATTGGAGTACATCTAAAAACAAAGAGCGTTATCAAGAAAAAATAGAAAATGAAAAAATTGAACTTCACGATGAATTAAAATCAAAATTAAGAGATAAATCCGGTCGCTATGCATATGCCATCGGGCTTATGACAGTTAGTATTTCAATAATCATTTTCTCCATATTGGGAAAACTTGAAATCATTGATAATTCACGCTTAATAGTGCTATATCTGGGCGGCTATTTAATATTTCAAATTGTAATAGGTATCATAATATTTAAGCAGGTGCTAAAAAAGTATGAATAGCAAACCCGACCGATCCAGTCAACGACAAGTAAATGGGTTTCACTTCTCCCACCGTTGACAGCCCCGTTTGTCTTTGCTGTTCGGTAATCAAGGGGCAACAGCCTAAAGTGTTGCTATCTTATTCATAAGGAACAGACGCGATAGCGGCGGTGACGCAGCCAACCTCTTTGGGACATTTTGTCCCAAAGTAGGGGCAGGCCAAAGGGCGACACTGTAAAAGGTGCCGCCCTTTTCTGCTGTCAAAAATTTTTGAAATGGGAGGGAGTTCATGCAAACACAGCCAAAGTATCAAAGCGAAGTCACAACCGTTGTTATGGGAGAGCGGACAATCACCATCAAAAATCTCACCCCTATTCTCCCCCCAACAGAACGGGAAAAACGCAAACGCGAGGTAGAGCAAAAGCTGTTTGACGTGTTCAGTAAGTACGCCGGACAGCGCGTGTAACCCATCGACATCCTTGTGATATGGGGCCGCCCGAGGTATAATATAATTGTAGGTTGGCTCCCGTTTAACGGAAGGGAGCTAATTATGGATAGTAGAATAGATGCAATTTATGGGCGGCAGTCGATTGACAAAAAGGACAGCATCAGCATTGAAAGTCAATTTGAATTTTGCCGTTACGAGCTAAAAGGCGGTGAGGCGAAAGAATACAAGGACAAAGGGTACTCCGGCAAAAACATTGAACGGCCCGATTTCCAGCGGCTTTTGAAAGACATCAGAACCGGGCTTATCCGGCGAGTGATTGTCTACCGTCTGGACAGGATCAGCCGCTCCATTGTGGATTTCGCAAAGCTGATGGAGCTGTTTAAGCAGTTCAAGGTGGAATTTGTTTCCTGCACCGAAAAATTTGATACGTCAACCCCGATGGGCCGGGCGATGCTCAATATCTGCATCGTGTTCGCCCAACTGGAACGGGAAAGCATCCAGATGCGCGTAACGGACGCCTTTTACTCCCGGTGTGCCAAGGGCTACTATATGCGGGGCCGCGCTCCATACGGTATTGATACGGAGCCCATCGTGATGGACGGTATCAAAACAAAACGGCTGATTGAAACCGCTGAGATGGAATATGCCGAATTGATGTATGAAATGTACGCGGAGCCCGAAACCTCCTACGGCGATATTACCCGGTATTTCACCGAGAATGAAATTCAAGTGTACGGGAAAACGCTGAAACGGGGATTTGTGGCGCAGCTCCTGCGGAACCCGGTTTACGTCCAGGCCGACATGGATATTTACGAACACTTCAAGGTACAGGGCGCGAAAATCGAAAGCCCTCCGGAATTGTTCACGGGCGATTATAGCTGTTACTTATACCAGGGCCGAGAGGGGGAGGAAAACATTCTGGTGATTGCGCCCCACAAGGGCCGTATCCCCTCGGCGCTCTGGCTGAACGTCCAGCACAAGCTATCCCAAAACACCACGTTCCAGAATGGCCGAAAATGCCACAATACGTGGCTGGCCGGGAAAATCAAGTGTGGGTGCTGCGGATATGCGTTAGTGGGGCTGAACGCCGCAAACGGGGTGACGTACATGAGATGCAGACAGCGCGTAGAAAACAAAAGCTGTCCGGGGCCCGGAACGCTGACACGGCATGAACTGGAAAAATCGGTGTATGATGAAATGGTAAAAAAGATGCGGGAATTTCAGACGCTGAGGGGCAGCAAGGCGGAGGGGTATAATCCAAAGCTGACCGCCGCCCGCGCCAAACTTGTCAAAATCGAAAGCGAGATTGAAAAGCTGATTGATACGCTGACCGGGGCAAACCCTCTCTTGTTGCAGTACGCCAACAGCCGGATTGAAGAATTGGACACGGAGCGGCAAAAGCAATTAAAGCTGGTGGCCGACCTCACCGCTAATTCTGTTTCAAGTTCTCAGATTGATAGTATAACGGGCTATCTCCAAAATTGGGATGAGGTTAGTTTTGACGACAAACAGCGCGTTGTGGATACGCTGATTTCTAAAATCGAGGCCACCAGCATCGAGCGCGTGATACACTGGAAAATCTAAAAATTTTTACTTCGCATTATACCATTGTCAAAGACGTTTTGCCATTTTGTGATATATTAAAAATATAAGGGATTGGAGGAGCTAATATGAAAAAGACAATATTTGAAGTAAAAGATGGCGAGCAGTTGTTTGCGGCTAAAGTTTCTGGCGACTGTTGGAAAATGCCGAAAACGACTATTCGGAAGCAAGTGCCGGGGAAATATTATTTTACCGATAAACGCATAGTTTTTTTAGCATCCGGACTGATCGGTACAGAAAGCGTAAGTTGGGAAATTGAAATGAAAGATATTGATACAGTAAAAACATGTACAACACCGCCTTTCTTTCCATTCGGTATTTTGATTACGATGAAAAACGGAGATAAGTACAAATTATCTATTTTGAAACGTAAAAAATACTTTGAGTGGATTTCTCAATATGTATCTTAGTTTATGCATTGAGAATTTATGAATACGGTATATGAAAGAATATACTATTTCATAGATGCTTTCGCAAGGTCAATGATATTGGCCTTTTTTTATAACGATATGAAGGAATAGGAAGATGTCAGGATATACTGGTGTGGTAACTCTGGCTTCTTTTTTTATCTTTAACATCCGCAGATGATCGAAGTTTTTTCATTTATGTGTATGAGTATATAAAGCTTAACAAAAACTTGATAATGATACTGAAAATTAAATGGGAGATAACAAGAAGTATTTGTAAATCTCCCATTTTTTGAAATATAAACATATATGGTCTATTTTTACTTTAGTAAACTGTCTGAGAAATGATTATCAACGTGAACTTTCAATCCGTATGGAAATTTTAGTAACATAATTTTCCTCTCTTGATAAAGCAAATTCATTCATTCCTATCTCATAAGCGTAACCAGTCATTTTTAAATTATTCTTCTTCGTAAATTCGATTATTTGTTGATAAGCATGAGGAAGTGTATCCCATGCTCCTCTATGGTAATAAATGATATATGTACCTTTGGGCTTATGAAAAATATTTTTTTCTGAGGTATGGTGCAATGCAGGTGTGTAAATACCGTCATATTTTGAAAAATCGTTTTGTAATACTTTTTCAATAGAAATCATTCCGCCTACTCCCATGCGAATTTGTTCTATACTCCATGATTCTGCCATATAGGAAAAGGAGTTTGAAATATCATCATCGAAATCGTAGGGCAAGATAAGCAATTTTTCTTCTTTACATTCAATTACTTCAATTTTCGATTTTTCTAATGACCGGCACAGTTCTATTTGATTTTTCTTTTCATGAATTGTTTTTTTTATGAGTTTAAGTCGTTTTATCTGATTATTTATTTCAAGTTCCTTTGCCGTTGCAAGATTGCTGAATTTTTCTTCTGTCGGTCTTTTAACATATTCTTCAATTTCATCAATACCCATATTCAATTCTCTTAGCATAAGAATATATTCAAATTCGATGCTCTGTGATAAATCATAATATCTATATCCGTTTTTACCTTTTGTATTTGGAGAAAAAAGTCCGATGTTATCATAGTAGTGAAGTGTTCTTTTATTGATGTTATGGAGTTTTGCGAATTGCGCAATTGTTAATTTAATGTTGCTTTTTTTCATGCTTTTCTCCTATTGACTTTACACTTACTGTATAGTTTATTATATGAAATGTACAAACAAATAACAAGGAGAAATTGATATGAACATTATATTGCGAGAGTATAGAAAAGGAGATTTTAGTGCATTGCAGGATATTATCAGAAAGACATGGCATTATGATGATTTTAGTAGTCCTAAGACTGCTCAAAAATTGGCAAGAGTTTTTTTAAGCAGCTGCCTAACAAATTATACCTATTCCCGTGTAGCTCTTGATAATGGAAAACCCGTAGGAATCATACTTTTAAACAATAAGGCGAGACATAAATGTCCATTCGGTTTAAGGATTCAACAAGTAAGATCGATTATATCGCTATATTTATCTAAAGAGGGACGAGAGGTATCTAAAATATTTGAAAATGTAAGTGGTATTGATAAAGAACTTCTAAAAGAATGTGAGATAGAATATCCGGCTGAACTTGCTTTGTTTGCGGTAGATTCATCTTGCCGTGGCAAAGGAATAGGCAAACAGTTATTTCAATCAGTCTTTGAATATATGAAAGAACAGAAGTTAAATACTTTTTATTTATTTACAGATACAAGCTGTAACTATGGATTTTATGAACATCAAGGCATGATACGAAAAGGCGAAAAAAACTATACATTTAATATGAACGGACAGTCTGCTGAGATGAATTTCTTTATTTATGATTATGTGATATAGATTTTTTTTTGCGTTAATATTGTTTATATATTTATTTTATTTGATTTTTACACCAAATTGCTTCTATAGATTAAAAAAGCTCCCTGTTTAAAGGAGTTTTTAGCATATGGTGCAAGAGAAGGGACTTGAACCCTCACGAGATTGCTCCCACTACCCCCTCAAAGTAGCGTGTCTGCCATTCCACCACTCTTGCATTGCCTTATTATAATACTATAAAAATATGTATTTGGCAAAGCTTTTTCATGATCTAATGTATTTTCTTTTTTTGATAATGCATATGTAAGATCATGAGAAGTCCTGCGATATGCAGAGCGAGCAGTAAAAAGAAAACTGTATAATAAGAGGAACTGAAGTCATATACATACCCTAATACAGAGGTAGATAATGCATTTGAAATCCCGCCGACCAATGATATGATGGGGAAATAATGATTATATTCATGATCAGAATAGAATTCTTTTGACAGCAGGGTGAGACATACCGTAATGACAGAATACATCATTCCATACATAAGAGAAGAAATTTCCAATAGGATATAACTTTTGACAGAGAAGATTGTTAAGAGGGATATGAGATTGATGACTACCATTATCAAGGTTGCCTTTATAGCTCCCCAGATGTCCGCAATGAGACCGGAGAAGAGCTTGGAAATAACATTGCCGAGCATGCTCATCGACAGCATAACAGAACCGATCAAACTGCCGAATCCGATACTGGATGCCAGACTGGGAAAATGCTGTACAAAGCCAAGAATAATAACGAATAAAAAGAGAAAACTCACTTTTCTCTTTTTATATTGTTTTATAAGTATCTGTTATATGAGTTATATCAAATATTCGCATAGGATTAAACCGCTGCGAGATTAGTAATTAATTAACCCCAGATCTCGTCGATTTTAGCTTTAATCTTTAATGCTTCAGCCTTTGGATCCTTAGCGCATCGGATTGCCCTGCCAAAGATAAAGCAGGAAACCGGTATACCGCGGAACAATTCCAGATCATCATATCCGATACTTCCGGTAGCGGCAACATCCATTCCATATTCACAAAGCTTCTTTAATGTTTCGATTTCTTCAGGTGTCCATCCTCCGGGTTTATCTCCGGAATGCTGAAGAGTCAACTGGCTTACTCCTAATTCCTTCCACATTTTTACATCATCGAATGACCAATGACCATATAATTCGATTTGAATCTTTGTATCAAGATTACGCTTTTTTGCTTCTTCCTGAACTGCTTTAATAGTACCAGGTTCACATGCGCATAATACAGTAGTGAAATCCGGTCTGCCATCAAGCAGCATGCCGCCTATTTTATTGCCGGCATCAACGATTTTAAGATCCGCTAACAGCGGTTTGTCCGGATAAATCTCCCGGAATACCTTAACGACTCTTGCTCCTTCAGCGGCAATCAGTGAATAACCGCACTCTAAGATATCGACGGCATCGACAACGCCAGTAGAGCAGTCGCGTATAGCTTCTTCCATACTGGAACAGTCCAGTGCTAATTGTAATGTTGGTTTTTTCATAAACACTCCTCTTTCATTTTGCTGCGGATAAAAATTGCAACATCTTTCAGATAAGGAAGGAAATGCATATCTTCATCACTCCATACCTCTGCTACAAAATATCCGCTGTAATTCTTTTTTGCAAATACATTCATGCAGGCATTAAAGTCAACGATGCCTTTTCCATATGGAACATTGCGGCAATTTCCAATAAGAGCATCTTTTATGTGACAGGCGACGATCCTATCTTTATCGTAAGTCAAATCCAGCTGTGGGTTTACATCGATAGAGGCAACATTACCTGTATCCGCATACAAGGCAATATCATTATTTCCCCAATTCTGTAATACCTCAGTTGCTTTTTGTATGGTGGAAAAGAACGGAACATCCTCCAGAACCTCCACCGCCAAGGTTATTCCTTTTTCTTTTGCGATATCTGTTAAAAGGTTCATTGAAGTTAAAAAATTATGAATCGTTTCTTGTGTGCTTTCTTTTCCATTCACATCGTAAGCGGCTATTTGAATGATACTGATACCCAGAATTTCTGCGACACGTATTGCTTTTTTTACGATTTCCCGTCCCTGTTTTCTTAGATGCTCATCGCAATCACCTAACGGATAGTAACGATTGGCTGTTAATGCCATGGTGTGAAACGGCATCTTAAATTCTTCAGCAGTCTGCCTGATTTGTAAAAGTTCTTTTTTTGGCATGTCTAAGCGCAGAATCCTTGGCTTTAGTCCATCAATACTGAATTCTATAAAATCAAAACCTGCTTCTTTAGCTACTTTGAATTTATCATGCCAACTTAAAGAAAGCGGAATTCCTTTTTCATAAATCCCCAGTTGAATGCTGTTTTCTTTTTTCATATGATATCCTTTTTTATGTAAAGAGATGATCCCTCCCTCTGGGAAGGATCATTTTTACTTACTTCTTATTATAGGAAGCTCTTATATGGCAAGTTGATAGGATGTGTAAAGATGTCGTCAAATCCTCTAGGATATTGATACTGAAGATTATCCTTATCATTTGGATATACGAATTTTCCGCCTACTTCCCAAATGAAAGGTTTAAACTTGTACTGCAGGCGGTTTTTACGCATGTGCCAGAGTACCAGAATTTCATTTGTATCAGCTTTGAAGTTTGTCCATAAATCATGATGGTAAGGAATCATTACCTTACAGTTCAAAGCTTCACCCATTCTTAAAATGTCACAAGCAGTCATCTTATCGGTGATACCGCGAGGGTTTTCACCATAAGAACCGAATGCTACATCAATATCGTATTCATTTCCATGTTTAGCATACATATTTCCGTAATGAGAATCACCACTGTGATAAATTGTTCCTGCCGGTGTTTTAATAACGTAGCTTACAGCACGATCATCCATATCATCTGTTAAACGTCCGGTAACATCACCTTCCGGTGGATTAGTAATCAAAATAGTACGATCTACAGATTCTACTGCATGAATTTCAATATCCTTTACTTTTACTATATCGCCAGGACGAACTGTGATAAGACGTTCTTCAGGTACGCCCCAGCTGCGCCATAAGTCAGTTGCGAATTTTGAACCGATAAATGGTACAGGTTCTTTCACATTGTTTAAAACGGCGGCAGCTAAATTGATATCGATATGATCAGTGTGTGTATGAGAAGCTAATACAGCATCGATTTTGTTTACTGCAAATGGATCCAAAACTGCCGGTACGGCACGTAGGTTAGGCTGTAAATTACGTGCTCCGCTCATTCTTGCCATCTGATGATCAGGGCTCATCATTTTACGGTTTCCATTTTCATCATAGTGGCTGCGTTTACCGGAACCGCACCAGTAATCAATTGCAATATTTGTATCGTTTTCTGTTTTGATCCATAGACCGGTACAGCCGAGCCACCACATTGCAAAAGTACCTTTTTCTACTTTTGTTTCAGCAATTTCTTCATTTAACCATGTACCCCATTCAGGAAAGGTATTAAGAACCCATTGTTCTCTTGTTACATCTTTTACATTAGCCATGTCTTTAATTCCTCCTTTTTGTATTTCTAATGACCATTTTCATTTTATACTATCACTTTTATTTATGCTATACGTTTTTATGATTGCTTTTATGATTTTATGAAGATTTTAATAACCTTTCTGGATAAACATCTTATTTTGTATTAGATTGTAAAGAAAAGAGTAGTATAATGGTTATGGAAACAGAGAGGAGAGGAATGATGGTACGAATTTTACCTTCGATTGCTTCAGCGGATCAGCTGGCAATATTAGAAGAAATGAAAAGAATTGAGGGTACTCCTTATCTTCATATTGATGTGGAGGATGGGAATTTTCTGCCCAATATTACATTTGGAATGAAAACGGTTCAAGCTATCGTTAAGCAGAATGCATTTTCATACGATGTTCATTTGTTGTGCAACGAACCTATGAAATATATAGAAGAATTAAAGGATGACAGTATAAAGGAAATAGCTTTTCATATCGAGTCATCCATGTATCCGCTGCAGGAATTGAACAGAATACATAAATACGGAAAAAAAGCCGGTTTGGCATTTAATTTTAAAACACCGATTCAGGAAGCTATTCCTTTTTTGGATGCTATTGATTATATTATTATTATGACTTCGGAGCCGGATGATGAGGGGAATGCTTTTACTTCGTCCATACTTGATAAGATCAAAGAGGCAAGAAGGTTATTGCCTTCTGAAATATCTATTTGGGTAGATGGCGGTATATCAGAAAAAGAGCTTCCTAAAGTTGTAGAAGCAGGCGCAGACTGTGTAGTAATGGGAAGAGCGGTATTTAAAAATGAAAATCCGAAAAAGGCAATAAAAAAGTACTCGGGAGAAGTGGTATGCTGAAGCTTGCAATTTTCGATATGGACGGTTTGATGCTGGACTCTGAACGCATTTACCTGGAAGAAGCAAAAAAAGTATCAGATACTTATCATTATCATATTCCGAAAGAGGCTATTTTGGCGACAATGGGTTTAAATTCAGCAGCGTCGCATCAAAAGATCATAGACTATATGGGGAAGGACTTCCCTATAGATGAATATTTGGAGCACTTACGCAAGGGATTTGAATATCGTCTGATGCATCGCGAGGTAGCAAAGAAGAAAGGTCTTATGGAATTGCTACAGTATCTGGATGAGCATCATATTTTGAAAGCAGTTGCCACATCTACAAAAAGGATAAGAGCAGAGGCAATGCTAAAAAACGCAAACATTTATGATCGTTTTGACTGCATTGTTTGCGGGAATGAAATCGCAAACAGCAAACCTGCACCCGATATTTATCAAAAGGTATTGAAAAATATGGGAATCAGCTGCCGGGAAGCAGTCGTTTTTGAAGATTCACGTAATGGTCTGTTATCCGCTTGTAATGCAGATATTCCGTGCATTCTTGTGCCTGATCTGGCAATAGTAGAAGAAGAGCTTCAAAAAAGAGCACTCGCAGTAGTAAAAGATCTTTCAAAAGCTATCGATATTTTAGATGACATATATTGATTTATTCAAAACATCGTTTATTATAATAAAACAGGGATTATCTTTATGATATCCCTGTTTTTAATAGTCATCTTCATGATAATATAACTCAGTCAAGAAAATGATGGATAGCATTGGCAATGCCATCGTCGGTTACCTCAGTTGTAATATAATCAGCTTCTTTTTTCAAAGCCTCTGATGCATTTCCCATTGCGACACCGATGGCAGCCTTCTGCAGCATTTCAATATCGTTATCTGCGTCTCCAAAAGCCATACAGTTATCCCAGGAAAGGTTCATAAGTTTTAGGACTTCCTCTAT
>Ga0224742_10156_pt1 | contig 16342 bp, 15 predicted proteins | sample LIM_E_Water_Neg_FD_161631 | JGI IMG/M metagenome (GOLD analysis project Ga0224742, IMG submission 161631) | Enriched cells from gastrointestinal tract of the lab mouse from Pacific Northwest National Laboratory (PNNL), Richland, Washington... | ecosystem: Host-associated > Mammals > Digestive...
TCTACGTATTTCTTTGCCATTTCTTTATTGGATGAATTCTTCATAACGCATTCGTACCATGGACCGGTTGTCGCGCCGATTCCTGCGCTTCCGCCGATCATCGGAGCGCATCCGACTTTATCCGCGCCCAGTGCTGCTACTGCAGCCGGATACTGGTGGCTCCAGTTGAGCTGCATGGCAACCTTTTCGTTGGTGAATAATTCCTGGGACTCGGTTGCTGCCGTAGACAGGGAGTCTGCCGGCGTATAATCTGCATTTGCATTTTCTACCATAAAGTTCAGCGCGTCTGCGTATGCCTGGTCGGTGATATTGACTTTGCCGTCTTTATCGAATACAAGTCCGTCCGCGCCTGCCTGGCAGGCAAAGTCAAGGAATGAGCAAACTGCGTCGGAGCCGCTTCCAAATACGGTTGTTCCATACAGATCGTCTGTTGCAAGCTCTTTTGCAAGGGCCTGATATTCTTCCCATGTCTTCGGCACCTGATCCTCTGCAATCAGATCCTTTCTATAGATAAGTATCTTGGCATTTACCCACATTGGATAGCCCAAAAGATTGCCGTCTAATGTTCCGCTTTCCTCCAAGGTAGGAAGGAAATCGCTGGTATCCGCGTCATTGACCGGTTCAAGCGCGTCTTTAAATGCCGCGAGCCATACCACGTCCAGACATCCTACGTCGTGAGTAGCTTCCCCGGCTTTGATTTCTGTGGAAAGCTTATCATACATTCCTGTGTACGCAACTGCATCCACTACTACTTTGCAGCCTGTCTCCTCTTCAAAAGCCGCCGCGGTCTCATTTGCAAGGGCTTCAGCCGGAGAGCCGCTCTCCACCAATACCGTAATACTGTTCTCTGCCTTTGCGTCCTCTTTCCCGTCTCCTGAACCGCTTTCTTTCTGGCCTCCGCAGCCTGTTAACATTGTTCCAACCATTACTGCCGCGAGTAAAGTACTCAGAAGTCTCTTTTTCATTGTTGTCTCCTCCTTTTTCATGTGATCCTGCTCTTTCCTACTCTTATTATCTCATATGGAACGCGTTCCATATATGCTAAAAAATAAAATCGCTTTCTAGCTTATCTGCAACATGGAACGCGTTCCATATTGCAGAAAATAAAATAGAGTAGTTTCTCTTTACATTCTTTATTATATCTCCTTCGTCAAATATGTCAATATCTTTTTTCTTTCTTTATTTTTTTTGTGCAATCTATTCAATTTTAACAATTTATTTTTGTGCATCTTCCACTACACGATTGTGGTATTCCCTTTCCGAAGCCGAGCTTCCAGCATAACCAGTTTATTCTTATAATCTTTTCCGGCGATCAGATCCCGCATCATCCGCACCGATTCCTTTGCAAGATCTTCAATCGGCTGTACCACCGCTGTCATCTTCGGCTCTGCCAGCTCCGTAATAAAGGTTCCGTCATAAGCGACAAATTTCACATCCCGCGGCACCTTCATATGCCTGCGGATCGCTTCGTTCATACACTCAATCGCCAGCCAGTCTACGGCAAACACACCGTCAAAATCAAATCCTTTCGAGAACACGTCCCGGACAACCTCCTGATAGTATTCCGAATCAAACCGGTTCCACTCCAGCTCATAAGTGCAGGTGTGGGTCTTATGCTCCCTCATTATCCGCTCAAATTCATAGTGCCTCTCATGATAGGGAGAATCCACTGCCGTAGAACCCCTAAAATGCAGAATCTTCTTACAGCCATTGCAAATCAGGACCTCTGCTGCAAGACGCCCTCCTTCTTTATGGTTCACAGCCACTACCGGAATATGCTCCCCCAAGTACCTGTCAAGCGCAACAATCGGCTTGCGGATCTTCTGGTATTCTTCTACGTCCAGCGAGTGTACCCCGGTAATCACACCGTCCACAATGTGGCGGTTCAGCATGTCTAAATACTCCAGCTCCGCATTGCTTTCCTTGACCGTACTGCAGAGCATCATTTTATACCCCGCCTCGTACAGCTCATCCTCCACATAATCGACAAATTCTACGAAGAATGGATTCGACACGCTGGGTACGATTACCGCGATGATTCCGGTTCGCTTGTGATACAGATTCCTGGCCAGTTCATTGGGTGTATAATTCAGCTCCCGCATTGCGATTTCAATCTTCTCTCTGGTTTCTTCCGCCACGTATCCGCTGTCATTTAACATTCTGGATACCGTACCTACGCCCACGCCGGCTCTTTTTGCAACATCCTTAATTCCCGCCAATGTTTCATCCCCCCTGACTCACTCCATATTTCATATGAGACTGATTCTGTCAATCTCGGCCAGCTCTTCTTCTGTAAAATCAACTTTTTGTATCATCTTTACATTTTCCTCTATCTGTTCCGGCTTAGACGCCCCAAACAGTACGCTTGTCACTTCTTCATCTTTTAAAACCCAGCTAAGAGCCATCTGCGCCAATGTCTGCCCTCTGTTTTCTGCAATGTGGTTCAATGCCCGGATCTGGTCTAATTTGTCCCGCACAGACCGTTCTTTCAGAAAACGCCCGTCTGTACGAATCCGGCTGTCCGAGGGTATCCCATTCAGATATCGGTCCGTCAAAAGCCCCTGCGCTAAAGGACTGAATGCAATAATCCCTTTGTTCAGCCGTTTTGCAGTTGCTTTCAGTTCATTTTGCTCTATCGTCCTATCAAAAATCGAATACCTGTTTTGGTTAATAATAAACGGACACTTCAATTCTTCCAGAATCTTGGCAGCCCTTAGAAGCGTTGGGCCGTCATAATTTGAAATTCCCACATACAGGGCTTTTCCACTGCGCACAATCGTATCCAACGCCATCATCGTTTCCTCAAGCGGCGTCTCCGGATCCATTCTGTGGTGATAGAAAACATCCACATAATCAAGTCCCATACGCTTAAGGCTCTGATCAAGACTGGCTATCAAGTACTTCCTGCTTCCCCAGTTTCCGTAAGGCCCTTCCCACATATCGTAACCCGCTTTCGTACTGACAATCATTTCATCCCTGTAAGCCCGCATCTCTTCCTTTAAAATTTTCCCGAAATTGCGCTCCGCGCTTCCGTATTCCGGCCCGTAGTTATTGGCCAAGTCAAAATGTGTAATACCCAAATCGAAAGCCCGGAAACACATTTCTTTCATATTCTCTAGATCCGCGCTGCTTCCAAAATTATGCCAAAGCCCCAGTGACAGCATCGGAAAAAGGAGTCCGCTTTTTCCACATCTGTTATATTTCATTTTCTGATAGCGGCCGCTGGCCGCACAATATCTGTGATCCATAGTTCTTCTTCCTCTTTCGGTTTCCGTTCCCAGCCAGACGCAAACCATTTAGTCAACATTTATTTTTATGGTATAATTCTTTATCTTTATTATACAATGCAGATAGCCGGATGCAAACCATTTTACAGCTATTCCTCAGGAATGTCATTCCTTGAGGCTTATATTGATTCCCTGCCGGCAATCCGGTTATTATTTTTCAAACCGTTTAAACATGGTCTCAAACACTCCATCCTACGCAAAACAGCGAAGTGCTGATTTCGCGCTTCGCTAAAATTCTAATCAATATCCGTTCCTGTAAAGAGCATCATTACCGAACCCTCGTCCCTGCGAAAAATGACCTGCGTTTCTTTCCGGCTTCCACCGGTAAAAGGACTATGGAAAGCTTCAATAGCAAAGCTGTCCCAGCGCTTCCTTTGCCTTTCGGATTTCTTCCGGATCCGTGCGCAGAATATCAAATTCACTAAGCCCCGGAAGCCCCATATTGACGTTTTCCCTTCGATAAGACATTCCGCTGTCTATCTTCCGCTTTCCGGACATATGGAAGCTAACCGCATGGAGTTGTACCCCCAGCCGCCGAATCGCCCCGGCGTTTACTCCGCTTCCAATCAGGATTTCAATTCGCTCTCCCGCCTGTGCGATCAGTTTCTTTAAAACATCAGCCCCCTCTGTGCAGGCCGCCGCCTGACCTGATGTAAGAATTCTGTCAATCCTAAGCGCGACCGCTTCCTCTAGCGCTTCATACGGATCTTTGCACACGTCAAAGGCACGGTGCAGCGTAAACCGCAGATCCCCCGCGCTGTCCTTAAGCTCTTCCATCCGTTCCAAGTCCAAACTGCCATCGGGCCGCAGGCATCCCACGGTAATCCCATCCGCCCCCAGTTCGTAAAACATCCGAACATCTTCTTTCATCATTCTAAATTCCGCTTCCGTATAGAGAAAATCTCCATACCTCGGCCGAATCAGGACATATAGCTCCATATCGCAGGCCTTGCGGATTTGTTTGAACTGACTCACGCCGGGCGTCGTTCCGCCGATAACCAGATTCGAGCAGACCTCTAAGCTGTCCGCTCCGCTTTCCCGGGCAATCAGCGCCGACTCCACCGAATCAATACATACTTCTAATTTCGTTTTCATGCTTTCCCTCTTTTTTACCTATATTCTACATTTTTATGGCATGTTTAGCAATGAAAAGCGACACGGCTCCTGAAAAAAATACAACCACATACTCAAATCCTTCGCATACCTGAAACAAAACGCCATATAACGCGTTTCCCAAAGGCTGCGCGCACATGGCAATCGTGAGCGCTACAGCAATCACCTTTCCAATCAAATTCTGCGGCGTTTCCGTCTGCATGAAAGACATCATCTGTACCGTAAATATAGTAGAAAATACCATAATCATAAAGCAGCACACGGTAATGACCATATAATTTATAATTCCGGATGAAACCAACCCCAACGAGACCCCTATCGGAAATACGCAGACAGCTCCGGCTATTATGAAATTCCCCGATTTCTGAATAGGCAGCCTATCTGCAAAAATCCCCGCGCCAATTCCTCCTGTAAGCCCTCCCGCAGCCAGCGCTCCCTGCGCGTAACCGTAAAGCCGATTTGCCTGAACCGGCTCTAATGCCAGGACTTCCGTTATCAAATATGGCATCCCAACAATAATCATTGCCGATAAAAACAAATTAATCCCGCAAATCACCAACAGCACTTTTCCAATCACGGGCTTATCCCGCCGGATAAAACGGATACTTTCCGCAAAATCAGTTTTAACCGTCTTCCATATATTTCCCTCTGTATGCGGCTTCCAAAACGGTATTTTGATAAAAATTTCCATAATTGCTGAAAGACAAAAGCATGCCATGCACACCTGCAGGATCGGTCTCAGTCCATATGTACTGTACAGCACTCCTCCGATTACCGGACCTATTAAAGAAGCAAACGAATTTACCGTATTAATCACAGAATTTGCCGCCATAATATGCTCCTGCGCTACCAGCGCCGGAATACTCGCCTGTACAGAAGGCTGATACGCTCCCGCAATTCCATATAAGATCATCATTGTCACCGTCAAAAGAACAACGATATCCGCTTCCTTCATAAGCATGAAAAAAATCAGAATAACCGCCGCCGTAAAGAAATCCAATATTACCATAACGTTTCGTTTATTTACCCGGTCAGCCACAATCCCTCCCACCGGAGCCAACAGAATGGACGGAATAAAAGCGCAGGCCATAACTGTTCCGTAAAGCGCCGAGGAACCCGTTAAGTTCAGCAAATACAATGGCAGGGCAAACCGCAGCGCTGCATTGCCAAACAGCGAAATAATCTGTCCGATCACAACTAGGGTAAAATCTTTTGAAAATAAACTTCGATTCATAATTGAAATCTCCTTTTTTACTGTATTTCCAGCATATTATATAAATGCAGGTATCTATATTCATTTTACATACCAAACAGCGGTATGTAAGAAAGTTTTTTTATCAGAAGGCATTTGAAATATCGCCTTCTGACAAATATATATTACTATTAGCATAAGAATCAGGCCAACGAAACGCGCTGCGTAAATTGCAGTAAAGCATATCTGGAAATAAGGAATGCTTTAGAATCTGTTTGAAAAAACAGTTTCGTGAAAAACAGCAGCGTATTAAAGTTGGGACGACACTTGGGCAAAAGAATTGTCTGCAGATTCTCTGCTTAATGCATTTTTTACACATTAACATACTGTTAGTATGTTTGTCAATATCTGCTTCTCTTAAATATCCGAAAGTTTATCACCCTAGTGTGCTGACCGCATTATATCTGGCGAAACTCCGCAGAATATTCGATCATCTGCAAGGCGGATTTTCGACGGCGTAGCGGTGGCTACGGATAGAAAATCCAACGCGGCAGATGGACGGATAGGCAAGGAGGTTTGGCTGAATATAATGCGGTCAGCACACTAGTTCCTTCCGCTTTTATTGGAAAACAGAAGCAATCGCGGCAATCATACAAACAATGATTATACCGCAGCCAAACACCCGTATTACCTTTTTTAATTCTTTATTTCCCTTTAATGCCTTATCTATATCTTCTGAAAATAGCGCTAATATAACGCCAATTATTACTGGTATCAAATACATCCACATTCCTGTTCCACCTGCCCTTGTCAATTTCGATTGTAATTTGATGGTTTTTAAAGGAAACAAAATCACATAAAACAGTATAACACAAAATGTGCGGAAATTGGTAAACTGCTTGAAATGCTTTCAAACAATCAGTGAAAAGTGGATAGATAATTGTCATCTTTCATCACTCGAAAAAGTGGCGATAAGTCATTTACGGTATTCATCTTTGGCAGTTCTGGCTTTTTACCCAAACCATTTCTCCCTCATCTGATGATGCTACTTCTCCAAGAATTTCGTTTGTATGAAATAAAAATACAATATGCCGCCCATTCTCTATGGGAAATTGCTTGATACCACATAATCTTGGATTCTAATATCAAATTCCTCTTTCATTACCCGAATAAAACAAAAGCTATTGGACTTATACGCATAATTGTCTAAAACAATCCACTTTTTCCTAATATGTTCCATTCCAAATAGCCTGAAACCCTGCCTTAGAATTTCTCTCTTTCTCATGCACATAAGAACTTGCGTATGCCGGCTCCTGTCTTGCTACATAGCTTGCAAAAATCGTCTCCCACGGCCGCATGATCTCCTGAAATCTTTCCACGGCCGCATCATAAGTACTTTTATCATTCGGAGCAATCTTAGAAAATGCCTCTGTGATCTCGGAAATCATCTTAGTATTGGAAGCAACTGGCTGCGTTCTGGTTCCGCCGATATAATACCCATCCCACATGGGATTTTGTTTATCCCCCGCTGCCAGATCTAAAAGGAGCTTTGAAGTTTCCAGCTTCCTGTCTATCTTCTTTTCTACCGCTTCACTTAAAACTTTTACCTGATCTTCCGTCAGACCCAGACCTGATTTATGTACATAGGCCCTCGCAATCCCTATGTTAGCATAAGTATTATAGGTACCCGAACCTCCGGCAGCTAAAAAATTGTCGATGTACTCTCCCGTCTTCTGCATATTCATCAACTCTTTCCACGTCACTTCTATCCCGCCTGCGAAAAGTTTTGTTTTCAGATTATCAGGAGTATTGGCAATTCCCTTCGAAATATTCTCCTTCATCTCGTTCACAAAGGCGTTCAGTCCCCCTACCGTACTCCGTTCCGTGTGCAGAGTGGTTTGAATTTTACTCCCAAATACAGCAGAATATGCCGCGAATTCATCTTCACTGATCTGCCCCCTTGCATATTGTTCAAACACTTCGAAATACTGTTCCGTATTTCTCAAATAATGCCTATCTTCTGTACGCACCACCTTAATGCCCCCTGGTTGGTATGTTTTTGCCAATGAAACAGAATCTTCACTTTGCACATGTGTAATTTCCCAACTGTCTAATCTTTTTCCTTCTGACAGCTTCACCCCCGTCAGCGCTCCCTTGCTTCCCGCATCTTGTAATGGTTGAATGGGTTTCCACTCTGTCTTTTGCATATTTTCATTAGAAGAAACACCTGATATATTCATAATCTTTATACCTCCATAATTCAATTTTCAAACCATATAATCACTCGTCAATCTATTCTATTTATATATCGTCTAAATTTAAGAAGTACAACGCTTTACAGCCTTTGGGATTCTTCCTCCCCCCTGAGAACTGCCATATTACGTTCGGCTCTATCTTGGAACGCGGTTGTTTCTTCTTTGACTTCTTCTTCTTTAGAAATCACATCTTCATTCTGCTCCTCTACCTTTTCCACTGTCTCTCCTATAATTTCCCCAATGTCTGATAGAAGTTCATTGGATTTCTGCTCTAAATCAGCAAGCCGACCTTCCTTCTCCGTAATCATTTCTTTACTTGTCTCTTCCGATGGATCATGCAGCTTATCCAGTTCAATCTCCGACTTCAAAACATGCGCTTCCCCATCGACCCTTGCCTTGACAGAACTAACCATCTCTGCTTTCTGCAAGCCTAAGGATAAATCCATTACATTCGCAAGCCTTTCATTTTCAAGCTCCTGTTCTGTCTTCGGTTCATCTTTCTTTTTCTTCTCAGCCTGCTTCTCCATTTCCTTGGTCATAGCTTTGGAAATCTGATCCTCTAGATCTTTAAGCTGTTTTTCATAGACATCTAACTGAGATTTGATGGACTCCATTGACTTTCCCTCTTTCTTAGCAGAACTAATCAGAGAATCCTTCTGTTCCATGATATTCATTTTCTGTTTCATAAGCGTCTCAATGAGACTTCCCTTCTTTCCCTGGGGTGAGATAAAAGCCATATCCTTACGGCTTTTCTCTGCCGAAGTATCCCCAACCTTCCCATTTTTCTGCACAGCACTTTGATTAATACGGTATACGTTAAAAATTTGGTTTTGTACTATGGGGTTAAAATTCAGTTTCATAATAATATTCTCCTTTCTTGAATGACCAACCTATGACATCATGGCATCTGTTTTACAAGTGCGATCCAAAAATTATTTTCGCTGTTACTATAAGGTATCTGTAAAATCTCTTCTTTTCCGTGATAATCCACTTTCACGCAGTTTCCTCCTGAACCCATTTTCGGGATTTTAGAATATCCGCCAAATCCAAGCCAAAACTGTTTCCCCTCTACTCCATATTTCTCCAGAAGCTGATCCATGGCTACCCTATGAATCAAAACGCGTGTATCATCCCATGATAATGCACGGGCATATTCCTCACTGTTCAGAATGACGATGGGGCCTTTGTTATTCTCTTTCACTACGATATAATTCTCTTCCACATAACGCGGATAAGAACTATGTATAACCAGAAAGAACACACCGGCAAGCATCATTATGCCAGCGACGCCCCATGCCACTACTGCCGACTTTGAATACGGCTGAAAGACGGAAACCTTTAAAATCCGCTGCCGCAGTTTTCCATAATCTCCTTCTCCCGCAAAAGTCGCAGCTACCCCTCCTCCCTCTGCGCCAGATATTCCGTTTCCTAAAATCTGAATACTTTTTAAAAGTAACATACCATAATCATATGCACTCTGCCCGCTTTTCTGAATGGTGATACGATCACAGATATCCTCCAAATCCTGCTGAAAATATTTTCTGCATATACCAAAAAACACATTCGGCCACAACAGGATCTGCAGCAGATCCCATAGCAGGTAGTACCACAAATGTCCCAGCCGGATGTGGTTATTTTCATGCATCAAGATGATTTCCAGTTCTTCTTTTTCCAATTCCTTTTGCATTACCTCTGGCACCACAATATCCGGGCAAAACAAACCTACCGTAAACGGAGTTGCCGCCAGTTTATTAACCCTCACTTTCTGCCCGCAAATTTGAACACACTCCATTTGTTTCACAAATTTAACAAGCCTTTTCCTGCCTGAAAACAAAAAAACCGCACAAACTATCATCCCAAACAGATATCCATATCTAACCCACCAACAATTCATACATGGTATATTCCAACAATCCAGCAGACGCCGAAAAAGATCTTCCTCATAAATAATTTTAAGCTTACCCAGAAATGGAGTAATCAATAATAATCCCCATGACTTCCCGAAAAATAACTGTCTGCAAACCTGTTACTCTTCTCTTTCAGACATTCATCTCTGGATTTTAGCGGGGTATAAATATAGACTCTTGCATCATTTTCATCTACCACATAATCCAAAAGCTGTTTCTGGCATAATCGGTTCATCAAGACCCGTATCATTCTAGGCGTCATATCTGTATTACCTGCAAGTCTGCGTATAATCTCTGAAGATGTCAGGGGAACGCTACTATCCCAAAACGCTTCCATGATCTGCCATTCGCTCTCGCTGGGCGTTGTTTCTCTCTTTGACATATAATTTTACCTCCTAGTCATCCATAGGAACGAATTTAATACAATTGACAATAAATCGTTAACTGCCTCTTTTATTGTATCGCTGTATTTATCCCGATATTATATATATCGGTTAACACATGTTATTTATTAATACTTGTTATTAATTTTTAAAAAGAAATTCTCCTTTAACCAGCTTCTATTATAAATACATTTTTTCGAAGGATAAGAAATGAATAAATGACGGCAAACGCTCCTGAATATATATTCCCTCTTTATTCGACAGAGACTAAATGCAAGCGATAACGATCTAAGTCAGATATCTCTGTCCGCTGCAGCCTGTTTGCATAAGAGTTTGCCCAGAACACAGCAGGAAAATATATTGCCAGATGATTTTTAGTAACATTTTTAGTAACGGGTAAAATAGAAACGATTTTGAATAGTTTTCTGATACGCTTTGAAAATACAAAAACACCTCAAAGCCAGTAAACACAAAGCTTTGAGGTATCTTCTTGAAAATCGGAGTGACAGGATTTGAACCTGCGACCTCTACGTCCCGAACGTAGCGCTCTACCAAGCTGAGCCACACTCCGTTAAGTAACCGGATGCCAGTAAACACCCGGCGCCCCTGCCAAGGAACTACGGAAAAGGGACTTGAACCCCTACTAACAGAGTCAGAGTCTGCTGTGCTGCCATTACACCATTCCGCAAGATTGTCTCAGCGAACAAATATTATTATACCAAAACTTTTCCAAAAATCAACCCCTTTTTTAAATTTTTTTATTATGAATGAAAGAAAATTTTTTATATTTTTTTGATATTTCTTAAGAATCTTTTAATATCTATTTTTTTCGTTACCTCTATGATATGATATTCGAGAAGCAAATATATGTATTGACTGCTTATCAGTAACAACACTTTACTTAAGGAGTAAAAATGAAATTACTATTTAAACAAAAATTATTTTCATGGTTTGACAGCTATGATATTTACAATGAATCCGGAGATACTGTCTACACAGTCAAAGGACAGCTCGCCTGGGGACATTGCTTAAAAATTTTTGATGCTGACGGCTATGAAATCGGCTCTGTAAAAGAGCAGCTCCTTACATTTCTTCCAAAATTTGAAATGTATCTAGGCGCGCAATATCTGGGCAGTATTAGTAAGGAACTCTCTATTTTTAAGCCCAAATATCGTATTGACTGCAACGGCTGGCAAGTGGAGGGGAATTTTCTTGAGTGGGATTACCGTATTTTGGATTCATCCGGACAGTACATTGCCGGTATTTCAAAAGAACTGCTCAAGTGGACCGACACGTACATACTTGATATCCGCCGCCCGCAAGACGCTTTATGTGTTCTTATGTTCGTGCTTGCAATTGACGCGGAAAAGTGTTCAAGAAATAATTAATGACTGCATATGGAGGAACATACTATGATACTTGAACTTCAAAATATAGAAAAATCATTTGGCAATAAACCGGTTCTAAAAGGCGTATCCTTTCAAGCAGAAAGCGGCAAAGCCTTTGGTCTGCTTGGCAGAAACGGCGCCGGCAAGACTACCTCGATTCGTATCCTGATGGATGTATTCCCCGCAAACAGCGGAGCTGTACTTATTGATGGACAGCCCATCGATTATAAACAGATTCAGCTTGGTTATTTACCGGAGGAACGGGGTCTTTATCCAAAGAAAATCATCATCGACCAGCTTGCTTATTTTGCAGAACTGAAAGGGATGCGGCATAAGGACGCTGTAAAAGCTTCTGATTACTGGCTGGAACGGCTCGGCATGGCAGAATACCGGAACAAACGGCTGGATACCCTCTCAAAAGGCAACCAGCAGAAGATTCAACTTATCACTGCCATTGCCCATAATCCGGATATCGTTATACTGGACGAACCATTTTCCGGTCTTGATCCGGTAAATGCAATGCTTCTCAAAGACGTTGTCAAGGAACAGATTGCCGAAAATAAGATTGTATTGTTTTCCAGCCACCAGATGAGCTATATTGAAGAATTCTGCGACAGTATAGCAATTTTGAACGCAGGAAAAGTAGCGCTGCACGGCGATCTTCATACGATCAAGAGAAACTACGTGCGCGACCGCCTTGTAGTCCGCACCGAATACCCGGAAAAGCTCAGGGCAGAGTTCGGCAAACGATGCACCGCCGGAGAAAACGGCTGCTTATTCATCCAGCTCGCCTCCCCCGAGGAAAAACAATCGGCAATGAAACACATTACCGATTCCTATGACATTGATGAAATACGTGTATTTGAACCTTCTCTGAATGATATTTTTGTAGAATATGCAAGCGAAGCAGCGAATAAGGAGGATATGTAATGAAACAATTTGGTAAAATACTAAAATTCGAGCTAAAATATTACTTTAAAAACAAAGTTTTCGTAGGCGTTACCGTCCTTCTTGTGCTGCTTATTGCTGCTGTAATGTTTTTTCCGCGCTTTGCATCTATGTTAAATAACAAGAATGGCGACGAGCCTTCCGAACGTTCGGTGATGCTTATAAAAACAGAATCCTCCGAGCAGGAACCCCTGATCTCACAGGCTTTTACAGAGGCATTTGTCAATTACGACGTACAGGTTACCCAAGACAGCAACGATGCGATCCAGGAAGCCATTACTTCCGGAAAAGCGGAATGCGCTTTTGTTATCAGCGAACTCACATCCTATATCTACTATGTCGGCAATCTCTCCATGTACGACATGAATACGGAGACAGCCGACAGTATACTGCAGAATATATACCGCGTTAACGCAATGATTTCCGGCGGCATTCCGGTACAGCAGGCCGGAGAGATTATGTCTGTCCCGATTGAAAGCCAGACACAAAATCTTGGAAAAGACCAGATGCAGAATTACTGGTATACTTATATTATGATTTTTGCCCTTTATATGGTAATTTTGCTTTACGGCCAGATGGTAGCCACCAATGTGGCAACAGAAAAAAGCTCCCGTGCTATGGAAGTACTGATTACCAGCGCCAAGCCCGCCGCTATGATGTTCGGCAAGGTCATTGCATCTTGTCTGGCAGGCCTTGTCCAGCTTATTGCCGTATTCGGTTCTGCAATCTTGTTTTACAGCCTGAATAAAGACCGCTGGGGAGATAATCCCATTGTCGCGTCCATATTTGACATGCCTCCGGGACTCCTTGTCTACATGCTGGTATTTTTTGTGCTGGGTTTCTTTATATACGCCTTCCTTTATGGCGCGATCGGCTCAACCGCCTCAAAGCTTGAAGATATCAACACTTCGGTATTGCCTGTTACCATGCTGTTTATCATAGCCTTTATCGTTGTTATGTATTCCTTTTCTTCCGGCAACGTGGACAATACGCTTATGAAAATTTGCTCCTACATTCCATTTACCTCGTCTATGGCGATGTTTACCCGCATTGCCATGAGTACGGTACCTTGGTATGCAATCGCAGCGTCCATCGTCATCCTGATCGGTTCCGTAATCGGAATCGGCGTGCTGTCTGCAAAAATCTATCGGGTAGGCGTACTGCTTTACGGTACTACACCAAAAATCGGCTCCATTCTCAAATCAGTCTGGAAAGCATAAGTATACTGAAATAAAACAGGAAGGCATAAGAACCAAACCGTTCTCTGCCTTCCTGTTTTACACTCTTCTCTTTTCCCGAACTCTTTCCATCTTTATCTTGATACTTTTCCGATAAAATTTAAGAAGTTCTTTTTATATATCAGTTCCAGCGTATGTTCCGACAGCCCCAGCCCATGCATGGTTCGGTCTTTTGCCGTTATATAATGTCCGTCCGGTCTCAGCGGATAATCTCCCTTATTCTCCAGAAATTCTGTAATCAGCCGGATACGGGAGGCAGATTCTTCCATAGACAGCTCTTTCTCTTCTTTTGCCACTATCACTCTGGTTCCGATATCTGTTCCAAAGCAGATACGATTCTGGTATTTTTCAAAAAATACGCTGGCAGCTTTCTGCTGTTCGGACAGATTATAATACAGTTCGCTCCCCGGCGTAATATCAATATAAACATTCGGATAGGTATCCAGCATAGCCCCCAGCCGTTCCAACTGCTCTGAGAAGAAGAAAAAATGCGGAAATAAAATTCTAAGCCTCGGATGACGGTTCAATACCGCAAATATCTGCCGGTATTGTTCTTCATTGTTGATATATGTTTCGTCATAAAACCATCCTGCTTCTCTGGCATAAGCTGATACCCTGCTCTCATCCCAGAATTCCTCCGGATCATTTACATGCATACAGACCGGAATCTGCTTACTTTCAAGGTAATCCCAGTAGTTCTCCCATACATCCTTATCAAAATCCGGTATCGGAAACTGCTTCCGGATGTTTGGTTTCCCCTCCAGCATTTTAATACCTACGCAGCCCATCTTTATCAACCGCACGGCTTCGTTCACCAAAGCCTCCTTTAATTTGTCCGGCGGCAAACAAAATACGCTTCTGTCCAACCCGCCAAACACGTAGACCGGAACTTTGCACTGTTTCTGAAAACGAAACGCATCTTCTTCCACCGGCTTTCCTGCCGCCGAAGGGATACACTGGAGAGCAACCGCTTCATAATGATTGTCTTCTATCACCTTGTTCAGCCGGCTCTCTCCCATATATTCTATATAATGGATATGTCCGTCTATCATGCTGTTTCTTACCGGCCTTCCTGCTGATCCTTCTGCCTCATCTTTAGCTTCAGCAGAGCCTTTGCTTTGAGGCAGTCCAGACGAACCATATTATTCTCTCCAACCACGTTGGTCTCCGTTCCGTCCGCACTCTTATTAATGTCCACAATTCCGTCCAGATAGTCATTCTCCACCACGAACTTGGCCACCGTTCCGCTGAAATTCAGCCCTGTTACCGGAATTCCGCGGATCCCGATCTGTTCGCAGGTGTTGGTGTAATCCACGTCGCTGTTGCCCCATCCGTCGGATGAAATGATTACGCCGTCCGCACGCATAGCTTCCGCCCACACGGCAGCCCTGGTTCCTACCAGCATCTTCTCTTTATTACCGTCCGGCGTACCCACCAAAAGGATTCCCATAAGGTCAAGATCGGTATCCTCCGCAACTGCTTCCAGCAAAGGATCCCTAAAATGATGTAATGATGTCTCTTTTGTTGATGGTCCGATTCCCATACTCCCATGCCTCCTTTACTGCATAGAGCGGATAATTCCGTCTCTGTATTCATTCGGTGTTACCATGATCGGCATATTGCCCATATCGATAATAGAACGTCCGCCTTCCACTCCCGACGGCTCGTCCGCAAAGAAATGGGTATCATACATCGCGCCCTGGCCGGCTACCTGCTTAATAATCAGCACGCGCTTTTTTCCGGGTCTTACAATGTCATGATACTCGTGACGTTCCGTACACTTCTCGCCTTTGAATTTCTTCAGCTTATCCCGGTAACTCTGAATAAACTTATCACAGGCTCGGTGTGCGGCCGTCGGTCCCGGACGTTCCTGTCCCATACCCGCCGCAAGCGTTACGTCAAAGGATATGATATAATCGTCATCCCCCGGTGTGCCAGCCCGGTTTAAGTATAACTGTTCTTTTAAATTTCCCTCAGAAGAACCGAATTCATGGCACTGCTTGCCATTCACGTCTACGCCCGTCAGCATCACGTACACTCCGGTAATTGTATGTGTAATCCCATCTCCAATCCTTCCAAGCACCTTGGTGGAAATCGGGATAATATCCATAATCGTATTCGTCCATCTATCATGGTCGCCTGGCTTTATAATCTGAATATCAATCTTTTCCAGATATTCTTCCTCAGCCACCAGCTTTTCAATCATCTCTTTACTAACTGTCATCTTTCCGTCAACTGTAATATCATTATGTTCGCCCCATTCAACCTCTGTCATATGGAAAGCTTTAATGACAAGACGTCTCAAATCTTTTACTTCATCAGCCAATGCCCGCACCTCCAATACCTATTATACTGCTGTCCACAGAGAGTTCGGCCTGGCTTTTATACCTAAGCTCTCTGGGCAGGCCGGACTCTCTGTGGACAGTTGGTTTATTTTCTTTATTTTCAAAAAGGGCAGATGTATAACATCTGCCCTCCATAAATACGATACGCATTCCAACGTATTAGATCTTAGCTACGTACTCGAATGGCAGCGGAACAATCTTTCCAGGTGTCTGGATCTCTACCAACTGCTCAAGAGCCGCCTTTACGATCTGTGTCTGCTGTTCAACGTTGTGCGGTCCACCCGCA
>Ga0224742_10161_pt1 | contig 16190 bp, 12 predicted proteins | sample LIM_E_Water_Neg_FD_161631 | JGI IMG/M metagenome (GOLD analysis project Ga0224742, IMG submission 161631) | Enriched cells from gastrointestinal tract of the lab mouse from Pacific Northwest National Laboratory (PNNL), Richland, Washington... | ecosystem: Host-associated > Mammals > Digestive...
TAACCGGGAGCAAATGTGGAAAACTAGGGTTTTAGGCGGTCTAGAGCCATTTTTGCCGTGTGATCAGGGCAAAAACCCACTAGCTATTGGATGAATTGCCATGATTTCACTTGACAGAGTGCGGCAACTTTGGGGATTTTGCCCAGCGCAAAAGAAAGCGAATTGGCAAAAAAAGAGAAAAAAGTGACAGATTTTTGGAAAAAATTTTTTTCATAACCAGCGGAAAAAGGCGGAAAATCAGTTTGCCAGAGGCCGTCCCAGCTCGTGAATGGCGTTTTTACTCAGTTCAGCGCCATGTTCGCGGCGGTAAGCATACAGGACGGGGGCGGAGCCGATACAGCAGCCGGGAGCCACCCGGCGGACCACTTGTCTGTCCCTCAGGGGGGCCTGCACCGCGAGATAGTAGCGGCCGCCGCTGAGGGAAAGCCCGGCGGTGAGGGCGGGGCGCAGGCGGTAAAGAGCCTGCACAGCGGCGCACAGGGAGGAGGCGTCTGAGAAGCAAAAAACAAGGGGCTGCGCAGGGGTTTTCAGTCGCAAGGGCAGCACCTCTCTTTGTTTTTTCTTCTATTATACGGCTGCGCCGCTTCAAAAGTGCCTGTTCACCTGCTCCCACATTTCGTATACATATATATAGGATCTACCAAACTTTGCGGAAAACAAATTTTCTGGAAACTTCTTCCGAAAGCTTTCTGCCTTTACACACCCCGCAGCCACGCAATTTCCCCAGCGGGATCCTGGCTTTGAAATACGGCTGTGCCTGCCACGATATTGTCCGCCCCGGCCCGGGCCACCAGGGCTGCTGTGTCCCGGTTCACCCCGCCGTCCACCTGCACAGAAACCCCCGGGAACCGCTTTTTTATCTCCCGGATTTTATCCAGCGGCCCTTCCATCAGCTTCTGCCCGCCAAAGCCCGGCTCCACAGTCATCACTGTCACCAGGGAGAGCTTCTCTCCCCAGGCCCCGATGGCCTCTTCGCCAGTCCCGGGCTTTAACGCCACGCCGGCCTTCGCGCCGCTTGCCAGAATGGCTTCCACCAAGGCTTCCGGGCTGTCTCCGCACTCCGCGTGGAAGGTGATGCCGTCTGCCCCGGCCTTGCGGAACGCGCCAATATAAGGCAAGGGGTTTTGAACCATTAAATGTACGTCGAAAAACAGGGAGGTTTTATCCCGCAAGGCAGCAATAACCGCAGGCCCCATGCTGATGTTGGGTACGAACACCCCGTCCATCACGTCAATATGGAGCATATCCGCTGTTCCCACCCGGGCAGCCTCCCGGCCTAAGGCGGAAAAATCCGCCGCTAAAAGTGATGGCGCTATCTGCATAAAATCGCCACGCGATACAGGATCCGCACAAAAAGGAACAAGCCATTCGCCTTTTTGTGCCCGTATCATTCCTTTCTTTAAATATTTTCGCCCCAAAAATTAGTTTTTCGGTCAAGCCTTTTCCCAAAAAGGCTTGCGGGGATTGGGGTGAGCGTCTGCCAGTGGCAGACAAGCTGCGAACCGACCGAGCCGGCAGGCGAGACCAGCACCCCGCGATCTTTCCCTAGAAAAGGAACTGGCAGGCAAGCTGGGCCAGGATGGTAAAGATGGGGATGGTGATAATGGAAAGCACTGTGGAAACCGCCACTGTCTTAGAGGCAAGCTCTGAGTCCTGGTGGTATTCCACCGCGAAAAGCACTGTGTTCGCCGCCACCGGAGCCGCCGCCTGTATCACGCTGCTCACCAGCAGATCCGGCTCCGGTCGGATAAGCAGCAGCACCGCCAGATACGCCGCCGGGGCCGCCACCAGGCGGAGGGCCGCCATTTTGTACACTGCCAGATCGGAAATAAAGGAGTGGAGATCCACCCGGGCTATGTAGCTGCCAATGACCAGCATAGCCAAGGGGGTATTGAGGTTTGAGAGGAAGCCTACCGGCTCGGTGAGCAGCGCGGGAAGCTGAAGCTTGAAAAAATAAATGGGCAGGCCGAAGAGCAGGCCAATCATCCCCGGGTTCAGCAGCACTGTGCGAAGGTTCATCTTTGCCCCGCCACTCATCATGTTGTAGCCATATGTCCAGCAAATTACATTAAACACGACGATGAAGAAGGAGCCGTAAATAACCCCCTTGCCGCCTACAATGCTCTCCACCAGGGGAATGCCCATGAAGCCTGCATTGCTGAAAATGACGGCAAAGCGCAGCACCTTTTTGCGCTCCGGCGGTTCGTTCCGGAAGGTTATCAGGCTGATAACCAGGGACAGCGCTATAGCCACAGCCGAAACCACCACAGCCAGCAGCATTTCCGAAACCTGCAGCGTGCCGGTATTCCCTAAGAAGGAGTTGACTATCAGGCAGGGAGTGACAATCTTAATCAGCAGCGAGGTTACCTCTGCCGCGCCCCGCTCCGTAAACCAGCCGCATTTTGTCACCGCATATCCCACTGCGATGAGGATTAAAATCACCGCGACCTTTCCCATAATCACCATCATTGCTTCCAAAGCTACTCTCCGCCTTCCTCTTTTTTTGTCCGTCCATGTCCCATAATGTCACGCCGCTTTATGAAAACAAAATACCAGCCGTTTTATGAGCCGCTCTTTATTCTCCAAGCGATGGATTCCCTACTTATCCGGCTTTTTTTCCTTCCCGTTTACGGCTTCCCGCCTTTTCTGCCTGTATTCCCGCACAAAGGCAACCGCCAAAACCAACAGCGCACCTCCTGTGACACACCGCAGGGCAATCCCCCAGCCGCCTTCAAACAGCTTCATCTCTGGCATCAGGGCGTCTGCCAGCCACCAGGCCCCCAGAAACAGAAAGAAGCCGCCGGCAAAATAGAAAATCTTACTCTCTTTTGTCATGGAGAAAAGCAAAATCAAGCCGACAGCAAACCATAAAAATGCGTAAAAGTACTGCATACCCGCCGCTCCCCCTTTCTTCGCTTTTCTTATTATAGCCGTTTATGGGGAAAATTACAAGAGAGGGCAGGGCGGCATTTTCCTCAAATTCTATTGCACGATTCATATAAGGCTGTCCTGCCAGGCAAAAAGCGGGAAGCCTCACAGCCTCCCGCCCTGTCTTTTTAATCCAAAATGTAAATCACCATGTCCCGCCTGCCAATATAGCTGCACTCCTCCAAGGTGTTATAGCAGAGATCCGCAAGCACCGTGCCGTCCAGCAGCGCCCCGCCCGTGTCAGCCGCCACGCCGTATCCGTATACCACGCTGCCGTCCGCAGAGGTTACATACATCCGGGTGCCATAGGGAATGACGCTGGGGTTTACCGCGATAACGCCATACTCCGCTTTCATCCCGATGGAGGTGGTGCCGCCGGGTATGGAATAGGCCGTACACTCGCCTACCATCCTGTTGGAGTAAGAAACTGTGTTGCCCATGCTGTCCACAAAGGTGCCGGCGCCTCCTGTGCCTGTACTGCCAGCGCTTGTGCCGCCGGAAAGATTCACCTGCTGCCTGGTGCCGGTCAGGATGATTTCTTCCACAGGTTCCTTTGTAACAGTTTCGGAAACCACTTCCCGGCTTTCCTCCACGCCTTCGACATAGGTAACCTTATAAACGGTTTCCTTCTGGCCTTTTTCTCCGGGGGTTTTTATTTCCTCCTCCCCGGCGAACAGGGTATCGCTGTATTCATAGCGGGTGGTGAAATCCAGTTCCTCCACCAGATTTTCCTCTTCCACGCGTACCCGCTCTATAACGATTTTCATGCCGTCCTGCAGCATGTCTGTCCGCTTCACATTGAGCCTGTCCTCTTCCCCCAGCTTGATGCCTGCGCTACGCAGGGCCGCCTGAACCCGCTGGGAGGGCACCTCGTATTCCTTCGTCTTTCCGTCCGCTGTCACAGTAATTTTCACCAGCCGGGAAACCCGAAGATTCATTTTATCAAAGAGCGGCTCTTCCAGGCCATAGTTGCAGGCATCCTTGTCCCGCAGCTTAATGCCGGCCTGCTCCAGGGCATCTGCCACAGTGCCCCCTGTCATGGAAAGTGTCTGCGTTTTCCCCTCCATCGTTATGGTGATTTCACAGGCCCGCTTTATCTCTACCGCCAAATCTGTTGTAATCACCATGTCCCGGCCCGGCGTAACCAAATCTTCCTCTTTTACCAGGATATTGTTTTCAGCCAAGGCCTTGCGCACTGTGTCGCCTTTATAAGCCACGAACTCATGGGCCTGTCCTGCCTCCGACACCCGCAGTTTCACACCCCGGCGGATATTTACTGTGGTGGTATTTTCCACCCGCTCCGCCACGTCAAGAGGGCCTAAGGGAGCAAGCCCCTGCTGCCGGGCCTGATGCAGGATGCTTTCCAGATCTGTGCTTTTCATATTAAAGGTATAAGAAATCCCGCCATCCAGCACAGTGGCGGAAACCGTATTCGCCATAACAGATACTACCGAGAAAACACTGAACAGGAAAAGTAGGGTACATACCGCAGCCATGCGAACCAGCCAGTACCGCAGGGTCTTGCTTTTGTGTTTGCAGTGCATAGGTTTCATACTCCTTTCGCTGCCCAAGCAGGGCAGTCGCTGTACATAGTATAGTATGAAATACACGATCTGTCAAGAATGTCCCCGGTCATGTTTTGTGAATTTCGCACAAATTTGAATGGTACATACCTTGACATAACTCAAAAATTCCCCCTGTTTCTCCAGGTTTCTTCCTCTTTCACAGACTTATGGAAACTTCCGCCTGTGCAAATTGTATCAATTTCTCTGCCCCAAGCCCATACCCTCGCCTTTTTTAAACAGATTTATGCATTTTTATGTCGATCTCCCTGCTGTTCCCCGCTATTTTCTGGCTTTACAAGAAAAGTATATGCATATTTTTTACAGTCTTATACACTTTTCGCTCAATCTTAAGTATTTGGCTCCCTGTTTGCATAGACATGCAAAACCTAACGAAAAATTTCCCAGTTTTCTCCTGAAAACCACATTTTATATGGAAGTCATACAGCTTTACACCTATATATGGGGGTTCAACAAGGGAAAGGCCTTTACATGCTTGCCCCCAACTCCGCGCACAGGTGGCGAAAGCGTTCTGCCTCCTGTAGGGCAGGCGGCTGGGTGGGGGTGAAAAGGCAGTGCTGGAGCACGTCTGCGTCAACGAGAACCTCTGTAAAAGGATTGTGCCGGGCAGCTTTGTCGCTGTGGGCATAATTGGCAGCGCTGATTTTTTCTATCTCGTCCGGCGTGAAAAGCCCTGTAGGGGAGAGCAGTTCCCGGGCCAGGGCCGCCCCCTGATGGGCATGATCAGCAGGATTCCCCGTACGGTATGTGTGTAAATCATGCAGCAAGCCGGCTGTTATGGCCAGTTCCACGTCTTGCCCCCTCCTTAAGGCCAGCAGGGCGCAGGCCTGGGCCACGCCGTACAGATGAATGCAGGCGGCTTGCCGGTCTTTGGGCAGGGTTGCTTCTATGATTTTTCCAGCAATCCCTTTCACGACTTCTATGCGGTTCATGAAAACTACCGCACGATACAGAAACCGTATCGTTCCTTTCCTCGTATTTTTCACACCAGGCGCACATTTTCTTTCTTCTGTACCAGATAAAATAAAGGAAAAGGCTCCGAAAACCCGGAGCCTTTTGGAGAGCAAAATGAATTTAGCGCTTGCTGAACTGCGGAGCGCGACGGGCCGCTTTGAGGCCGTACTGCGCGAGTTTTTGAGCTGTTTTCCCTTGATACTCCGGGCTTTTCCGGCTTTCTGCCTCTCAGTTATCCGGTGTGCGGACCATAAAAAACGGCCTTTTTTCATTCAGCAATAGCCTGATGAAACGCACCATTTACTACCCCAAACAACTCCTCTGGTTTATTGTACTTCACTTTTGCATAGATGTCCATAGTTGTTTTGCTGTTTTCGTGTCCGGCAAGGTATTGGACGGTCTTTGGATCAACACCAGCATAGAGAAGATTGGTAATGTAAGTGTGCCGCAGCTGATGCGGGGTTACATCAAAGTCCAGCGTATATCTGATTTTGGGTTGATTTTTCTGGGTCATGCCCAGCGTTGGGGTAACCGTGTATTTGATGCTCTGCCCATTCACATACTTATAATAGTTCCGGGGCTTAGTGGAGCGGACAACAACATACTGCCACACTCTTTGAAACTGCGAAGCAGCCAGCGGCTCCCCTTTGCTGTCAGCAATCACATAATCTGATATGGAATTTTCTTTCGTTTCTCTCAGACAATCCACCAAACACTTCGGTATCGGAATATCCCTTTTTGCCGCCGGAGTCTTTAGCACCGTAGAAATCACGGGTCTGTTATGCTCTGTACGCCATGCCCGCCTCACCGATAGATAAGGTGTATCCTCGTCCAGAAATACACAATCCCATTGCAGTGCAAGAATTTCTTCCCGACGCAGACCGGAATACAAACCGAGCATAATAAACAAATATGGAGGAAGTCCCTTGACTGTATCCAGAAGCACGGCTACCTGCTGATCTGTCAATGCCTCCTTCTTTTTTGTCGGTTTTCCGCCTTTACCGGATATTCCCGCACAGGGATTGTGTTCAAGAATTTGGTTTCTCTCTGCCGCATAAAAAATGCACTTGAGTAGCATATTGACCTTATTGTATAAGCCTTCCGATTTCTTTGACAATGGAACAAGCGCCAGCCGAATATCGTCAGCGGTCACTTCTTCCATATACATCTCTCCCAGAGGTTTTATGATATAGTTTGTCATATCCCTCGTATAACCTCTGAGTGTAGACGCAGACACCTTTGCCGACTGCATCAGCAGCCACTTCTCTCCATACTCGGCTACTGTCGGGTGCTGCCGGTGAAAGATAATTTCTTCCACCTGCTTCCGGGCCTCTAACTGCTTCTCATACAATTCTTCACAAGTTGCGGCATACAAACTCAACTCTTTGCCATCTGCATCCGTAATCCTGGTTCTGTAATACTGGATTCCTTTCAATGTAATGGTCCCGTACTTCGGGATCTGTGTTTTCTTTTTTGCCATCTTTGATCGTCCTTTCTTGATAATGTGTAGTCTCCGTATCTACACTCTCTTTTTATCAGAAAGCCTCGATTTAATCAAAGATACGGCTGAGGTAAAACAAAGAGCGAGACATCCTTGCCTCGCTCCTGCTTCATTTCCTATTTGTTATTACTGTGCTGCATCCCAGCTTGCAAACGCACAGTTCATTGATCTGACCAGCTCATCTGGTCTGTTGTACTTAACCTTTGCATAAATGTCCATGGTAATCTTGCTGCTTTCATGGCCTGCCAGGTATTGAACCGTTTTGGGATCTACCGATGCATGAATGAGATTGGTAATGTAAGTATGCCGCAGCTGATGGGGTGTTACTTCAAAGTCCAGACTGTAAACCACTTTTCCGTTATGAGCAGCCTTTTCTCCCAAGACAGGTGTGACAGTATGCTTTACTCTTTTTCCATCTTCATACCGATAATAGCTCCGCTCCTTGACCGTCCTCGTAACAATATACTGCCAAAGTCGCTTAAACTGCGTGTAGGACAGCGGTTCGCCATCCCGGTTTGAAACCACATACTCCGAAGTCGAAGTTTCCTTTGCTGCTTTCAAACACTCAGCCAAGCAAACAGGAAGGGGGATATTTCTCTCCGCAGCCTTGGTTTTCAATTCATCCGAAATCACCGGTCTGTTATGTTCGGTGTGCCATGCCCGTCTTACCGTCAGATATGGAGTATCTGTATCCAGATATACTGAATCCCATTGCAGAGCAAGAATTTCTTCCCGGCGTAGCCCTGCATATAAACCAATCATGACAAAGACATAAGGCGGTAAATCTCGGATAGCATCCAAAAGGCACTCCACCTGTTCATCTGTCAAAGCCTGACGATCCTCTTGTGGAACACCGCCACCTTTTGTTGTCAGATAAATCGTTGGGTTGTGGTCAATAATCCTGCTTTCCATCGCTGCGCGAAAGATAGACTTATAGAGAATTACCACAGATTTATAAACCGATGCGGATTTCTTGGAAACCGGAACAAGGGCAAGCTGAATATCATCCAGGCTAACCTCTCCCATCCGTTTATCTCCCAATTCCGCTATAATATGCCGCCTGACCTTTGATGTGTAATCCGTCAAGGTAGTGGCTCGTACATGAACCGACTGCATCAGAAGCCACTTTTCACAATACTCTGCAACTGTGGGCGTTTTCCGATGAAAAGTAGCATTCTCAATCTGTTCCAACGCAAGCGTTTCTTTGTTATATAGTTCTTCAGGTGTTTTTGCGTAGATAGCTACGAGCTTACCATTCGCATCTTTGATTCTGGTCCTATAATATAGGACACCTCTTTTCATGACTGTGCCATATTGAGGAAGTATTATTTTTCTATTTGCCAATTCCTCCACCTCCTAAGAATAATCTCCAGCGCTGTACCTTTGTTTTATCAGACCTCTCTGATTCCATCAAGGATACGGACCGGCTCACGATCTTCCGCTTCGAGGTTTACGGTAAGTTACGCTTCTCTCAACTGGTTTTGCTCTGTGCGTGCATTTTGCGATATACTCCTGGAGACCTGCCGCAGTAAAATACACACAGCCATTCTGAACATACTGCACATAAGAGATCAATCCGTTGTTACGGGCGGCATCCAGCGTTGCTATGCTGATTCCTAAGATTTCAGCAGCTTCTTTTCGTGTAATGAGCGTCTTGATAAAGAAAACAGAGTAGAGTGTTCCCTTCAAGATCAGATACCATGCGCTGGCAGTTTCGGCTGCCAGCGTATTCATGTGATTTTGAAAGCACGATGATAACCTTGACAGATTGGAGGGAATATAGTCTATGGAAAAGCTCAGTATTCTTTCCCTATTTGTAATGTTCATTTTTCGTCATATTTGCCACGCCTCCCTGACGATGGGAACATTACCGGTCTCCGCTGGCGCGGCTGTCATAACTCCGCAGCATCGTTCTAAACGTGTGCCGCAGGGTTCCCCCCAAGTCTATGGCGGGCCGTGAGGAAGTATCTTTAAGCCCCCACACAGTTGTCGCGCCCGGAGTGCCAGTCCAGGTTCAGAAAGTCCGTTTATCGCTGGGAGCAGCTTGTCCATCACCTCCTGAAGCTGCTTCGTCATGGCGGCGGTCCCTGTTCGCTCGTGTGCAGGTTATGTACCGGTAATGCCGTATATTCAGTTGTCAATGTACCGATGAAGGGTGGATAAACTTGTCCTTCTTACTAACACTGACAAAAAGAATAAAAAAACGGGCGCATCAAACGAAACTTTATCAAAAATATTTTGCTAAGTTCTTCAGCCCACGCCGGATACTGTCACGGACACGGCTTGGGTCCACACCTTCCGCTGCGGCAATTTCACTTATCGCCATTCCCATGTAATAGCGGGCATAAATCCGCTTTGCCTGCTTTTCTGGCAGGGCCATCACAGCGGAATAAAGCTGTTCTTGCAGCTGCTTTTCCTCCAAAAGCTGTTCCGGTGACTGCGGCTTATGTAGGACTGCATTTTCAATGCCATTCTCACAGTCCAGAGAATACTGCGCTTTATAGCGGTACATCCTCCGGTCATAGGCGGCATCTGCACGTTCAGAGGCGCGGATAGTCTCCAACACTTCTCCTGTTACTTCTACAAAAAGATCAGTTTTATAAACATCGGGATACAACTCCCGAAGATTGATATTCTGCATTATGTACCTCCATTTCGATTCACGGGCGGTTGACGGGTGAATCGAATGGAGGCGGAGATCGGCAGCGAGGGAATTTGATGCTGCACTCCCCAAAACAACAAAGAAAAACGCCAGTCTTCCACAACGGAAAACTGGCGCAACAAAAAGCCCTATTATTCTGCTGATTTAGATAGAACGATAATGCCGATGCATTGTCGCAATATCCCGGAGGAGGGACAAGGCTTTTTTTAGATGATATAACTCATGAACAGTGTAAATAGCGAAGATTGGCATGGCGGCATCCTCCTATAAACCGCCAATTCCGGCATCACCTCTGTGAACAAAAAAGGCGGTTCACTACTCAAAACCGCCGCTGGAATATTTAGAGAGCGCACAAAATCAACCTGCCCTGCAACGGTTTTTTTCTTTCCCCGTCAATGGGGCAGGCCAATTAAAATATATAACAGATTTTAGTTTTTTACTTTTTTGACTCTTTTTATAGGCTACCTGATATAGTGCATGACGAGCGCAGACTGTCAGCTGTCAATGTTTTTGCACTTTGTATCATCTCCATAGGTGTTCCAGTGAACACAACCTCGCCGCCGTTTTTTCCGCCGTCCGGGCCAATGTCGATGATCCAGTCTGCCTGTTTCATGACATCAAGGTTGTGTTCTATCACAACCAAGGTATTCCCTCTGGAAACGATAGCATCAAAAAGCATAAGAAGATTTTCAATGTCCGACATATGCAGGCCCGTTGTCGGTTCATCCATAATAAAAATGCTGCCTTTCTTGTCCAAGTTCTTTGCCAGCTTGAGCCTTTGCCGTTCACCTCCTGACAGTGTGCTGAGCGGCTGGCCCAAGGTAAGGTAGCCAAGTCCCACCTGCTGCATCACCCGCAAGTGCTTTTTTATTTTTGGGCTGTCGAATAGATTGAGTGCTTGCGATGCTGTCAGGTTCAAAAGTTCTACAATATTTTTCCCCTTGTAGGTGCATACAAGAGCCTCCTGATTATAACGGACACCGCCGCAGGCTTCGCATTCTGTCACGATGGGGTCCATAAAAGCCAATTCCGTTACAATCACGCCTTTTCCGCCACAAACCGGGCAGGCACCATCGGAGTTGAAGCTGAACAGGGCGTCCGGCTTTCCGTTTTCCTTCGCCAGCAGTTTTCGGATTTTATCAAAAAATCCCAGGTAGGAAGCGGGTGTGGAGCGATTTGTTGCTGTGATTGGCCCCTGATCTACCATCACAACTTGATCCCCATATATTTTTGCGAACACCTGAGCGACCAACGTACTCTTTCCGGACCCGGCCACGCCAGTGACAACCGTCATAATTCCCAGCGGAATATCCACATCCACGTGCTTCAGATTGTGAAGGCAAGCGTTGCGAATCGGAAGTGTACTCGTTGCGCGGCGGGGTGTTTCCTTAATGGGCAGAACAGTCCGCATGGCTCGCCCTGTAAGTGTATCGGCGTTAAGAAGTTCCTCATAGCTGCCTGAAAACACAATCTCTCCGCCCTCTTGCCCCGCCCGTGGACCAACATCAATTACATGGTCGGCGATAGAGATTACATCTCTATCGTGTTCCACCACCAGGACTGTGTTTCCTTTGTCCCGTAATTGACGGAGTAGACGGTTCATACGGTAGACATCGCGTGGGTGCATACCGGCGCTCGGCTCGTCAAAAATGTAGGTCATTCCGGTCAGACTGCTTCCCATATATCGAACCAGTTTGAGGCGCTGGGCTTCTCCTCCGGAGAGAGTTGAGGTTTCACGATTGAGGCTCAGGTAGGGCAAGCCGATTTCAATGAGACGTTCCAACCCTTCCGTCAATGTTCTCACTAGCAGAGCCACCTTTGGCTCTGTAATGGTAAGGAGGATTTCCCGAAGCTGAGTAAGCTCCATCTCACACATCTGGGCAATCGAATAACCTTGTATTTTACAGTTCAGGACTGCCTGATTTAGCCGCTCTCCGTGACAGTCAGGGCAGTCTTCCTCCCGAATCAAATGACGTAGTTTTTCCTGCGTATGCTGGCTTTTACCGCTGATGTCCCGTGTCAGAAGGGCTTTTGTATATTTGTGGTAAAGGCCGGGAACCTTTGGGTTCTCCTCCACGCCCTCGCCGCTGCGGGAACCGTAGAGAAGAAGATTGTATTCTTCCGCAGAGTACAATTTCACCGGCTTGTCTAAATCAAACAGGCCGGACTCGGCATACTGCCGCCAATACCAGGTTCCAGGACGGTAAAGAGAATCCTTTACGCAGCCCTGATTCCACGATTTCTCTGGGTCAATGAGCGCGTCTACATCTACTTTTGTGACTTTTCCAATACCGGAGCAGGTTTTACACATTCCATTGGGGTCGTTGAAAGAAAAGTAGGATGCTGTTCCTACAAACGGCTGCCCTATCCTGGAAAATAACAACCGAAGGCTGGCATACAAACCGCTGGCCGTTCCCACCGTGGAGCGGGCATTCCCGCCCAGAGAGGATTGATCCACGATCACGGAAGGTGTCAGATTTTCGATGCTCTCCACAGCGGGCTTCGGATACTTTGGAAGTCTCTGCCGCACAAAGGGAGGGTAGGTCGCATTCATCTGCCGCTGTGATTCGGCGGCAATCGTATCAAAAACGATGCTTGATTTTCCAGAACCGGACAGCCCGGTGAACACAGTGATCTTCTCTTTCGGGATACAAAAACTGATATGCTTCAAATTATTCTGGGTCAGGCCCTGCACAAGAATATCTGCCATCTATCACACCTCACTTCGTTTTCTTTCCCGGTCATGCCACAGTAGCAACACGATCAACAGCGCCGCCAGACAGTCCGCTACCGGGCCTGCGTACAAGACACCATCAAGCCCCCAAATACGGGAAAACGCCATAACCAACGGAACCATCAAAAGCAGAGGCCGCAAGATAGAAAGTACCATTGCCTTTATCGCCTGTCCTGTGGCCAGATAATACTGAGCCGATACAACCTGGAAACCGGCCACGGACATACCCAGCAGGAATATCCGCATACACCGGATTCCAAATTGCATATAGGAAGGTTCCTTCATTCCAAACATCTGCAATATTTCTGTCGGGAACAGGATGCAGCACAGCCATCCGATGATAGAAATAACAGTTGCTGCGCAAGCAGCTTTCTGAAAGGTCTCTCTCACACGATGATTCAGGCCAGCGCCATGGTTGAAACCGATGATAGGCTGCATTCCTACCGCAATCCCGACACAGACATAGATTACGACAGAGCTGATCCGAAGTACGATGCCAATTACACTAAGGGTGGATTCACTTCCAATTCCCGTAGCGCCAAAACGCACTACTGTCTGATTTAGAACGACTTGTAAAATTGTAGTTGCAACCTGTATCATGCTGGCAGAAACGCCAAATGCGATTACCTGTCCACAGATGGGAAGCGATGGACGGAAGTTTTTTCGCTTCAGACGAATTCTGCTCCTTCTCAAGAAAAAGACCAGAAGTATCACAGCAGGCACCATCTGCGAGATAAGCGTGGCGATTGCAGCTCCCTGAATACCCCAATCCAAAATAAAAATACAGACGGGATCGAGAATCAAATTCAAAAGTGTGCCAGTCAGTAACGCCCCCATTGCGAGGATCGGGCTTCCATCCGACCTGGCCATACTGGATAAGGCAATAGACAGCATACTGAAGGGAGCGCCAAGCAAAATAATAGGAGTATAGCTTAATACATAAGGCAAAGACCCGCTTGTGCCATCGGTCGCTCCCAAAGCAAGGACCAGTGGTTTCAGGACACTAAGGCAAACTGTTGTGAAGAGAATTCCGATAACAACAGACAAAGTAAACACTGTCCCCAGTGTTTTTTCGGCCTCTTCATTTTTTCCCGCGCCCATGCTCATTGCCGCGTAGACGCTACCGCCAATTCCCAGCAGAGTTCCGATTGCTAAAATTGCAGTGACAAGCGGAAATGTTACCGTTGTCGCCGCATTGCCCAAGTATCCTACGCCTTGCCCAATAAAAATCTGATCTATCACGTTATACAAGGCATCCACCAGCATTGACAGGATAGAGGGGATCGTAAATTTTACAAGCAGAGCATTAATCGGTTGAGTGGCAAGCGACACTCCGATTTTTGGGGTTATGTTCGTTTCCATGTTCGTTTCCATTTTCTTCTCCTTTGCGTTTCCTCATATTTATTTCCGCACTTTAGCATATCAAAGAAGTTGCCCCCATTCATGATACTTTTTGCTGATTTTCACTGCGGAAGGAATTCTTGATTTCTAAGGACTTTAGAGCAAAGCATATATAGATACTTGACGAAAGGTGCCGGGGTTCATATACTTTAAGGACAAAGAAAGGAAACACTTGTGATAGTGGGGGATCGCAATGCACTTTGTAAAAACGAAAGGAATTTTATCAGCTTCAAATGGAATGAATTTATGGAGAACTGAAGCAAAGGGCCATTGTAAAAAATAATTTGAGACTCCACCCTCAAAAACACATAACACATAAAAATGCGAAAGACTGCTTGTGTAGCAGAATTTCGCATTTTTTGTGTGGTTCTAAATTTTGAATTCTTTTTCCGGGATAGAGCCATTATAAATCTTCTCTGATAAGGTGATAAGGTAGAATAATTTTCGCAAATTGAAAAGTAAACAAAAGAAGACATGGTTTGCAGCCCTCTGGTAGAATGAAGTCGCGACACACCATTCTGAAAGGAGCGAGCAAACCATGCCTGAAAAGATTGTACAGCTGAATGAGGAAGTAATCAAGGGGCAGCTCAAGGAACTTGTGCGTGGCAGCGTAGAGGAGACACTCAACAAGCTGCTGGAGGCCGAGGCAGAGAAGCTGACCCAGGCTGCCCGGTACGAGCGTAATGAGCAGCGCCAGGGGTACCGGAGCGGCCACTACAACCGGAATCTCACCACTACATCCGGGGACGTTACCCTGAAGGTGCCCAAGCTCAAGGGGATCTCCTTTGAGACCGCCATCATTGAGCGGTATCGCCGCCGGGAGAGCAGTGTAGAAGAAGCTCTCATTGAGATGTACCTGGCAGGCGTATCCGTCCGACGTGTGGAGGATATTACTGAGGCTCTGTGGGGCAGCAAGGTGTCTCCGGCCACCATCAGTGAGCTGAACAAGAAAGCGTATGTCCACATTGAAGACTGGCGGAACTGCCCTCTGCAAGGCGGGCGCTATCCGTATGTCTATGTGGATGGGATCTACCTGCGCCGAAATTGGGGCGGAGAGTTTGAAAATGTGGCCATTCTGGTGGCGATTGCAGTGAATGAGGACGGATACCGTGAGGTTCTTGGTGCCGCCGAGGGGATGAAAGAGGACAAGTCCAGCTGGGTCAGCTTCTTCCAGTGGCTGCGCGGCCGCGGCCTGGACGGGGTTAAACTGGTGGTTGGAGACAAATGCCTTGGTATGCTGGAAGCTGTGGGAGAAGTATTCCCAGAGGCCAAGTACCAGCGGTGTACTGTGCACTTCTACCGCAATGTGTTCTCCGTAACGCCTCGCTCCAAGGTGAAGCTGGTGGCAAAGATGCTCAAAGCAATCCATGCTCAGGAGAGCAAGAAAGCTGCCCGGGAGAAAGCCAAAGCCGTGGTGGAGCAACTGCGCTCTATGAAGTTGAAAGAGGCCGCCAAGAAGGTGGAGGATGGCATTGAGGAAACGCTGACTTACTGCGATTTTCCCAGCGAACACTGGACTCGCATCCGTACCAATAACGTCATTGAACGGCTCAACCGGGAGATCCGCCGCCGCACTCGTGTAGTGGGCAGTTTCCCAGACGGCAACTCCGCCCTCATGCTGGTCTGCGCCATGTGGCCGGCACCCAGTGGGGCAACAAGAAGTACATGAACATGAAGCACCTGGAGGCTGCCCTTGAGGACGCCTCCATTGCTGGCTGACTTCTCTCATGCCAGGGCCTGCAAACCATTTTGCGAAAAATCCTTGACACTACCTCTTCTCTTGATACTATTTGATAGGAATCAATATTTTTACTTCGCTATTTAGATCATCCATTGACAGCACGTCATGCTCATATATTTCAAAATCCTCCCTATCATCCAGTTCCTCTTTCGTAGATTGCAACCATGTTCCATAGATGTACTGATATGTTTTCAGCAAATTTGTCAAAGCACCTCTATGTGTGAAAACAGCGTATCTTCCTGCATTCAGTGTTTTGAAAGCCATCGTCTGGGGCAGTAATTCAAAAGAATCCACCGGACAGCCAATCAATACCGAAAAAGAGACATCTCCATTTTTCGTATAGGTCGTTTGCTGGGTTTCGCAAACGCTGATCCCCAAACCTGATGATGTTAAAAGTTCCTTGTGAAGTTTGATAAACTGATTCCACAATCCCGGAAGCTGATTATCGGAAAGGGTGGTCTTTCCCCGGAGACCCGCAATCTTCATCGCCTCCAGAGAGAGAATCTCAGGTGAATGTGAAATATTATTCGCAATATGAGCCACATCTTCAGGATACAGTTCTTTCTTTGCGGTTAATACTGAATCTATACCTGCTTTACGATAATCCACCGGACTCACTCCAAAGGCAGCCTTAAACGCCCTGCTAAATCCTTCAGGCGATTCAAAGCCGCTGTCAAAAGCAATAT
>Ga0224742_10162_pt1 | contig 16165 bp, 14 predicted proteins | sample LIM_E_Water_Neg_FD_161631 | JGI IMG/M metagenome (GOLD analysis project Ga0224742, IMG submission 161631) | Enriched cells from gastrointestinal tract of the lab mouse from Pacific Northwest National Laboratory (PNNL), Richland, Washington... | ecosystem: Host-associated > Mammals > Digestive...
AGCGCCATATCCGCGGCGGTCTGGCAACCAGGGAGAAGTACCAGCACCGGCTCCAGATCTGCAGCCGGGACGAGGAGTGATTCAGGACACCCTTCCGTTTGCGGAATGAGGCGGATCCTGGGAGAAACACTGGTAATAAACAGAGCAGAGTTACTGTAATAAAGTACTCTGCTCTGTTTGTATGTATTGGATTGCTGTCATAAAACCAGCCCGGACAAGCCGGAACCCGATTTTGCCATTTTGTGAAGGGTATTGCTGGCAGGTTACATAGCCCACTATGCGCCCTTCATTTGGCCCAAATCCCCACAAGGGGCGCCTTCGGTGTCCAACAAACTGTGACGAACATCTGCCAGAAAGCAATTTTCAGACACGCTCTAAGATCTGGTATCCTGGGCTCCCACTACATACTTTTCAATCTGCGCATATAGGATATCCAGATTCAACGGCTTGGCCATATGGGCATTCATGCCGGAATTCAGGGCCTTCTCTACATCTTCAGGAAATGCATCCGCAGTCAGCGCGATGATGGGCACGGTCCTGGCATCCGGGTGTGTCAGGGCACGGATCTGCTGTGCTGCCTGATAACCGCTCATAATAGGCATCTTAATATCCATAAAGACCAGATTATAGTACTTGGGCGCGGAGGCCCGGAACTTTTCTACTGCGATCTGTCCGTTCTCCGCTGTCTCCACCATAGCGCCCTGGCCCTCCAGAATCTCGGTCATGATCTCAAGATTCAGCTCATTGTCCTCTACCACCAGGAAACGATAGCCGGACAGGGATTTTGTCTCCATATCACAGTGGGTGGAAGCCTCAGGCTCCGGGATAAGCCATTCTTCCGTGTCCTGGTTGATACAGATGCTCCAGCAGCGGGGAGCTCTTTCCGGAAGCTCCATGCCGGAGGTGGTGAGGGGCAGGCGGACGGTGAAGGCAGAGCCGGCGCCTTTCTTGCTGGTCACTTCGATGGTGCCGTCCATCAGGGTTACCAGATTGGATGCGATGGCAAGGCCAAGCCCTGTCCCCTGGAACCGTGTACGTGCACCGGCGGATTCCTGGGTGAACATCTCAAAAACCTTTGAGAGGAACTCTTCATCCATGCCGATCCCATTGTCCCGGACAGTGAAACGCAGCCATGGCGTCAGGGTAGAGCTTTCCGTGTATTCTGCGATCTCCAGAGCGATGCTCCCGCCTTCTGGCGTATACTTGACTGCATTGTTCAGCAGGTTCATGAGAATCTGGTTGAGCCTGAGCTTATCACCAATAAAAGATACATGACGCACATCTGTCACAGACAAGGTAAGGGTATGCCGCCGCTCCCGGATCCGGGAATAGATCAGCATAATCACGGATTCCAGGACATTGTTCAGGGAGATCTCCTCCCGGGTAATGGACAGTTTTCCGGCCTCAATCTTGCCCATGTCCAGCACATCATTGATCAGCTGGAGCAGATAGCCGGATGCAGTCTCGATCCGGTTTAAGCACCGGGAGATCTTTGCGGAATTATCAGCATGCTTCATGGCAATCGCCGTCATACCCACGATCCCGTTCATCAGAGTCCGCATATCATGGCTCATATTGGAGAGGAAAATACTTTTGGCACGGTTAGCCTTCATGACGGTGTCATAGGCCTCCTTCAGTGCCTTCTTGTACTCGCTTTCCTGAGCCAGTGCTTCCTTTAAGTTCCGGTTGCTTTCCTCCAGTCTGTGCTGGTACATGACTTCCTTGCGTTTGACATCGTCTACATCCATAAAGGCCAGGATCGCTTTTTTCGTCTGGCCGTCCTCCTGCATGGTGGAAAGGATCATCATCATCCGGTACCACAAGTATCCATGCTCTGTGAGCTTGCGGAAGGCCAGGGAATAGAGAGGCGTTTCCAGGGTCAGATTCGCCCATACATATTCTCTGGAACAGATTTTAAGGAAGCTTTCCCGGTCCTTTTCATGAACTGAAGATTCGGCAAAAGCCACAAGGGCATCATCATATTGGCCGGTAGGCGAGTCCATGAACCGGTCGGTGCAGTTGGCGCCTACGGTCTGGCATTCGCCTGTTGTCAGATCAATGTAGTAGGAATCCAGAAGCATCTGGTTCAGCCCCATGAGGATCTCCTTGTGCTCCCTGGAAACTTCCAGGGCCTCTGCCTTTTCCTCCTCGGCAGCCATGGCCCGCTTGGCCCGCTCCCACAGAAGCTCCTCCTCATGGAGTTCTTTTTCCGTGATATCCCAGAAGGTCTGCTGGTAGATCCGGTCACCGTCCAGATTCATCAGCAGCTGGCTTTCCCCATGGATGTAGACAAGCTCCCCGTTGCGGCGGAGGATCCGGTAGTCCCTTTCGGCCTTGTCCCCCACCTTCTGGAGAGACTCTTTCCATTCCCGCATGAGCGGCCGGTCCTTCTCAAGGACAAAGGAGATCATCCCCTCAAAGCCGAACAGAAGCTCCAGTTCCTCCCTGGTGTCATAACCCAGGATATCCAGGGCCGTCTGATTGACCATCAGGACCGTCTTGTCACTTTCCCGGTAGCGGATGATGCCGCAGCCCATGGTAGAGAGGACATCGGCCAGCTGTGCCTGATAGCTATCGGCCTGATGGCGCATCTCCTTCTCGGTCCAGATACTGCGGGCATTTCCCACGATGCCCTTCAGAACCCGGCCAACTTTCTTGACAGCCTCCCGCTCCTCCCGGGTCCAGCTCCTTTTGGAAAGTGATTTGATCCCTACGGCACCGTCATAGATATCACCACGGAAGAATCCGTAATGCAGCACGTTTTGTGTCTCAGGTAGGGACTGGAACTGCCAGCTCTTTTCAGCCAGTCCCTCTTTATCATACAGCAGGGCACTGGCACGGTAATTTTCATGGGACATGGGCAGGACCAGTCCCTCAGGAGGAACTGACTCCCCCTCACGCAGACTCAGGAACACGTAGCGCAGGCCATCCTCGCTGGACAGCCCCTCCAGTATATATGCAGCTTCCAGATCGAATTTTGTCCGCAATGCATCCAGCAGCATCTGGAAATCATTCGGGCTGGGTTCTGCCTTTTGCGTAAGTGCCGTCAAAAATGTATTGATATCTTTATCGATCCGGGTATTCATCAAATTTGTCCGATCCATCATTTCCCTCTTCTCCGGCATAGGTTGTGTAGTAACAGTTTAAGTCTCCCGGCAGAATATGCCTGGAGACCATTTTCATTATATCAGGATGAATTTACAGTGCAGTAATTCTCCGGCACTGCTTCGGTTTGTCTGGATTATACCATGTCCACTAAGTTCATACTTCGCCCATGGCTCGTATTCACTAAGTGGTCAGGCATATATTCACACTAAGCTCGAAAATACCTCGCTAAGTGTTTATATTATACCATAAATACCGCAAGAATGCTTCTGTTTCCGATAAAAAAATTTAAAAATGAAGAATATTTATCAAATTCTTCTGTGTTTGTGTTAAGATGTGGATAGAAGAACGGCTTTTTTGCATCAATGGATCTGCAAGGGAGGAGGAATGATTATGTACACACTGGATGATCTGAAACACATCATGACCCGCCTGAGGGCTGTGGACGGCTGTCCCTGGGACCGGGCCCAGACCCACGAGAGTATGAAGCAGTATCTGGAGGAGGAGTGCCGGGAGGTTCTGGAGGCTATTGACAATCAGGATACAGATAATCTCTGTGAAGAACTGGGAGACGTGCTCTACCAGATCATGATTCACTGCGAGATCGAGAAGGAGCAGGGACATTTTACCGTGGACGACGTCATCGACGGCATCAGCCGCAAGATGATCCGGCGCCACCCCCGTGTCTTTGGCGGCCCGGACCACCAGGGAGACCTGGGCAGCCAGTTATCCTGGGAGGAGATCAAGCGGAGAGAGCGGGAAGGGAAGGAGGGTATTTAGAATTATGTTCATCCTCTTCCATGTGATGAATATCTACGAGCAGCAGAGCACGTTCAATCTACTGCATTTACCCAGGCAGCCTGATGCAGGTTAATTAGCTGGCCAGAAAAATGTGGAAAATATAGAATGAGCACGGGAGATGGATTGTGAAGGAAAAGCAGAACGGAGATTTAAACCGTATAGGCAGGGTTCCTCAGCCTGATCCTGCGCCATAAGCCGGAGACCATCGGTATTGCCCTGGACGGACATGGATGGGCGGATGTCCGGGAATTGGTTGCAGTCAACCATCGTCAGTTCCAAAGCTCCACCGCACGATTATAGTATTCCATTAAGACCGGTTTCGTCAGACGATTAATCTCCACATCACCAGCAATCTCATCCTTTCCGAACCGAAAAAGTGCCGAAGCATTTTCTTTGCTCAAATACCTGGTGTCCACGTCAAAGTCCAGATCTTCCGTCAGTTCCCTTCGGCTTGCCATGTTAAACCCCCAATCCCCAAATGCGGGTACCTGCAGGTGATAGGCTTTTACATATAGTTCCTCGCTCTTTATGGTTTCATGGATGCACCAGAATGCTTTGGCAGCATAATAAGGGCTTGTGGACTGGACCACCATCACGCCGGTCTCATTCAGGTGGTTCTTACACATACGGTAAAAAATATTGGAATACAGTTTGCTCAGTGATTCACTGTTTGGGTCCGGCAAATCCACAATAATCAGGTCATACTGTTCCCGGGAATTCTCCAAATATTCATACGCATCCATCGTGTAGATGACCAGCTTATCCGAATTAAGACTGTTTTGATTGACAGACGTGATATTGGGATTGGTGGAGCAGATTCGTATCATCTCAGCATCCAGGTCCACCAGATCAATTTGTTCCACCTCATCATACTTAAGGACTTCACGGACCGCCATTCCGTCCCCGCCTCCAAGAATCAGCACCCGGTTCCGGCTCTCCAGTTCACTCATGGGAATATGCACCAGAGCTTCATGATACCGGTACTCGTCTGCCGTGGAAAACTGACAATTTCCATCAATGTAAAGCCTCACGTCATCCCGGTGCTTTGTAAGCACAATTTTCTGATATTCCGTCTGTTCCATATAAATAATCTTATCCCTGTATAAACCTCCCTCCACACGTTCAGAAATGTTATCCGCAAATACAATCCCGACAATCATCCCTGCCGCAATCCCGACAGAAATTGCGCGGTAAATCCGGATATGGGTCACAAACTCCCCAAAGCGGTACAAAATCAGGATGGCTGCCATGATATTTAACAGCCCGCATAGAAAAGAAGTGGAAAAGAACCCCAGTTTTGGCAGCAGTAAAAGGGGAAATGCAACAGCGCCCACAAGCCCCCCTATATAATCAAAGCTGAATATGGAGGACAGGGTGACGGACAGGTTCTTCTCATCCGCCTCAATGATTCTCGTCATAACCGGTATTTCAGCGCCCGCCAGAACACCGATCAGTATGGTTTCCGAATACATAACAACCGTATAATTGGAAATATAGATATTGGATAGGAAAAGCAGCAGGGAACTCATGCCTCCCGCGATACCAATTCCAAGCTCAATTGCCACAAAAACATCAAACAGATTTTTTTTGAAATATTTGGAGATATAGGAACCCAGTCCCAGCGCCGCCATATAAAGCCCAATGGTGATAGAGTACTGCATCGTGCTGTTCCCCAAAAGATACGAGCTGACCGCGCCGATAATAAGCTCATAACACATGGAACACCCTGATATAATCAGGGTAGTCAGCATGAGAAGCCTGTACTTCCTGCTCATAATGATATTCCTTTCGTTTCGCCCGGACAACCCCCTGTTTTATTGAATCACACCGCTGACAATAAATGCAATTCCCAGGAAAATTCCAAAGATCATGATTCCGGCCGCTTCATTCTTTTCTTTCAGGGCAGTGCCGAAATGAAACTTTGTGTTGACAATATCCACGAGAAAATAGGCCAGTATAAATGAGACGATGCCGATTACCGCATAAGTTACGGTATCAAGCACTCCCTGCAAAAGCTCTGCCGCTTCGCCGGCTCCGTCAGACAGGATAGCAGAACGGATCACAAAACCAAGACCTGCATAGATTCCCGCGCTCACCCAGCCCACAGCTTTATTTCCCTCGTTTATCTCGTTGGGGAAATCCACCGGAATCACCAGATCAATCAGCCAGTACCCCAGCATCATCATAATCAGCCCGATCAGGAAATAAACCACTGTCTCCAATAAAACCGTCATCATAATTTTCTCCTTTTCCTATTCACGTGATGGCAACGGGCCAAGGCCAGGCCCGCTTGACTTTGACTACCTTCCCGTTATTTATTTGCCGTAACAGTTCAGACGGGCAGCAAATCTTGTGAGAAAGTGTGTTGCAAACTCGCTTTTGTCTGCATAAGCGCTTTCTCACAAGATTTGGTATCGGGCTGACGCCCGAAGCTTCTTGTCCCCGATGTTTTTCGGGGGCAAGAAGATGCCCCGTCTGAACTGTTACTATTTGCCGCTGCTCAAGCCTCCGCTGGACGACTGCCGGCTATTGATGCTTGACTGCCGGATGGAGCTGGAATAACTGTCAAAATAACCGTTTCCTATATCATGTATGATTGTCCCATGATACATCACATAGGGTGAAGGCGTACCTTTATAGGAAGCCGAATCCGATGGGTAGCCCGAGCTGTAATAGTGGTTGCGGTACCATAAAGTGCCGGATCTTGAGCTTCGGTAAGGTGCATTATCAGATGTGTAATTATACTTTCTGTCTGACACCTGGACATATACCTTCTGTTCCTCATTCTCCGGATGATATACAAGGCAATATTCCTGACTGGTCAAAATGGCAATCTCCTGATTCGTTTTATCATCCTTTTGGGTCACCGATTCAGTATATCCCCCAATGCCCTGTATGATATCCCTGGCAACATCATCGGTGGTCGCCGGCGTATGATACGCATATACCGTTGCTTTCTGGTTCTCATTGCCGGACAGGGAAGTTTCAAACACATAGCTTTCGGAACTCTCTAAATATTTGCTAATGTTTTTGTTGACGCCAGGGTGCAAAAAACCGTGGCTTTCAACAAATGCCACAAAATAAAAAACACAGAGAATGCCCACCGCAGCCAGCCAGCTCCGGTTGGTCCATATTCTGTTTCCGGCGGGATGTTTTTCATATCCTGTCTCGACAATATCGCTTTTTTCAATATATTCCCCCCTGGAAAATTCACTTCCGTCTTCCCAGACCTCAACAGAAAGCGTGTGCTCCTCCGATGCATCTTCATATTCCACAAAATGAGCACTCTCGCCCGGGTCTACATCTACATCCCCTTCGGCACAGCGGACCACCTGCTGTCCCTCATCGGCCTTATGCCATTCCGGCCCAATCCTTCCGTTGACATGGTTGGCAGGCCATGAAACAGAATATTCGTCATATATTTCATCACAGGAAAGCCAGACCTCCCCTTCGGATGTTTTTATGCGGTATTCCGTCCATGGTTTATTGGAATCCTCAGGATTTTCATATTGGATATAGCCAATCACCTTTCCCGGCTGACCCTTGATATTGAGCAGTGTACCTACTCGATAAAACATATTCCGTCTCCTTCTTTAACCCCTGATATCACGCTGTATGGTCTGGATCCGAACACGTCCCGAACCAAATAAATCCTTAAGCATCTGCGCAATCCCATCCGCCACATCATCCCTGCATGAAAAAATATCCACTGCCGCATATTGATATTCCGGCCAGGTATGGATGGAAAAGTGGGAAGTGGAAATAACAGCAAAATATGTAATGCCAACCGGTTCAAATTTGTGAATGCATTCCTCCACAATATTTGCGCCCACGTATGCAATGGCTTTATGCGCCGCCTCCGTCACTGCGCCGGTATCGTCAATAAGCATAGAACAATCATATAAATCCGCAATAATCTGTATTGCCATTTTCTCTTACCCATTCATTATCCTTTTTTCCGCCGTTCGCCGTTTTGTCTTCCATATATTTTGTAAATGCGTGTGTATCCTTTACCTTCACACTCCGAATTTTTTTAAGTATATCTCTTATGACAGATGATCGTCAAGCGTTTAAGTAAAAGTTTCTTAAATGGCCGTAACAGTTCAAGGGTTACTGAATTGTTGCTTTAAATGTGCGGATTGCCAGAAATTATAGTATTGCTAAACCTGCGGATTATTGGAACTTGTGATATGATATAAAAAAGCAGATGGGAGCGGCAGCAGACCATTTGACGTATGAACTTAGTGAACATGGTATCCAGTATGGAGGTGGAAATGTGGGGCTGTCTCTCAACGGGTCCGACACATATATCAGGTGTTATCTGGGGGATATAGGGCTGCTGGTCAGTCATGCGTTTGACGAGAACGAGCTGCTGGAGGATGAGGTTTACAAGCAGATCCTTTCTGGAAAGCTTGGACTCAATGAGGGGATGCTTTATGAAAATACCATTGCACAGATGCTGGTTGCCAATGGGCACCGTCTGTTTTTCTATACCCATTATAATGAAGAAAAGCGCCGGAATGACATAGAAATCGACTTTATTATTTCCAACAACAGTAAAACAAAATATAAAATGTACCCCATTGAAGTAAAATCCGGCACCCGCTACTCCACAGAATCCTTGTTGCGGTTTAAGGAAAAATATAAAAGCCGGATCGGCGGATGCTATATCATTCATCCACGGAATCTGCTTGTAAAGGATGATATACTTTGTATTCCTCCTTATATGACCATCTGTCTGTGATTGTCGCAGACAAAGGTGATCCGGTTTTTCCCGCCCTGCGAACTGTGACGAAAATTACTGTTCGCGGGGCGAGAGAATAGTAACTAACGAGAACCAGTATGTATCCCTTCATCCAGAGCGTGCCCCATGGAACATCACGCCGTAAGCAGCAACCAAGTGACAAATGTCACTCCCATAAGTGATACCTGACATCTACAATTCACCATGCCCACCTTGTATAATATGAATATAACAATTCACAGACGCGCAGCTGCCGGAAAGCAATGTTCAAACACGCTCCAGGCAAAGCTGCCTGAACATGGAGTCTGAAGGAAAATATTTCATAGCATATATCAGAAAGGAGCAGGGAAGATGGAGGAGATCAGAGTAGAGCGGTGGAGAAGGCGCTATATGGCCATGGAAGCCAGCCAAAGCAATCATGAAACTGCAGACAGCAGTGAAGCCGTGTACGAGGCTTACAACGAAAATGATTTTGAAGCTTACAACGACAATCACACCGGCGGCAGCCAGAAAAAATCCAGCCGCCAGACCAGTCTTACCAACCTGGCAGCCCTGGTCATAGGCGTCCTGTTTGTAGTGCTGTCGGGGGCCATTTTTGCCACCACTACCTGGCGGATCATGCCGGATCCGGCCAGGGTGCTGACCATTCTGGGGGTGGCGGTTTTGTTCTTCCTGGTGAGCTTTGCAGCAGAAAAGGTGTTCCGGATCCACAAGACGGCAAATGCCTGCTATCTGCTGGGATGTATTTTTTTGTTCCTGACGGTAATGGCTGCAGGATACTTCGGTATGCTGGATGAGATATTTGTCCAGGAGAAATACCGCTGGTGGAGGATCCTGCTTATGGGCAGCCTTCTGATGGAGACGGCCATGGTTCTGGGTATCCGCAGATTCTCTAATTCCTGCTATACTACCCTGTGCTGTATCGGCGTATCCTTTAATGTGGCGCTGTTTCTGGAAGCGCTTGGGTGCTCCGGCCAGGAATTTGTCAGCGGCATGGCGCTGTATAGCAGCCTTCTGGTGGTGCTCCATGTACTGAGTGCAGACCTGTCTCTGTCTATCCGTATGGGGATTGGCGGGCAGGGCGGCTTTGCCATCCTTCATCTGTGCATCTTTGGGTGGTTCCTTCTGCTCCAGTGTCTGTGGGATGGATTCGCGAATCTGCTGGGTACAGGGTTCCAGCCGGATGTGACCACCTGGCTGAACATAGCCGGTCTGGCAGCATCGGCAGCCGCCAGCGGCCTGCTGGCGTGGAAGCGCGACACGGTCCAGGGAAACGGCGAGGGCTCCGGCTTCATCCAGACACTGGCCGGTCTGCTCTGTCAGGTCATGGCCATGGAGCTGTTCCATTACTGTACCTTCAGCCTGCCTCTCTTAGGGGTGGATGTGGATCCGGATATGGCGCTGCTGGTGCCGATGATCCTGGTTACGGCGCTGTTCTTCATGGTGCCGAAATGGTTTTCCTTCCTTTACAGTGGACTGGGAGCCGGACTGGCAACCATGGTTCTTATGTGGGACAGCTTTTTCCTGGCTCTGGCTGCGGCTTTTGGATTTGAAAAGCTGCGCTGGCAGTTTTCCGTTATTCTGGGTATCCTGCTTCTGACAGCCGTCCTCCGGACATGGGGGAAACGGTGGGAGATCGTGCGGATGCTGCTTCCCCTGCCCCTGTGGTATGTAGTGGTTCCGGTCTACGCGATCCTTTCCCGGACAGTTCTTCCCCAGGTGGAGCCGGAGTGGCTGTGTCTGGCTTACGGATGTGGCCTTATGCTCTGGGATTTTGTCCGGAAGGATGTATTTGCACCGGTGATCGCCATGATCAGTACCGTGTCCGTCTGTGTGACGTGGAATATGGGCAGCCGGGGCATGGAGGTAGCCTGGATGGCGGCAGCCGGACTCTATGTCCTTGGGTTTGCACGGGAACAGAAGTACAGAAAAAAGGCCCTGGTGGGATCCATGGTGCTCCTGACCCTGGCATTTCTGCGCCAGCCCTGGATCATCTGGCCGGAGGTTCTCAGGCTGGAGATGTTCCTCCTGCCTCTGGCAGCCGACCTTTTCATGCTGAACTGCCTGTGGGATGACCGGACCGAGGTCGAGAGCCTGCAGACCATCGGCTATGTATTGTGTCTGGCAGCCCTGATGGTGGATGCCTTTCTGGGTGGGAAGGTGGTGGATGCCCTGATCCTGGAAGGCATCTGTCTGGTAGTCTTCATGGCATCCCACCTGACCGGAAGCCGCAAATGGATGTGGATATCCGGCGGGATCCTGGTAGCAGTGGTGGTCTATATGACCAGGGATTTCTGGCTGAGCATCGCCTGGTGGGTCTACCTGCTGACCGCCGGGATCGGGCTGATCACCTTTGCGGCTGTGAGGGAGAAGCGGCGGGATGAGGAGGAAAAGCAGGATTGAGGAAACAGCCGTGGGAGATGAAGTGTTATGAAAGGACGGGTTACTGTTGACGGCAACCCGGATATATACCCACTTATGTTCTTGACCAGTAAGGACATAAGTGGGTATAATTATTATAACAAATTCCGCCAGATTCTGGAGGATATGGTTGAGGAAGACATTTCCAGGGCGGCCTTGTTTTCATATGTGTTTGCCGTCAGTGGATGGTAACAGTCTGAACGGTTGCGTAATATAATCAGAGCAGAGAAACGAGGATATCATGGCCAACCTTTTACTTCACATCATATATCTGTGCACCATAGGCATGTCCCTTTACACCGCCTGCTGGCTCCTCTTAAAAGGGGACCGGAACGGGACTACCGTGTCCCTGGCGGCCTGCCAGATCCTGATCATTATCTGGTGCATTCCCCAGATGTTTTTGTGGACTGTGACCCAGGTGGAGATCAAATATCTGACCTATGGAATTTCCTATGTGGGAATCAGCTTTATCGGTCCGGCCTGGCTGGAATTCTCCTTCCGGTACTGCGCAAAGCAGATCGGATGGCCGGGGCGCGCCCTGCTTTTTGGCATTTCCGCACTGAACTATGCCATGTTTCTGTGCAATGATTCCCTCCACCTGTTTTACCGGGAATTCACCATGGAGCAGGTGGTATATGGGCCGGTGTTTTATTTTCATATGCTGTATACCTATCTGTGCGTCATCAGCGGGATCGCGGTGGTCATGAGTGAATTTGTCCGCAAGCGGGTAACCGCATTGCCGCTGGTGCTGATCTCCCTGTCGGCAGCGATTCCTCTGGCCTTCAATCTTTTGTATCTTTCCAGGGCAGTGGAATCAAACTTCGATCTGACACCGCCGGTTTTTTCCTTATCCAGCCTGCTGATGCTGCTGGCAGTATTCCGCTATGATTTTCTGGATATCAATGCCATGGCCTTTGGACAGATCTTCGCGTCTATATCCGAAGGTGTGATCATCTACAACCGGAGAGGGCGGATCACCTACTGCAATCAGGCGGCGGCCCGGTGGATGCGGATTGCGGAGGGGGACTTTTTCGAGACTCTTAAACAGCAGGTGGCGCAGCCGGAGCTTTCCCTGGAAGATGGTACAAGACTGCGGGTCCGCCAGTATATCAACCAGGACCGGAACGGCCACCGGACGGCAGGTACCGTGATCCTGACCGATGTCACCGAATATTACGAACTGCTGAGGAAGAACGGGGAGCTGGAGCAGTTCCGGATGAATCTGGCGGTGGAGCAGGAGCGCAACCGGATTGCCCAGGAGGTTCACGATACCACCGGCCACACCCTGACCATGATCCAGTCCCTGCTGAGGCTGATGCGGGCGGAGACGGAAGCAGCCCGGGAAAAAATGGATGAGAAACCCTTACCAGAGAATCCCCAGCCATCAGAATCCCCCATGTACCAGTATCTGGCCCAGGCCCAGGATCTGGCAGCAGGCGGGATCCGGGAGCTGCGCTGCGCCATCAATGAGATGCGCCGGGGAGGCAGCGCCATGACCGTCACCCAGGGAATCCGGCAGCTGGCAGCAGGGGTGCACGAGATGGAGATGGAAGTGGAAATCCAGGGAGAGGACAGCGAAGACTACACCTCCCTGGCCCCCGTGGTCTATGCCTGCTTCCGGGAAGCTATTACCAATGCTCTCAAGTACGCCGGTGCTTCCCGTATGGACGTGATCGTGAAATTCGACCCGGCCAGACTGAGCCTCTACATATTCGACAACGGCCAGGGCTGCGCAGACATTCAGGAAAATAACGGCCTGCGGGGGATTCGCGAACGTGCCCTTGCATTTGGCGGTACCGTTCGGGTCATGAGTGCAGAGGGGGAGGGCTTTCAGATTGTTTTGGAGCTTCCGGTTCATGATTCATGTAACAGTTCAGATGCCCCCTGACGGAAGTTCAGCTACCGGGATATCAAAGGAGTCTATACCATCGTCCTGATCCAGAAAAGCACCCGTGAATTCCGCAGGTATCCGGGGAAATACCTCCATTATTTTGCCCAGGCCAGCAATACCGGGTTAAAGCTGGACCTGATGCAGAAATACCTGCTGATTCCTCTTGACATCTTCCGGAAATGCCTGCAAAATAGAAGAAAAGAAGCAGGAAATCCCCGGAAGGCCGGAACCATCAGACTCAAGAACAGCAGAAACGGGTGGTGGAGAAGCAGAAACGCCTGCTGGAAAAACAGAAACAGATGATCGGACAGAATGAGAAAACAATAGAGCAGAATGAGAAAACGATAGAGCAGCAGAAAAGAGAGGTAGAGCAGCAGAAAAGAGAGGCAGAGCAGCAGAAAAGAGAAGCAGAGCGGCAGAATAAAGAGCTGTCGTTCCAGCTGGAAAGAGAGCGTCAGGCGCGGGAGCAGGAGCATAGGGAGCTGGAACGTCTGAAAGCCCTGCTGGCTGCTGGAGCAGAGGCATGATGGTTTTGCTGTAGGGAAACAACGGAAATATAAAGCTGATAAGCTGCCAAGGAGAACACATCTGGCGGATTTTCTTTTAGTACCGGGAATTTAGAGCAGAGGAGGGAATCCCATGATCAAAGTAATCATCGCAGACGACATCCAGATCCTCCGCCAGGGTCTTGAGGCTATTCTGGTGCGGGATCCGGAGATCCAGGTAGCCGGTCTGGCGGCCAATGGCAAAGAGGCTCTGGCTCTGTGCAGCCAGCACCATCCGGATGTAGTTCTGATGGACATGCGCATGCCGGAATACGACGGAAGCTGGGGGATTTGCCGGATCAAACAGCAGTTTCCGGATATCCGGGTACTGGTTCTGACCACCTTTGACGACGACGAGACGGTGGAAGCGGCTTTGTCCAGCGGCGCGGACGGCTATATCCTCAAGGAGATGGAAGATGAGAAAGTGATCCAGTCCGTGAAGGCAGTCTGCGCCGGGATGCGGATCTTTGGTGACAGTGTTTTTGAAGGCATGCGGCGTCAGATGAACCCGGTTCATGGAGCCGGAGAGACCCAGGGTGGCATGGGGGATGCGGACATGGCCGCCAGGATCACGGACCGGGAGCGGGATATCATGCGATGTGTGGCCCGCGGCATGGACAACAAGGAGATTGCGGCGGAGCTCTTCCTGGCGGAAGGAACTGTCCGCAACAATATCTCCCGGCTGCTGGAGAAGCTGAAGCTGAAGGACCGTACCCAGCTGGCAGTATTTACAGTAAAGAACAAGCTGGATTAGCTGCATTCCCTGATTCGTTATGGAGGAATCTGCTGTTACCGCAAAAACAGGTGAATCAGCTTGTCATATACCCTTCTGTACGGCTGGTACCGCATAGGCAGATCCAGCCACAGCTTCTTATCCACAATACTCTTATAGTGGGAAAAGGTCCGGAAGCCGTCCTTCCCATGATAAGACCCCATACCACTTTCCCCGAAGCCGCCAAAGCCCATCTCGCTGGTGGCCAGATGGATGATGGTGTCATTGACACACCCGCCGCCAAAGCTGCACCGGGCCATAACCTTCCGGGCCGTCAGCTTGTCCCTGGTGAACAGATAGAGCGCCAGGGGATGGGGCCTGGAATTGATGGTACGAACCGCCTCATCCAAGGAATCGTAGGTCAGCACCGGCAGCACGGGGCCGAAGATTTCCTCCTGCATGACTGCGTCGGAGAAGGTCACATTCTCCATGACCGTGGGCGCGATCCGCTGCCCTGTGATGTCTGTCATACCTCCGGCAGTCACCTTGTCATAGTCGATGAGAGAAAGCAGGCGGCAGAAATGCTTCTCATTGATGATCTTTCCATAGTTCTCACTGGCAAGGGGATCCGTGCCGAACTGGCGCGTGATCTGCTTTTTGATCTCCTTTACCAGTTCTTCCTTCACCGTCTTGTGGCAGTAGATGTAATCGGGAGCCACGCAGGTCTGCCCGCAGTTTAAGAATTTGCCGAAGACGATGCGTCTGGCAGCCAGCTTCAGATTGGCAGTTTTGTCCACAATGCAGGGACTTTTTCCGCCCAGCTCCAGGGTCACGGGGGTCAGATGGGCGGCTGCCTGCCTCATGACTTCCTGGCCTACAGTCTGACTTCCGGTGAAGAATATATAATCGAACCGTTCTTTTAACAGGCAGGTATTTTCCGCCCGTCCTCCCGTGACTACAGATACCAGCTCCGGGGCGAAGCATTTGCGGACAATCCTGCCTATAAGCCGGCTGGTATTGGGAGAATAGGCGCTGGGTTTTAACACCACGGTGTTTCCTGCGGCAATGGCATCTGCCAGGGGATCCATGGTCAGCAGGAACGGATAGTTCCAGGGACTCATGATCAGGGATACACCGTAGGGGGACGGCTTCTGATAGCTTCTGGAATGGAACTGGGCCAGGGGCGTGGCTACGGTCTTCTCCCGCGCCAGGGAGCGGACATGCTTTAACATATAGGTGATCTCGCTGAGGACCAGGCCGGTCTCGCACATATAGCTTTCAAAGCTGCTTTTCCCCAGATCTGCTTTCAGGGCAGCATTGATCTCTGCCTCGTGGGCCTGGATGCATTTCTTCAGCCGCATCAGGGCCTGGATCCGTGTGCAGACCGGGAGTGTGGCGCCGGTGCGGAAGTAGGCGCGCTGGGTTTCTACAATATTTTTGATTTCCTGTTCTGTCATAATTTGTCTCCATGAACGATTGCAGGTTTCATTTATTCCAAGTCATGGCCATGCCGTAAAGGATGCTGCTTCGTGACAGCTCAGACATCCCCTGTACTGTTACGGCATCAGCTTTCTGTAAAATTCTTCCAGATTCCTGGCATCCATCAGCACCGGAACCGGATACAGAGGGTTGGCTTCCCTGTCTGCATAAGAGGCCAGCCGGGGAATGTCGGCCAGACAGATATCCGGGATGGTATCCGGAATCCGGAAACGCGTGCGCATGTCACGGATTGCCTGGATGAAGCATTTTGCGGCGGCTTCATGGGGGGTATTGGGATCTGCCAGCCCGGCGGCCATGGCCAGACAGTGGAGTTTTTTATAGATGGCAGCCCCATAGGCTTCCAGGAAAAGCGGTAGCAGGATGGCATTGGCAAGTCCGTGGGGAACACCGTATTCCACCACCCGGGACACCCGTCGGGCTTCCCTGACCGCCGTAAGGCTGATTTT
>Ga0224742_10165_pt1 | contig 16095 bp, 18 predicted proteins | sample LIM_E_Water_Neg_FD_161631 | JGI IMG/M metagenome (GOLD analysis project Ga0224742, IMG submission 161631) | Enriched cells from gastrointestinal tract of the lab mouse from Pacific Northwest National Laboratory (PNNL), Richland, Washington... | ecosystem: Host-associated > Mammals > Digestive...
ATGCAGGAAGGAAAGCATGTCATGCCGGGAGGCCCGCTCTAAAAGCGGAAACATAGGGAGATCATTGTAGGAATCGGAAGCCACATACATGTAGAGGTGGTATCCGAAGAAATAACATTCCCGGTGAGAGTCCCATCCCCAGTTACAGTCGGGCTGGGAATAATGGCGTTTACAGTTACAAGAAGAACAGCCTTTGTCCTTACAATCGCAAATGCGCTTTTTGCGCTGCTGTGCGGCAGTACGGACAGGGGTGCCGTCACCGGCAAGAGCCAGGTGCCGGGGATTAACCAGCCCCCTGTGGATGGATTGGTCCAGAAACTGCTGCTGATAAAGCCGGAAAATGAGGAAAAAGGGATTCTCAGGCTTTAACTGCCAGCGTTCCAGCAGGGGAAGAAGTTTTGAAGCAGTGCTGGAAGAATCGCAGGGAGTCTTATCCCCTTTCTTCTTCCCCTTGGGAGTTTTCTTCATTTTAGGGAACCGGTCTTTCGGAGAAAGGTTGTTGGAGTCATCCTGCCAGACGCGGGAAAAGAAATCATAAAAAGTACCGACACCAGGGGTATCCCCGAAAGAGAAACCGCTGAGGATGGCATAAAGGGGAGATTCCTTAAGCATGCGGCACCAGACAGTGATGGAAGTAACTTTCAGTTTCAAAGCAAGCAGGTAGGAGCGCAGCATGCAGGAAGGGAGTCGTGGTTCCGGGCCAAAGACAGAGTAACATTCCCGCATGATAGAATCCGTCTTGGAAAGATCGAGGTACCAAAACTGCACGATATAATCCCAAGTGCTTTTTGGAAGCACAAAGGGATCCGGGTAAAATTTAAGGAACTGGGATACGAAAGAATCCTGAAAGGCGGCATGACCGCCAGGGTTACAAGGTAACATCAAAAATCGCCTCCAATCAAAAAATGTACTTTTTGATCAAGGGCGCGAAGCGCCGCATTTTTTGACTGGTTTGTCAAGTGTTTTAGAGAAAAAAGTGGGTGATTTTTGAAAAATAGGTTCTGAAAGCCCCATGAAATAAGGGCTGAAGATTCCGAGAAGTTATATAAGGAGAAAGGAGGAGATCCATGAACCGGATTATACTTGCGTCACACGGAGGGATGTCGGCAGGGGTCAGGGATACCATTACCATGGTCCTTGGGGAACTTCCCAATGTATACGCAGTGGCCACCACAAGGGATGAGACGGAAAGTGTTGTCACAGCCGCGCGCCGTCTGATGGACAGTTTTGACCCCGAGGACCAGGTGTTTATCCTGACCGATGTTTTAGGGGGCAGCGTGAACAATGATATGATAACGCTTTTGCCGGATTACCCGAAGACAGAGCTTATCTGCGGGATGAATCTGAGTCTGGCGCTGTGCCTTTGCATGGCCCAGGAGCCCCTTAGCCCGGAGGGGATCCAGGAGGTGATCGGTCAGGCGCGGTCGCAGATCATTGACTGCGCGCGGATGCTGCGGGAGAGAGAACAGGAACAGGAGGATGACCTATGATTAAATTGGTGCGTTTGGATTACAGGCTGCTCCACGGGCAGGTGGTGTTTGCGTGGACCGGCTATGTGGGAGCGCAGAGGATCATCATTGTGGATGATGAGGCCGCGTCGGATGAGCTAAAGAAGACGGCGCTTTCCCTTAGCAAGCCTGCGGGTGTGCGGCTGAATATCTTCAGCCTGGAGACTACCTTGGCCAAGATGCCTAAGGTGGAGACACTGAACGAGAATATCATGATGATATTCGGGAACACGGGGACCCTTAGGGCGTTCTGTGAGGCGTATCCAAAGATCCCGGAGATCAATTACGGCGCTTTGGCCAACAGGCCGGAGGCGAAGCAGTATGCCAGTTCCATCTTCCTGACAGAGAAGGAAGTGGAGGATACGAAAAAGCTTATGGCTATGGGGATCCGTCTGAATGTACAGCAGACGCCCAGCCACAAGGCGGAGACCATGGCGCTGTAGGGCGGGGATATTCCAAAGATAGATGGAGGAGGAACGGATCATGTTAGGTGTTTCGATTATTCTGGGACTGATCGGCGTTGTCTGCATCCTGGATTCCAGGATCCTGGGACGGCTCAATATGGAGCGGCCGCTGTTTACCTGTACGCTGGTGGGTCTGGCTTTGGGGGATCTGCCTACAGGCCTTTTGGTAGGCGCTTCTCTGGAGCTGATGAGCCTTGGCATCGTCAATATCGGTGCGGCGGCTCCGCCGGACATGAACATGGCGGCTATTATTACCTGCGCTTTTGCCATTTTGACCGACGCTACCATGGAGACGGCGCTGGCTTTGGCTGTGCCGATCGCCGTGCTGGGGCAGATGATCGGCGTGGTGGTGAGAACGCTGCTGGCCAATCTGACCCATGTGGCGGACCGGGCTATTGAGCAGGGCAGGTTTGACCGGGCATGGCAGATGCATATTGTGTGGGGGACGCTGTTTTATTCGCTTATGTATTTTATCCCCATTTTCCTGGCTGTGTACATGGGGACGGATATGGTCCAGAGTATTGTCAGCGTGGTTCCGGCCTGGTTTACGGATGGCCTGAATCTGGGAAGCAAGTTCCTTACGGCCTATGGTATCGCACTGCTTTTGTCGACCATGCTGAATAAGGAATTGACGGTGTTTTTTGTTCTTGGATTTTTCCTGGTAGGGTATCTGGGTCTGAATATCACTGCCATTGCCATCTTCGCGGTCATCATTGCCGTTGTGTTAAGCGGTCTGAAGTTTCGGACAGCGGCAGGCCCGGGGGCTTTGGCGGGGGATGGTCTGGATGATTATGACCCTCTGGAAGATGATCTGTAAGGAGGAAGCCGGTTATGGGTGAGAAAATGGCGGTTAAAAAGCGTTCTGATTTTAAGAAGTATTTTCAGTTCTTTTGGCGGTCCTGGAATATCCAGGCGTCGTGGAATTATGAGCGTCAGATGAACATGGGATTTTTGTACGGCATTGCGCCTACGCTGGATGAGCTGTATCCGGATGAGAGCGACCCGGTCCAGAGGCAGCATAAACAGGAGGCTTATGAGCGCCACATGGCGTTTTACAACTGCACGCCTCAGACCAGCGCGTTTACCTTGGGGCTGGCGGCTTCCATGGAGGAGCAGTACGCTTTGGACAGGGAGAATTTTAATCCAGATACCATCAATGCGGTGAAGACGTCGCTTATGGGGCCTTTGTCGGGAGTGGGGGATTCGTTTTTCCAGGGAACGGTGCGCATTATCGCCTTTGGACTGGGGATCTCTCTGGCCCAGCAGGGCAGCATCCTGGGGCCTATTCTGGCGATCATCCTTTCGTTTATTCCGGCCTGGTTTGTTACCTGGTACGGAGGGAAGCTGGGGTATACCATGGGCAGCAAGTATCTGACCAAGCTTCAGGGCGGCGGTCTTATGGACCAGCTGATGTATGTGTGCGGCATTGTGGGCCTTATGGTGGTAGGCGCTATGGTGGCCAGCATGGTGGGGATCACGACGCCGATTGCTTTTGAGAGCACAGGGCTGGTGCTGCAGGATGTGGTGGATTCGATCCTGCCCCAGGCCATCAGCCTTCTGGTGACCCTTGGGATGCTGGCGCTGATCAGGAGGAAGGTTCCTACCGGGTGGCTGCTGGTGATCTGCATCGTTGGCGGCATCGTGGTAAACGCGTTAGGTATTTTGGTGTAAAAAATATGATTATTTATAGGAGGTAGTTTTTATGTACAGCATTAATCTGAATCAGGTGAAAGAGATCGTGGCGTCTATTGTGGCAAAGAAGAAGATCGAGAATGTGGCGTTTGTGGGCTGCGGGGCTTCCAAGAGCGAATTGTATCCGGCCAAGTATTTTCTGTCCAATGCCAGCAGGAAGCTGAGGGTGAGCCATTTTACTGCCAATGAGTTTAATTATGACACGCCGGACTGGCTTGGGGAGAATACGGTTGTGATCTCCGCGTCTCTGGGCGGGTCCACGCCGGAGACGGTGAAGGCCAACAGCGTGGCCAAGGCGGCAAAGGCTACGGTCATCAGTGTGACGCATGTGGAGGGCTCCGCTTTGACAAAGGATGCGGATTACAGCATTATCCATGGGTTTGAGGCCAATTACGCGGCGAAACTGGAGAAGATGGGGTATGTCCTTGCCCTGGCTGTGGAGATCTTGCAGCAGGTGGAGGGGTATGAGAAGTATGACAAGATGATAGACGGGTTTGGGAAGATCTTTGATCTGGCGGAAAACAGCGCCCAGGCGGCGAAACGGTCTGCTAAGGAGTTTGCCGGCAAGTATAAGGACGCGCCGGTAGTGTACGTGATGTCCAGCGGCGGCAGCGCGGAGGTGGCTTATTCTACGTCCATCTGCCTGATGATGGAGATGCAGTGGATCAATTCGGGAAGCTTCCACTCCGGTGAGTTTTTCCACGGGCCTTTTGAGATCGTGGACAAGGATGTGCCGTTTGTGCTTTTGATGAACGACGGGAAGACCAGAAACATTGACAGCCGCGCTTTGACGTTTTTGCACAGGTTTGACGCGCTGACCACCGTGGTGGATGCCAAGGATTACGGGCTGTCTTCGGAGATCAGCGGGGATGTGGCCACTTATTTTAACCCGCTTTTACATACCGCCGTGTTCCGGGTGTATGCGGAGGAGCTGTCTTATGCGCGTCAGCATCCGTTAAGCGTGAGACGGTATATGTGGAAGCTTGAGTATTGATGATCTTTGTTTCCCGGCTGACTGTTGCGGTGTCAGCCGGGAGGATGTAGGCGGCGGAGCCTGTAAAAAGGGCGTAACAGTTGAAGGGGTATCTGAACGGTTGAAAAAGGGCTGGCAGGAAAAAGGGAGGCTTGGTTTGGATTATGATCAAGGGGATTGTGTTTGATATGGACGGCGTTTTGGCTGACACGGAGCATTTTTATCAGAAGCGGCGGGAAGCCTTTCTTCGGGAAAAGGATTTTGTCTGGGATGAGTCCCTGGATTTTGTAGGGTCCAATGAGAAGGCCATCTGGGAGGCTTTGGTGCCGGAGGATGAAAAGCTGCGGCAGGAGATGCTGATGGAGTACCGGGCATATCGGGCCTGCCATCCGGAACCTTATGGAGAATTGGCGGATCCGCAGGTGGGGCCGTTGTTTAGGGCTCTTAAGGAGCGGGGGATAAAGATCGGCATCGCTTCGTCTTCGGAACTGACAGCTATTGACGCGCTCATCGACGCGGCGGGGGTGCGGAGTCTGGTGGATTACCGGATCAGCGGCGAGAACTGCAGGGCTCACAAGCCTGACCCGGAAATTTATTTAAAGGCTTTAGAGGGGCTGGGCGTGACAAAAGAGCATGCGTTTGCCGTGGAGGATTCTTCTGCCGGGATTGAGGCGGCCAAAAACGCGGGGCTGCAGGTGTATGCTTTGAAGCCGCGCCATGGGGAGCGCATTGATCAGAGCAGGGCCGCAGGGGTGATATCCAGCCTGGACCAGGTACTGGAGTTAGCGCTGGTTTAGACCCTTAAGAACGATATTTTGGGCAAAATGGGAAAATAATGGAATTGCTGGATTGTTGAGTGAGCAATGGGCGGATTTAGTCGTGGCCCCGGGAGGGAAGGCAGGCTGTGTGCCGTTCGGGTTCAGATATGCCAGACATTCCGATGAGACCAGGAAAACAGGAGGGCCTCACCCCGAGTGTTTTCCGCTTTGGGCTCATCGGAATGTTTGGCATATCTGAACCCGGACGGGACAGCTCTCCTCTGACTGGCCTCACGACAATCCCCGCCCATTGCTCACTCAACAATACAGCAACATAACGAATTTAAAGTTTTGGTTTATCCGGGTTAGGCAGCATGATATGAGGGGAGTTTTCTGGAAAAATAATACTTCATCTGTGTAGATTTTTGAAAAACAGTCATACTAACAAGAGAGATCCATTTAGAAAGGAACGTCTGATGCTATGGGACGATGGAATATCTTTTGTGTGGTAGGGCTGTTTTTTGCCGTGTTTTTGGCGGCAGCTGCGACCGCCGGGACGGCGGGCAGAAGGATGGCGGGGATCGCCACTGGGCAGCCGGAGAGCTGCCCGGAGTATGTGGAGGTTAAGGAGTATGTTGAGGAGCGGTCGGGGGATCAGCATGAGGCGCAGACTTTTTCTGATGAGATATTTGGAACGGCCCAGAGGGCTGTGGAGTCTTTTAGGGAGAAGGTGTTGGTTTTCTGCCAGAAGATGCTGGAGGCCAATCCTCATATTGTCAAGGTGCATGAGGCTGTCCGGGAAGTGAATCAAAGGATGAGACAGGGATCGGCCGGGAGTGAGGCCGGCGGGGCGTTGGAAGCGGATGGCGATGGGAAAGAGGTGAAAGCGGCGGCAAGCATTGACAGGGTTTGGGGAGAATTGAAACCCCAGTCCGCAATGGAGGCCGGGCGTGGCATGCGGTGGAATACGGATTGGGAATTTGGTGATGAAGAGGAGTTGGAGTGGACGGAGTGAGGAGGGGGCGCCGGCGATGTCTATGTGGCTGCCGAGGGTCTTATAGTATGTTTTAAGGGTAAATTTTAATGAAAATATTGCATATAATAGAGGAGAAGCGTATAATCAAAAGAAAAAAGGAGAGATCGCATGAGGTCAATGTTACTGGATTTAACGAACGGCTGGTTCCCATTTCTGATTTCAGTCAGGGCAAAGCGGGGAAGATCTTTAATGATGTAGCCCCAAATAACAAGGAATATATCGTTTTAAAGAATAATCAGCCTACAGCAGTGTTATTATCCATAAAGGAATATCGGGAAACTCAGGAAAAAATATGGAAATTGGAAAAGCTGTTGGAGAGGATTGAAAATATCAGATTGTTAAAGCTTGCTCAAAGCAGGGAAGGCAGCCCGGTATCTTCGTTTAAAGAGTTTGTGGAGGAACTGGGATACTCTATGGAGGAACTGGAAGCGTTGTCTGAAAGTGTGGAATTTGAATAATGGCTTGGGAGATATGTATAACGGATGAGGCGAAGAAAGATTACCGCAAACTTGAAGGAAGTGCGAGGAAGCAGGTTTTGGCGGGGATCATCAAGGTTTCCAAAGCGCCTCTGCCAAGCCCGGACGGGTATGGGAAATAAGAGTGGTAATAATCTAACTTTTGGGGCGGAAGGCGATGCCGGAATTCCACGAGGAAAAAAGATGAAGACCTCCGGAAAGATTCTTGTTGAAATTTCCGGAGGTCTTATAATATTTTCGCACATGGAGTTTAGATCCTCATATCCACAGGTCTTCGCTGACCTTCGACAGATTCTCTGGTGACGTTATCCAGGGCTTGGGGCGGTATGGGGCTTCCGATGGTCCAGTTAGGGTCGGCCTGTCTGGCGGCGTCTAAGAATGCCTGGCGGTAAGAGCGCTCATACTGCTCCATGGTGTAGCCGGCGGCCAGGCGGTCATTTTTGGGCATTTTCCGATACAAGTTGGTGTATACGTCGGAACGCTTGGTGGTGTCGCCGTTGAGAACGCCGTTTTCCCGCAAAAATTCCCGTTTCGTCAGTTCAAACATCTCGTCTTTGCTGCTTTCGGGGATGGAGATGATCCGTTTCCGGCTGGCTTCGTTGGCGTCGGTGACCAAAAGACCTGCAAGTCCTGTGGTGGGACTGATGTAGTCTCCGTCTTTGTCGTAGCATTTCATGGAGTTTTTGATGCATTGGATGTTGGTAAACATGGCGCCGTTTCCGTTGGCCATCATTTCTCTTATGGCAGCTTTGTACTGGTTGCTGTTGGTGTTGATGCCTGCGGCTTTTAACTGTGCCTGTATGGAACTGCTGTTCAGGCTGGATAACTGAAAACTGCCGATTAGGTTTGTATTATTGATCCCAAAGGTTTTTTGGAGCAGAATGGTGTAGTCATTGATCCTTGGCATGAGGCAATCCTCCTTTTTACGGATGTTTACTGTTAATATCGGCGTTTTCTTGTCTTTTATTAACCGATAGGAGCAAAATGAAGTTTCTCTGCCGTTAAATGGTCGGCGAACATGGCGCGCAGTTCCTGCAGGGATGGGCCGGTAGATTCTAAGCTGGCTTTTGGCAGGAGGAATGCTTGGCGGGGGGATACATATAGGTAGATGCAGCCGGATTGCTCATAGACGCCGAAGATCTGCTCCCAGGAGAATGCGGCATGGTCTTTGGCGGTTTTTTTGCCGGTTACATGGACGCCGGTTTCGTCCAGCGTTACGGTGTAGGCCACAGCGGATGCCTTTAGCTTCAGGGTTTTGGACTGGACCTTTAGGGAGTGGAAAAAGACGCCGAAGTAGACTGCCGGGACGCCAAGGCCCACTGTCAGCAGGACGGCGCCAAGGAGAGCCGCGCCCTGGGTCCTGTTGACCATGGAAAAGCAGATGAGGGAGCAAAACAGGAAGATGCCCGCAAAGATGGCGGGGGAGAGCCAGCGTCTGCGCAGGGTTAAGGTGTCGAATATGGCAAATCGGCAGAAGGTTTTTGGGTCGATCTTGGAAGCGATGGTGATGGTGTGGGGTTGCATGGTTGTTGCTCCTTTCCGGATGGGGATAAATTTTTTATGGCCGGATGCTGCCGGGCTTTTTTATATGGTAGCGTAAATGATGGAAAACTACAAGGTTTTTGTGAAGATTATTACGGCGCAAGAAAATAAACTTCCGGATGAAATAAAAAATATGATCAATGATAAAATATAAAGCTGGAAGCATATAAAAGACTAATATATTAGTTGACTAGCCGGCTAATCTGATATATAATAGGACCATCAAATAAACCTGGCCCAGTTCAGGAGAAAAAGGAGATAAACGCATATGAAAATGACATTCCGCTGGTATGGATCCGACAGTGATTCCATCACATTGAAGCAGATCAGGCAGATTCCCGGCATGAGCGGCCTTATGGGGGTTCTTGATTACAAGGCGGCAGGGGAGGTGTGGACCGAGAAGGAGATTGAAACGTATGTCAATGAGGTTCACGAGGCAGGTCTGGAGTGCGAGGTCATTGAGAGCGTCAACGTCCATGAGGACATTAAGATGGGGCTTCCCACCCGTGACGCGTATATTGCCAATTATATCACCACCATCCGCAACCTGGCCAAGTACGGCATCAAGGTTATCGTGTACAATTTTATGCCTGTGCTGGACTGGCTTAGGACGGATCTGGCGCGGGTTATCGAGGAGGACGGGTCCAACAGCCTGTATTATGACGAGGCGGAGCTGGGCAGCATGACGCCTATTGAGATCGTGAAGAAGACGGCTGAGGACAGCAACGGTTTTACCCTTCCGGGATGGGAGCCGGAGAGGCTGGCAGAGCTGGAGAAGACGTTAAAGCAGTATGAGAGCATTACGCCGGACATGCTGAGGGATAATTACAAGTATTTCCTGGATGCCGTTATTCCGGTGTGCGAGGAAGTGGGCATCAAGATGGCGGTGCATCCCGACGACCCGGCCTGGCCTATCTTCGGGCTTCCAAGGATCTCCCACAGCCAGGAGGATTTCGACAAGATTGTGGCGCTCCACGACTCGCCGGCCAACGCGCTGTGCCTCTGCACCGGGTCACTGGGCTCTAATCCGGACAATGATATTCCGGCCATTATCCGCCATTTCGGCGAGATGGACCGCATTGCCTGCCTGCACATCCGCAATGTGAAGTATCTTGGATACCGCAGGTTTCGGGAGGCTCCCCATCTGTCGCGGCAGGGGGATCTGGATATGTTTGCCATCGTGAAGGCGGTGTACGATACATGTCCTCATGATATCTATGTGCGCCCGGACCATGGAAGGATGATCTGGGACGAGGTTGGGCGTCCTGGGTATGGGCTCTACGACAGGGCTTTGGGGGCCACGTACCTTAACGGTCTTTGGGAAGCGATTGAGAAGATGTCATAAGCTGGCAGGCTGAAACCGGCCTGTCTTTGGGATGATTGGCCGGGCCAAAGGGAACTGCAGCTAAAATTATGGAGATCAGAATAGAAAGAGCGGTGAAATGACATGAAATTAAGCTATGAAGGATTGAAGGATAAAGAGGCATGGCAGCAGGCCGGGACGGCCCTTCCTAAGTATGACTGGAAGGCTATGTGTGAGGCCACAAAGGAGGCTCCGGTATGGGTACACTTTGGGGCCGGGAATATTTTCAGAGGGTTTATCGCAGGGCTGCAGCAGAGACTTCTTGACCAGGGGCTGGCAAAGAGCGGGATCGTGGCGGCGGAGACCTTTGATTATGATATTATCGACAAGATCTACTGGCCTCATGACAGCATGACCCTGATGGTGAGCCTTAAGCCTGACGGAAGTACGCAGAAGGAGGTTATCGCCTCCATCGCCCAAGGTGTGAAGGCCGACAGTTCGGATAAGGAGCAGTGGGAGATCTTAAAGAAGGTGTTTGAGAATCCGGCGCTGCAGATGGCAAGCTTTACCATCACGGAGAAGGGGTATGCCATCAGCGACATCCAGGGGAATCTGACGAAGGTGGTTGAAGAGGATATGGAGCAGGGGCCGGACAGGGCCCGCCATGCCATGAGCGTGGTGGCGGCGCTGATGTTTGCCAGATTTCAGGCGGGAGCGGCGCCTGTGGCCCTGGTCAGCATGGACAACTGCAGCCACAACGGGGAGAAGTTAAGAGGCAGCGTTCTTGCCATTGTGAAGGCGTGGAGGGAAAAAGGACTGGTCCCGGCAGAGTTTGAAGCGTATATCAGCGATGAGGAGAGGGTTTCCTTCCCCTGGAGCATGATCGACAAGATCACCCCAAGACCGGCGGAGGTGATTGAAAAGCAGCTTGCAGACGCGGGGATTGCGGACATGGCTCCTGTTATTACCAGCAGGAACACCTACATTGCCCCCTTTGTCAATGCGGAGATTCCCCAGTACCTGGTGGTGGAGGACCGGTTCCCCAATGGACGTCCTGCGCTGGAGAAGGCGGGCGTGTACCTGACTACCAGGGATACGGTGAACATGACGGAGCGGATGAAGGTGACAACTTGTCTCAATCCTCTGCACACGGCGCTGGCGGTTTACGGGTGCGTATTGGGGTATGACAGTATTGCCGCGGAGATGAAGGATGAGGAGCTTAAGAAGCTGGTGGAGCATATCGGCTATGACGAGGGTATGCCGGTAGTGACGGATCCGGGGATCATCAGTCCCATGGAATTTATCCATGAGGTGGTGGATCAGAGGCTGCCGAATCCTTTTATCCCGGATACGCCTCAGAGGATCGCCACGGATACCAGCCAGAAGGTGGCGATCCGGTTTGGGGAGACCATCAAGTCCTACATGGCAAGCGACAAGCTGGATACAAAGGATCTGACCTGCATTCCTCTGGCGCTGGCGGGATGGCTTCGGTATCTGCTGGGTGTGGACGATCAGGGTGAGGCCATGGCAGTGAGCGCGGATCCCATGCTGTCCCAGCTTCAGGAGCAGCTTAAGGGCGTGAAGGCGGGAGAGCCGGATTCCTACAAAGGACAGCTTAAAGATATTTTATCGAATCCGGTGATTTTCGGGGTGGATCTGTACGACGCAGGGGTGGCCGAGAAAGTGGAGGCCATGTTCTGCGAGATGCTTGCAGGGCCGGGGGCTGTGCGGGCTGCCCTTAAGAAGTATGTGTAGAAATAAAACCGCATTACAATAAGGAAGGAAAAGAAATGCGCCGCTGACGCATTTCTTTTCGTACATGGATACAAAAAGCCTGGGGTATGGAGTTTCTGCCGCGTAAAAAGGGACAGGGACCAAGAGACTTTGACCGTGTATTAGACAGAGTGCTCCAGACAAGAAAAGGAGGTTCTGACCATGTTTGTTACGGAACAGATGGCCAGGGAGAACGGACGGGATTATGCCCTGCGCATGATCAAGGAGAACATCATCCGCCTGGAGATGGAGCCGGGCAGCAGCATCAGCGACAGGGAGGTGGCGGCTTTTTTGTCACTTTCCCGCACTCCGGTTAGGGAGGCGCTTTTGGAGCTGGCAAAGGCAAAGGTGGTGGATATCTATCCCCAGAAGGGCAGCGTGGTGTCCCTGATTGATTATGATCTGGTGGAGGAGGCGTATTTTGTCCGAAGCGTTTTGGAGGGGGCTGTGGTGGAGCTGGCCTGTGAGAAACGGGATGAGGGGGTCATGGAGGAACTGGAGGCTAATGTGAAATTGCAGCGGTTCTATCAGCAGGACCGGGTCCTTGAGAAGCTTTTGGAGCTGGATGATGAGTTTCACCGCCTCCTGTTTAAGAGCGCGGGAAAATTGCAGGCGTTTGAGATGATGAAGGGGATGATGGTGCATTTTGACCGGGTGCGGAATATGGCTCTGGGAACGCTGAAGGATATAAGTCTGGTGGAGGACCATGGGAAGATTCTGGAGGCGGTAAGGGCCGGAAACGGGGATGAGGCCAGAAGGCTTATGGACCGGCATCTGAAACGGTATCGGGTGGATGAGGAGGAAGTGAGGAGACGGTATCCGGGGTATTTTAAGCCTGCGGCGGGGTGAGGATATGAAGGGGGAGAAAAAAGCTTGGTCCAGTTTGACATTTACAAAATAAGGGATAAGCACCGGCTTTCCGAGACGGAAGTGCAGATCCTGGAATATCTTTTGAACCATCATGAGGAGATCTTGAATATGGCGGTCAGAGAAGTGGCGGCGGCTAATTATACTTCTGCGGCTACCATCATTAAGCTGTCAAAGAAGATGGGGTATACCGGCTATATTGATATGGCTTACCGGCTGAATTTTATGATGGCCGGCAAAAACGCAGGCGAAAGGCGCCAGGCTGCGCTCACTGGTTTTATTGACGAGATTGGGGAGGAGAAACTGGCGGGGTTCTGCGGTTTGATGGATAAGCACAAGAATGGGACCATATTTGTGACGGCGGCGGGATTTTCGGCTCCGGTGGCGGATTATATCACCAGAAAACTGCTGGTCATGGGATTTCGGTGTATCCAGACCAATGCCTACGGCGTCTATGATGCCAACCAGGTTGGAGGCAGCCTGGTGATCGCCGTGTCGAAAAGCGGGGAGACGGAAAGTATTACGAAGGTTATTGGATACGCGGCGAACCATGGCATGGATATTATCTCATTTACCGGGCAGCAGGGTAACTCGGTTGCAGGCAGGTCTACCGTAAACCTTCCGGTTTTGGATGACCATGCGCTGGATGACAGGAATGTGGCGGCTAATTATTTTTATGCCAGGGTGATGATATTGTTTGAGTATTTGATGGGGAGGGTGATGGAGTAAACACGTTTACTCCTTAGTCAACCGGTTGTTAAATGTTCCAGATCGGTTTTCTTATGCGTCCGGATGTGATAATCTATAGATATAGAAAGATGATGCGGAAACGGATAAGAAAAACGAGGAGGTTTCGAACATGAAGACATTTAAACTGACCATTGCAGGAGGAGGCAGCACCTATACTCCCGGGATCGTTAAAAGCCTTTTGGATAAAAAGGCGGAGTTTAAGCTGGAAGAGCTGCGGCTTTATGATATTAATGAGGAGCGGCAGAGAAAGGTGGGGATCCTTGTCAAAAAGGTGGTGGAAACGTTGGATCCGGATCTGAAAGTGATCGTGACCACAGACCCAAGGGAGGCGTTTACAGACGCGGATTTTGTCTTTGCCCAGATGCGGGTGGGGCTTTACCGGATGCGGGAGCTGGACGAGAAGATCCCGTTAAAGTATGATGTGATCGGACAGGAGACCTGCGGGCCCGGCGGGCTGGCTTATGGGCTTCGGACCATTTATCCCATGGCGGAGCTGATTGATTTTTGTGAGAGGTACGCCAAGAGCAGTTACTGGATCGTCAATTATTCGAACCCGGCAGCTATTGTGGCCAAGGCTATGCATATCCTCAGGCCAAAGGCCAGGATCTTAAATATCTGCGACATGCCGGTGGCCATTATGCGGAACATGGCCAATATTCTGGGCTGTGACCGCCATGACATCGTGGCCGATTATTTCGGGCTGAACCATTTCGGGTGGTTTACGAAAATACGGGTAAAGGATCAGGACCGGACCGAGGAACTGAAAGCGTATGTCAGGGAGCATGGATATACTCCGCCGGAGGAAAAAGACCAGGTCCGCCAGGAGGAGGCTTCCTGGAAGCATACTTATGAGAATGCCAAATATCTGGCGCGGATGTTCCCGGATTATCTGCCAAACACATATATGCAGTATTACCTTTTGGGGGATCAGATCGTGAGGGAGGCGGATAAAAATCACACCAGAGCCAATGAGGTTATGGAGGGACGGGAAAAGCAGATTTTTGACGCGGCAGATGCCTATGAGCGGACCGGTGAGATTGATATGACGCCGTTCTTTACGGGGGTGCATGGGGAGTTTATTGTGGAAGTGGCCATGAGTCTGGCTTTTAACCTGCGCCAGCGCCATCTGGTCATGGTCCCCAACTGCGGGGCTGTGAAAAATGTGCCGGATGACGCTATGGTGGAGATCCCCGCTTACATAACCAACGAGGGCCCCGAGCCCGTGCGGATGGGCCAGATCCCCACGTTTTATAAGGGAATGGTGGAACAGCAGGAGGCATGTGAAAAACTGGTGGTGGAGGCTGCCATTGAAGGTTCCTACAAAAAGGCTCTCATGGCGTTTGCTATGAATAAGACGGTTCCGTCGGCTTTTGTGGCAAAGAAGATCTTGGATGAGATGATGGAGGCTAATAAGGAGTTTTGGCCGGAACTGAAATAGGGATGTGTTTTTGATCAAGAGAAGGGGAGCGCATGACAACGCTCTCCTTTTGAGATTGCAGGATCTATGATCTATTTTGACTTGTCGTCAAGAGACAGAAATTCAATCAGCATATTATCAAAAATATTTTTCTGGTGTGGAGTCATTATAATCTTCTTTAGTTTCTTATCACTGCGAAATTCAACGAGCAGCGATTCTATGATGGCCAGCTGACTGGGAGTCAGCCCGCTTACCGATATGGTGGCGCCCTTTTCCAAACCGACAAGTTCATCCAAACTGGTGTGGAAGAAAGCCGCAAGATTGATCAGCGTCTCCAGTGTGGGAAATTTCTGGCCGCTTTCGTATTTGGAAATGGACGACTTGCTTAAATTCAGCTTTTTGGCAAGCTGAGTCTGGGTGAGGCCCCGGGCCGTTCGAAGTAATTTTATCTTTTCTCCTAAATCATACATGAAAACCTCCGTTTTGTAATTTTTATTATAGGTTACGGAGGTTGTCTAATAATATACGAAAAATAATATGGATTTACTAAAGGGAAACTTCTGGTCAGAGCAGGGGAAAGGAAAGGCATCGGGAATCTTGACACAATGGTGGGATGCTGGTAAGGTATAAGGAGATATGACAATATATTCCAAATTTAGTCAATAAGTACGCGGTTTGTGGAGGAGCGGCATATGGACATAGCGATCTGCGATGATTGTTTCAACGATATTCAGAGATTGGAGGAACTTATTTTACAGCACAGAAAGGAACAGGAAACCATCTGTTTTACCCATTTCTTCAGAGGGGAAGATCTGCTTGCCTGTGATCATCGTTTTGATATTATTTTTCTGGATATTAATATGGAAGGGGAGATAGATGGAATGGAGACCGGCCAGCGGATACGGGACAGGAAAGATAATGCGCTCCTTTCCTTTTATACGGCCTATGACTATCCGGCCAGCCATATCGTAAAGACCCGCCCATTCAGTTATCTGATGAAGAATTCTTCGGGGGAGGATCTTTACGCTTCCTTGGAGATGATATTAAATGAGGCCAGAAGAAGGTCTCCTGTGTTTATAACGGTTTCTTGTGACGTCGGAACCTTTACGCTGTTGCCATCCGATATTTTGTACATAGCGATCTACGAAAGAGGTTCGGCTATTTATCTTTCGGAGAAGAAGGCGCAGGAGCTTAACAAAGTGAAAAAAATTCATGGAAACAGGAATAAGGAACGCTTCCTTGCAAGCAGGGAAAAGCTGGAGGTGTATTATGAACTGCTTAAGGGCAGAGGCTTTGTTTTTGCCAAAAAGAGTTATATTATTAATACAGAGCATATCATCATGCGTTTGAAAGATACGGTTGTACTGTCGGACCAGACGGAACTTACGGTTGCCAGAAGCAGGAAAAAGCAGTTTGATGAGGAGATCATGGCATATTGGGGACGGACCAGAGGGGGAATGTGATCATGGGGGCTGAGAGTTTTGCGTATTGGCTGATAAAATACTTAAATAGCGTCTTTGAGATGTTTTTTCTGTA
>Ga0224742_10166_pt1 | contig 16051 bp, 10 predicted proteins | sample LIM_E_Water_Neg_FD_161631 | JGI IMG/M metagenome (GOLD analysis project Ga0224742, IMG submission 161631) | Enriched cells from gastrointestinal tract of the lab mouse from Pacific Northwest National Laboratory (PNNL), Richland, Washington... | ecosystem: Host-associated > Mammals > Digestive...
AAGAAAACTTGAAATTCAGAATAGCGCATTAATACAAGAAAATAATGAGCAGAAACGAAAACTAGATATCATCGAAAATAGTAGAATAGGTCGATTAGGAATAAAAGTGTATCAGTTATATAAAAAAAAATTTTAAAGCAAAGGTGATTTTTATGGGGATAGCAGAGGAGTGGATTGAATATTTAAATGAAAGGAAAAATGATATTCAAGATTTTTTAGAGACAGAGTATCATGTTGACACATTTGAGCTGTTACAAAAAAATAGCAGAACTTTTTTTTCTAATAAATTGCAGGCCGAAAATCTTAAAGCATTGCGCATGGCTTGTATTATGGATCAGTTTACCTTAGAAAGTTATAAACCAGAATGTAATTTGCTGGAACTAACGCCTGATAATTGGAAAAAAGAAATAGAAGAATTTGATCCAGAGTTAATTTTTATTGAATCTGCATGGCAGGGAAAGGATGGGATGTGGAGTCGGAAAATTGCAAATGGGAGTCCGGAGTTATATAGGATGACTAGTTATTGTCAGAAAAAAGAAATTCCAATTGTTTTTTGGAATAAAGAGGATCCGGTGTATACGGATACATTTATGCCGGCTGCAAGATGTGCCGATTTTGTCTTCACTACAGATATAGATTGTATCAAAAAATATAAAAATGCATTGGGTCATGATAATGTTTTTTTTCTTCATTTTGCAGCTCAGCCAAAAGTACACAACCCAATTGAAAAATATGAAAGAAAAGATAAATTTTGCTTTGCAGGAGCATATTATCATAAATATCCTAATCGAACTAAAACATTTGATGATTTTTCAGAAGTATTTTTAGAAAAAAAAGGTTTTGATATTTATGATAGAAATTATGATAACCCAAGACCTGAATTTATTTTTCCAGAGAAGTATAAGTCTAATATTTTAGGATGTTTAAATTCATCAAAGATAGATGTTGCATACAAAGGCTATAACTTCGGTGTTAATATGAACTCAATAGAACAGTCACAAACGATGTTTGCAAGAAGAGTATTCGAAACTCTTGCTTCTAATACAGTGATTGTGGGGAACTACTCAAGAGGTGTTAAAAACTTATTTGGTGATTTAACAATATGTACCAATGATGTAAAAACTCTTAAAAATGATTTGGATGCCAGATGTTCAGATACTGAGGAATACAGGAAATATAGGTTATTAGGGTTAAGAAAAGTTTTAGAGCAGCATTTGTACGAAGATAGATTGAGTTATGTTACCAAGAAGGTATTTGGAGTAGAAATTAAGGAAGTTCTACCGATGATTTCATTAGTGGCATGGCCGAGTGCAGATGCCCTCCCATATATACTAAAAACATTTAAACAGCAAATATATAAGAATAAGTATTTGTATCTGATTGGAGATTTTAAAGAAATAGATGAACCTAATGTAAGGATATTAGATATAGACGATACCAAATGGAAAAAGGTTACAGAAATTATAACAGACGGATATGTAGGACTTCTTAATGAAAAGAATCATTATGGTGAAAATTATTTGTTAGATATGGCACTGACATTTCGATATGCCAATGTAGCAGGTGTGGGGAAAAGTGCATACTACTCTTTTGATGGAACTGCATTTGAGTTACTCAACTGTGATGCAGCTTATAAGTATTCGTCAAAGATTAAATTTGATAGGGGAATTTTTAAAAGAGAAGTATTTAGGAATGAATGTTTTGAAGAATTGAAATGTAAAGAATCCATCGAAAATAATAATATTTTTGCGATAGATGAGTTCAATTTTTGTGAGAACTATTCTAAGGTTAAATGCTCTAAAGTGGATGATAAAATGATACCTGATCAAGGAATATCAATTAAAGAAATAGAGAGTATTGCGGAAAAAATTGATGGCGATTTACAGACAGATAACATAATTAAAGTTAGCAAAAATGAAATCGAAAAATTATGTAAAAAATCGTGTCCAATAAACGTGAAATCAAATATTACGAATTTAAGTTGGAGACTGGAGAGTGAATTACCAAAAGATACAGTGCAATATATATACTTTAATAATTTTTATAAGACCGAGGAATATCAAAGAAATGGAAGAATTAATTACCAATGTTGTGGAATGGGCGATTTGGATATTTTAGGAATTTGTGTATTTTACGATCACAGAAAAAGAAAATTAGAACATAGTTTTACAAAATTTAATTCTTTATCAAGTAATAATATTCCTGACAAAGCAAAATTCTTTAAGCTGGGATTTAGAATTTCGGGAACTGGGACTTGTGAGGTTAAAGAAATCCTTCTTGGATTAGAGCATGATACGGGAGAATTATCTTGTTATTTGTCACGAAGTAATGTCCTGATTCTGTCAAACCAATATCCTTCATCTAAAGTTCTATATAGAAATATGTTTGTGCATAAAAGGGCAATGTCTTATAAAGAACATGGAGTAGTGTGTGATGTAATGAGAATGAATCTGTATGCACAAAATGAATTTAGCGAATTTGAGGGCATAAACATTATCGAAGGGAAAGGAGAACGGCTCGGAAACGTCATTAATACAAGCAAGATAAATAAAATATGTGTTCACTTTCTTGATAAATCTATGTGGGAGATATTGAAACATTTTAAAAAAGAAATAGAAATCTTTGTTTGGATACATGGTGCTGAAATTCAACCATGGTGGCGAAGAAAATACAATTATACGACTGAAGCAGAATTGAATCAGGCAAAAAAAGATTCCAATGAAAGACAAGATTTTTGGAATGAAGTTTTTGAGGAAACAGATGAATATAATATACATTTCATATTTGTTTCACAGTATTTTGCAAAAGAGGTTTTTGAAGATTACAAAATACAATTACCAAAAGAAAAATATAGTATTATTCATAATTGTATTGACACGAATATGTTTACATATATAAAAAAGTCTCCAGAGCAAAGAAAGAAGATTTTGTCTATCAGACCATATGCAAGCAAAATATATGCCAATGATTTGATGGTAAAAGTCATTCAAAAGTTATCCAAAGAGAACTTTTTCGGTGAATTACAATTTTTAATAATTGGTGATGGCGTACTGTTTGATAAAACAGTTGCACCGCTTCGGAAAATTAGTAATGTTGAAATAAGAAAGACCTTTTTGCGACAGAGTGAAATAGTTGAATTATATCATGAGTTTGGTATTGTTTTAATACCAAGTCGTGGAGATACACAAGGAGTTTCAAGAGATGAAGCCATGTCGTGTGGAGTAGTACCAATTACAAATGCAGTAGGAGCTATTCCAGAATTTGTTGATAATGAAAGTGGAGTAATAGTTGAAGCAGAAAATTGGGAAGCAATGGCTGACGAAATAAAGAAAATTTATTTTGATGTAGATTGTTTTCAGCGTTTATCTGAAAATGCATCAAGGCGAGTCAGACATCAAACTGCATCTGAATTTACAACTTCAAAAGAATTATTTTTGCTTAAAAGATAAGAGTTATTTATTTAACGGAGGTAAGGGAATGGAAAATAGAGAATATGAAGCAGAAAAAGCAAGGTATGTTGATACACTAATGTTCAGAGTAATGGAATTAGAATCACAGAATGATATATTAAGAGAAAAATTGAATAATAATTTTATTGGGCAGAAAGAAATGGTGAAACCAGGCATTAGCTTGGTTGAAACTGAATTAAGAGAGAAGTTAAATGAGGCAAACCGGAAGTATAGAATGGTTACAGAACAAAATGCCAGTTTGAAAGAGAGATGCCAATTTAGAAATGTAAAAGGTTTAAGAAAAGTGGCCTTAATCTATGCCGAAAATGGCCTTGGCGGTATAGTAAAAAAAATTTTTAATAAAAATTAATGTTATAAGTGATTTTAAAAATTAGAAAGGTAAACGTATTTATGACAAGCCATAATTTAAAAGAACTTCGTGTTGCAGGTATTTTGGATGAGTTAAGCTGCTTTTGTTTCCCATATGAATGTAAGTTTTTAGAATTAGACATAGTAAATTACATAGAAAAAATGGAAGAATTTAAACCTCAGCTATTATTTATAGAATCAGCATGGCATGGCCTAAAAAATCATTGGTATACGAAGGTTTATAATCTTAGTATTGAGATACGCGAAATTTTGATTTGGTGCCGAGAACATAAGGTTCCTACAGTTTTCTGGAATAAAGAAGATCCAGTTCATTTTGACACTTTTTTGGGGGTTGCATCTTGGTTTGACTGGGTATATACAACGGATATGGATTGTGTGCCGCTTTACAAGCGTTTATTAAAGCATAACCGTGTGGGAGTTTTACCTTTTGCAACTAGTCCATACTCTTTTAATCCAATAGAAAAATATGAAAGAAAGCCAAAGAGTTGCTTTGCAGGTGGCTGGTATGCCTTACAGCCAGAACGATGCGCGGATTTTGAAAAAATTTTTGATTTGTGTTCTGAAATATTAGGAATAGATATTTATGACAGGAATGTGTATCCAGGCAATCCTGATTATACGTTTCCGGATAAATATAAAGAGAGCATTGTAGGTTCTTTGCCTATGAATAAAATTGACATTGCATATAAAGGTTATGAATGTGGAATAACAATGAATACTGTAAAACGTTCATCTACTATGGAAGCCCGTAGAATTTATGAATTATTGGCATGTAATACAATTAGTATGAGCAACCCATGCAGTGCAATAAAAAATATGTTTGGTGATTTAGTAATTGTATGGGAAGATGAAAACCAGTTCAGAGAAGAATTAGAAAAAATAAAAAATACACCTAACTATAAAGAGAAATTGACATTAGCGGCATTGAGAAAAGTAATGTTGCAACATACATATGAAGAAAGATTAGCAAAAATATGTGAAGATGCGTTAGGCTGGGAAAAGGAAAAAAAAGCAGAAAAGATATGTGTATTTTCTGTAGTAGGTTCTGCTGGTGAAGTTAATAGAGTTTTGCGTAATTGGAAACGCCAAAAACACTTATCAGAACTTATTTTAATATTAAAAGATACTGAAAAGATTAGTGAAATAGAAAATGTAAGATGTATAGATTTGAAAGAATATGATTCCATAGTATCAGTGATAGATGCGGACTGGTATTGTTATTTTTCAACAGATAATTATTATGGGGAGAACTATCTTACAGATTATATTGTTGCTACCAAATATTCTTCAGCACCTATTATTGGAAAAGGAAGTTATTTTAAAAATATCTCGGGTACTTATTTATTGGAAAAACGGCAGATATCATATTCAGAAATCGATAACATTAAGTGCGATAGGTGCATGGTTAAAAAACATATAGCCCAGTATTGCTACAATCGCGGTTTAGATCTGGAAAAAGAGAGTATCCAAGGATTTGAAGCATTATCAATTGACTTTTTCAATTTCTGTGAAGGCGAGCATGGGGCTGAGTGTAAAATAGTTGAAGACATTAAGTTCAATGAAGGGCATTCAATGAATGAAATATATAATATTTGTAGACAACTTCCAAACCAGAAGTACTTTACAATGCAAGAGCAAATGAGTGGAAAAGAATTTTTACTGAATGCTGTCTGGGATTTTCAGAATGTGTGGCATTGTGAGTTCCCGGAGGAATGTATAGGCATTTATGCATTAGAGAATGATGGTAGGAAAATTTATATGCAGGCGACAAGCGAATATCAAGTTAATAAGTATATTCAAAATGGCTGGATTAGAGTGTTTTTAGATGGTGCAACGAGAGGAAGTGTACAATTTCGTTTAAGTTTATTGGATGAGAACGGTCAGATAGTGCGCAATATTTGGCATAAAGTCGGGATGTATTTAAGGTATCCAATTCCAGAGAATGTGGTTTCTTTTTATTATACACTTGTCATGGAGGAGAACAGTACTGTTTTACTTAGAGAAGTAGTGATTAACGCTTTTCCTGAAAATGATATAGAAATGGAAAAATGGGAGGAGATTTAAATGAGCCGGGAAGATATCATCGTTAGCATAGTAATTCCTGTTTATAATGTGGAGAAATATTTAAATGATTGCTTACTATCGGTAAGAAAGCAGACTTATAAAAGTATAGAAATTATCATAGTGGATGACAAATCACCAGATCGCTCAATTGATATAGCTCAGAAGCATGCCGCGGAAGATACCAGAGTAAAAATATATTCACATGAAAGAAATAAAAAGTTAGGGGCAGCACGTAATACAGGGATGCTGATGGCAAATGGAAAATATATAATGTTTCTTGATTCTGACGATATATACCCATTAGATGCAGTTGCTAATATGCTGATGGCAATAGAACAAAGACAAGCAGACATGATTATTGGAAAAATGGGCTGGCTAAGACATGGAAAGATTACTCCGATTAAATATATAGATAGATTTGTAGATTTAGCAGAAGTGTACTCTAGCGATAATTTGAGAGGGATGTCTGCTTACAAATGGTATTTAGGACAGGCTTGCAACCGCATTTATAGTTTAGGATACTTAAGAAAAAATAAAATTATATTTGATGAGGGTGTTTATTGGGAAGATATGCGATTTTCTGTTAGCGTATGGTTGCATGCACGAAATATAGGTTTCATTCCCCAAATAGTATATTTAAGAACAGAGCGAACGGACACAAATAACTTATCGATAACTCAAGAGTATAGTATGAAAAAATACTTAGATAGAGATTATTTGGAATATTCAATATTTAATTCATTTGTTGAGGTATGTGAAAATAATCCCTCTATAAGGGATGATATTATAATAATTCTACAAAGAATTTTTAGTGTAACAGAAGATATTTTGAAGTATAGAAATGATAATATTGCATCATGGGTACAGGAATGGTATAAAGGTTATCAAAATAGGCATAGTAATTTACTAAAAAGGTTAGAAAATATATAGCTTCCTGTATAATTCAATGTGTAGAGAGTCAATGACCTTGCAAAAATCAATACCTAAATTAATCTGTCATTACTGACCGGCCAGTTAGTAAATGAACAGAATAAGGAAAATATCTAAAAATGAATTCTACACAAAATAAGACGATTGAGCAAGTAAAAGAAACAACAATGGTGAGAATAGAGCCGACAGGGCATTATTGGTTGAAATGAAAGATATAGGAACAATAACAGCAGATGTTTTCATAGCAGAAGTAGGTGATATTGTGCGCTTTGATAACACAAAAGAACTTCAGAAACTGGCAGGGCTGAAACTGGTATCTGATAGATCGGGCAGGCATTGCGGAAAGACAAAATTAGTAAAAAGGGAGATAAGCGTCTTAAATATCTGCTTTTCGAGTCTACCATATCAGTGGTGGGTAAGAATGAAGAATTAAAAAAATCCATGAATATTACACCACCAGATCCAAAAACTCGTTAAAGAAGATGCCGTCACTTATAGCGGTTGCCTGCAAGCTGATCATGGTATTCCATGTGCTTCTACAAAAGGAATCCGTTATGATGCATTAAAGATGCTTAGAGATATTATGCATGCCGTAATACATCCGAAGTCTGCATAATTCCACAATATGAAACAGCCATAATAATTACAGGAAGCGTCCACCGAAAGGTGCTGTACTGGAAGCGTTTGGAACAGTGATGAAAGTACAAAGAATGGGCTGGCAGGAATCATCTCCAGAGGACATGACCCTGATGAATAGCTAAGCTGGTACCCTGGTTATGGACAGATGGAGCGAAGGAAGTGGTAACCCACCGTAAGGAGGATGATCCAGCTGGAGATGAGAGGTGAGCAACTATATAGGGATGGGTATGCATTGAGACCATTTAGAACGAATAGTGATGATGTTGTATTTAGTGTACCCATTATAATTATATATTTGCCCTGTATGAGGTAAAGCCCACTCCATAACCTTAGTTCTATTTATTGACAGGTATCAAAAAGTATTTAATTTATTAAAAAATGCTTGATTATATGAGAGGAGATGATTTTATTAAAAAGAAATTGTACCTTGCATACACATTAAATCAATTTAATACAGTTATATATGGCATGGAAAATATAACTAAAGAAGAGATTGATAAAATCGGGAAGAAGGCGTTGGAAGGCTATATAGTTGTTCAAGACGGACTATTGGAAGTGCCACATAGTAATGGGAAATTAGATTGGAATATAAATTTATCTGCCAATACGGACAGAGTACAATTATTATTACATTCTCTTAATATGGTACAATTATTAGGGAAAGCATATGAAAATTCTGGAAACAGAGAATATCTTATGCTTGCAATTAATTTTTTTTATGATTGGTATGCATTTCAAGAAAATGTGGAACATACACAAAATAATGCGTATATTTGGAATGATCATGCTGTGGCTCTGCGTACAGAAAATTTAATATATTTATTACTTTTGTTAGATAAAGAGAATTGGATTGATTTCAAAATATATAATAAACTATATAGTATTTTGATGTATCAAGGGAAATGGTTGAACAACGACGAAAATTATTTTGAGAATTGCAATCATGGCATATATGAAGATCGGGCTTTAATCTGTTTAGCAAAACTTTGGGAGACAGATGAAGCTAAAAATTGGTTAAGAAATGCAAAAAAAAGGCTGTTGAGTCAAAAAAAATTTGCATTTACAGATGAAATGGTTCATGTAGAAAATTCTCCAGAGTATCACATTGTTGTATTGGATTTGTTTATGCGTATAGCCATTTTTTTAAAGCAATTTGGCGATTCTTATGGAGAGAAACTTTACCATGATATAAAGCCCTCTGAAGAATTTCTGAGTTGGATGATAAAACCATCAGGGTATTTAGCAGAGGTTGGAGATACGGAAAAAAACACTATTTCTTTTTCAGAGGAAATAATAAATAATTATAAAAAAGAACAGTTAAAGAGTGATGGCGAAATAAAAAAAGAATGGAGTCGTATTTATTCAAAGTCAGGATATGCTTTTTGGAGGATGGAATCAGAAATAGATAACCCTCAATTAGATAGTTGGCTTATGTTTAAAGCAGGATATCATTCACGAGTTCATAAGCATGGAGATGATTTATCCGTTTTATGGACAGTAAGAGGATATGATATATTGATTGATCCAGGAAAATTTGGATACACTTTGGGTGACGCGAAAGTGGACTATCTACATTCAGCATTAGCCCACAATACAGTGGTTGTAGATGAAAAAACATATTCAATTGCAAATGAAAGAACACATTTGACAGGAATTTTAGAGTTTGATACTTCTAAGGCAATACAATATGTTCGAGGATATAATGACAGTTATTCGGGGGTGCACATTGATAGAGCGATTTACCATTGGGAGAACACTCTTATTATCCATGATGAAATCCAATCAAAAGATATGCATGCCTTTTCACAAATGTTCCATATATCAGAGCAAATTAAACTAATAAAACAAAGTGATACAGAAATTATAGGCGAAATAATCAATGCGGATTTTATTGTCCGAGTTAAGCAGTTGTTAAACGTAGATGGCGTATATTTATATAAAGGAATGCAACAGGATGGAAAGTACGGGTATAGATCCTCTAAGATGGGAGAAGTTATTGATTGTACAACATGCCGTTTCGAAAAGTATGGTAGCAATGTAGAGTTTGTTACTATATTTTCTATTGACTACAAGAAAAATGGAAAAAAGGATGCAAATGAAATAGTCATTAATGGAAGAAATTTAATAATTTCTCCAAACATAAATATTCAACTGAAGCAAAGGGAGAGACCCAATTTATCAAATGTGAAATGTGAAATAGATCCGAAATCATTAGATATTATATTATCGAGTGAGATTACAAGTAATATAAGGGAATACCATTGGGAATTGTGGGATATGAAATGGGGCAAAAAAATTAGAGAAAAAATAACACCAACACAATGTTGTAGATTTAAAAGGGATTTTTATGTTGATGTGCGCGTTAAACTGATTATTAAAACAATTCAAAATCAAACTATTAAGGGTACAGTATTTATTTTAAAATATAATGCAATTGAAAAGAGGCATAATGTAATCATAGCCCAAAAATGGGACAATCTTTTAGTAGAGGGGCTTCAAATGGAATGGTGCTCAGAAGATACGGCGAGATTCACATTGCTGTATGATTATAAATGGAACAGTAAAATTAATTGGCACATTTATAGAAATGGAGGCTATTATTATCACCAGTTTGTGCTAAATAGAGAATATTTTGAATATCAATTTAAGTATCCGGGTTATTATACAGTAATGTTTTTTATAGAAAGTCCAGATGGAGAAAAAGAGTTTTGGGTTTTTCCGCAATTTGAATACAGAGGTAAATTATGAAAATTAATTATAATTTGGATAAATATGAATGTATCATTGAGTTACAAACAAGTAAGATGGCAAATAGACAACTAAAAGAAATTGCAAATAAAGCATTAAGGGGTTCATTGGTTGTTCAATGGGGATTGGATGAAATCCCATATATAAACGGTAGAGTAGAATGGAATATACAATTATCTTCAGTTTCTAATTCAATTCAAGTGCGCCTACAAAGTCTAAGTATATTGCTTTTTTTGTGTGCAGCATATAGAGAGTATAAAAGTATAGAATATCTTAAATTGGCAATAAATATTTTTGAAGATTGGTATGAATATGTAAATAGTGAAAAAGCCCAAAAAAACGTCTTTTTATGGAATGATCATGCAGTGGCAGAGCGTACTGAAAGTTTAATTTTTTTTCTCTTATGTTGTAAAAAAGAAAATCAATTAAATGAAGAGTTACAATATAGACTGGAAAATATCCTACTTAGGCAAGGCGAATGGCTGAATGACGATAAGAACTACTTTTACAATTGTAACCACGGGATATTTGAAGATAGGGCATTGATTTGTCTTTCAATGTTGATTTCTAATGAGCAATCAGGAAAATGGTTAGCAAAAGCAAAGCAAAGAGTAGCTGAGCAGAGAAAATTTGCATTTACAGATGAGATGGTGCATGTTGAAAATTCTCCACAATATCAAGAGACGGTCTTAAGACTGTTTTGTAGTATTGCAGAATTTCTATCGGAATTTGATGATTTAGATGGGATAAAACTGTACGACGATGTAAAAAGGTCTTTGGAGTTTTTGATGTGGACCATAAAGCCGACTGGATATATGGCAGAAATAGGTGATTCTGACGGAAGTTTAAGTTGCTCGCCAATTGTAAATAGAAGATTTGAAAGATTTGGAAATAATTTTTTAAACTATGCCGCTACACTAGGGAGGGGGGTAAAGCCGCAGAATTGTTATGCTATTTACCCTCAATCAGGATATTTTTTTAGCCGCAGTAATTGGGAAAAAGAAAACTTTACAGATGCAACATGGCTGATGTTTAAAGCTGGATATCATTCCAGAGTTCATAAACACGGGGATGATTTATCACTTATGCTGGCATCTAAAGGATATGATATTCTGATTGACCCAGGTAAGTACGGATATACTATAGGCGAGCCGCATGTTGATTATTTACATTCAGCATTAGCGCATAACACAGTAGTAGTAGATGAAAAGTCTTATTCCATTTCAGATGAAAGAACGCATTTAGCAGGTATATTGGAGTATAACTTAAACGTAAAGGAAAATGAATATCTTTATGTAAGAGCATTTAATAATAGTTATTATGGAGTCTATATCGATCGAGCAATATATCATAAGGATGAGATAATATTTGTTCATGACGAAATCCTTTCTAAGGATAATCATGTTTATTCTCAAATGTTTCATTTATCAGAATATGTTAAAGTCCTTAAAGAAAGCAAAGACGAGATAGTAGGACAAATTGGAGATTCAGGTTATATTATTCGAATTACACAATTATCTGGTGTAGATGATGTACATATTTATCAAGGGATGCAACCTGATGCAAAGTATGGATACAGATCACCAGTAATGAAGGAAATTGTTAATTGCACAACTGTCCGTTTTGAAAAGTATGGAAGTAAAACTGAGTTTGTAACAATGATTGCAATTGAACCGTTAGAGAATATTTCAAAAAATATTGGATTCTTTAAAAATAAAAATAAAATTTATAATTGTAACCATATTTCTAATATAACGTTAAATAGAAGACCAAGACCTGACTTGTCTTTGATTACTTGCAGGGTTGATAACAAAATAGATAGTATTATATTAGAGGCAGACTTATTGGAAGATATGAGCCAATACGTATGGGAAGTAGTTGATGTCCGTAAAAATTTAATATTAGAATCACAAACTACCATTAACTCTAATTGTAAGTTTTTTGCAAGCTTTTGCACAGATATATGTATAAAAGTAACCTTTATAACTAACACAAATCAGAAATTAAAAGGAATTGTTGCATATTTAAAGTATAACCACAGAAGCGGATATGAGGTTTTAAAAGAGACTGAAAAGCCATTAAATTTGCAAATGAATGGGATGCAGATGGAATGGTTAACAAAAGAAACGCTACGATGCACAGTACTTTTTGACTATGCATTTGATTGTGGATTAAATTGGCATATCTACCGAAATGGTGGGCATTATTTTTATAAATATGAAAAAAACAATCCTACTTTTGAATATCAATTTACTGAACCTGGCGCATATACTGTTATGTTTTATATATGTGGATTGGCTGGTGAAAAAGATTTTTGGAATTTTCCGCAATTTAATATTATAGGCAAAGGAGAAATATGTGGAGAGCAAAAACTTTGAAATCTTGATAGTATCAGAGAGAAAAGTCATTAAATGTAATGTTAATTGTACCATTAAGGAAAAATGTCTTGAGTATTCTTTTTATCTGATAAAAGATTGGAGAAAAATCAATTCAAAAAAATTGGGTCCAGATCCTAAAGCTGAGTTCCGAGTTTGCGAGGCGGGCTTATATCATGTAATATGTTTTGTAAAAAAAGGGTGTGAAAAGCTAATTTTAAAATCTCAGGATATAAGATTTGATACTGGAACAAAAAATAAAGTAGCTGTTAGCATATATGGAAGTTGTGTAACGAGAGATATTCTAGAATATGAAACCATATCATGTTTAGATTTAAAAAGTTATTTTTGTCGACAATCTATAGTATCATCTTTATCAATGCCTATTAGATGCGATATGAAAGAAGTAAAATTGACCTCACCCTTTCAAAAGAGACAATTGCATAATGATTTTTCAAAAAACCTTTTTTCTGTATTGGCAAGTGATGCAAGTGAGTACTTGATAATAGATTTAATAGATGAAAGGTTTTCTCTTATACATTATAGAGATAGTTTTATTACAAATTCCACTTCTTTGATGGAAAGCAATTATATCGAAGACCCGGAAGTTATCGAGTATAAAAAGTTAAATGGAAAATACATATTTGATGGTAAAGATTTGGATGAATATCTTGATAAATTTTCCGAACTAATACTGAATATTTATGAGCCAGAAAAAATCATTATACATAAAGCCTTTATGTTAGATAATTATATAGATAAAAGGGGGGAATTGCATAAATTTCCTATAAATTATATATTAGATAACAAAAAAATAAATCAACGGTTAGATTATATGTATAATAGGCTTATAAATAATCTGGGACCAGTACATGTAATTGACATTTGTAAAAATGAGAAAATATATCAAATAAAAATTAAAAAAATGCTTTGGTCATATACAAAAATTAAAAAGGATTTGGCACTGGCTGATGAAAACAATAAATGGGGACTTGCACCTATGCATTATCATGAACAATATTATAAAGAAGTTTTGTTGCAATTATATAAGGCTTTAATGCTTACATAAATGAAAGAAATACAAGGGAGAAAAAGAAATATGGATAAAACATTCTACCAAATTGTGGATGACTGCATTGTAAAAAATATTCCCAGTAGTGTAAAGATTAATGAGACAATTTATGATTATCAAAAGATTGCAGATATATATATTGATGGAAAATTAATTATGCGCACAGAAATTAGTGAAATATCTCATGTTGATAATTTTTTTCATGAATATAGAAATTATTCTGAATGGAATATGAATTTAATGTCTGTATGGGGATTAAATATAATTCAAGATATGGTATGGAGCACTCAGAAAACATCAAATTCTAAGTATGTGCTATTTGCTAAAGATATATTTAAAAAATTTATACAAATAATTCATAGTGAAGATGATTTATTAGAGCGAACAATAGCTGCAACATTTAACCGAACAATAATTTTAATTAATTTGTATCATTTTTTATTGGAAAAAGATGATACACTTGCAGAAGATATTTTGAATTTTCTTACGCATAAGCAGATTGCCGTTTTAGAATCAACCCAAATGACCAACGCTTCTATTTTTTGCAGCAAATTACTTATATACAAAGTGGCCGGCGATGCAAAACATATAGATGAAACTATTGTTGAAATGAAAGCTTTTATTCACAGTTACATTAATGAAGATGGTTCGAGCAAAGATTATCGTTTGCTGTCAAATTCATATTTTAATCGTTTTTTTTCACTTTTTATGGATTTATTGAAGGATGATCAAATCAAAGATGATGCGCTTGCTGAAATTTATAAAAAAAATATAACATATTTAAGAACAATGACCACCCAAGAAGGATTTTTTCCATCTTTAAATGGATTTAATGGAGGTAAAAGCCCTTTTGAATCGCTTGTTAAAACACAATATTTTGAAAACAGTGGTTATTTTGTAAATAAAAATGAAGATATTTTTTTCTTACAAAATGCTTGTAAGTCTAAAAGTGTTTCTTCCAACCTATGTGGTGTGGTTTTAACCTATGGGAAAAAGGATATTTTTTTAGAAAGCGCAATAGTAGAGGAACATGTTGTATATACAAAACCATACTTTATTGATGGTCATTCACTAAATAGAATAATTGATTTTGCATCTAACAGCAATGTTGATGTTAAATTTATTAATTCAAATACGATTATTGATGTGTCTTCTAAAGTCGGCCATATGTGTCTTTCTTCTAAATGGAAGGAATTAGATAATTCGATTATTATCCATTGTTCTGCAACTTCAAAGTATGGTGGTTTAAAATATTTTTTTATTCTCTCTTCACAATGCCATGATGTTAAGTTATATAAAGATTGTATAAAGTTTTTTGCAGGAGGATTTTTGCCAGTTTCCATGCGTATACAAAGTGATTTAGAATATCAAATCACTTTGGCTTATGGTATTGGAGACGAGAAAGGAAATAAACAGAAAGTTCAGATTATCGAAATTTTATGCGAAGATAAAAATACGGTATTTAATATTGAAATTACTTTTGATAAGGCAAAGTATGATGAGTATAAGCGAAATACTTGTACATTTTTACCAGAAAAAGCTAAACAACAAATTGAAACAGCAATTAATTCTGATATATTTACTAAAATGACACAGTATGGCAATATTGGAGCTACTGAAATATATCGTATGGGCAGACAGGCATATTTGGAACATAATTTTGAATTTTCAAAAAAGTGTGAGATATTAAACAGCATTTTGCGTAATTGTATAGTGAAAAGTTCTTGTGAAATTGGAGAGGGAAGCAAATTTGCTTATGGGGGGGGGTGGTTCACTGATTCATGCAAAAAGTATTATTGGAAAGTATTGCATGATTGGTTTTGGAGCTACGCTTGCCAATGGACCAATAATTGGCGACTATGTGTATATTTCACCAGGAGTGCGAATTGCCAAAAAAGTCTGTATTGGAAATTTTTGTATAATTGGTGCAAACGCTGTAGTCAACAAGGATCTTGAACCTTTTACAATTGCAGCAGGCGTGCCAGCCCGGCAGATAGGTAAAGTTACACCTTCTAATTTAGATAAATATTTAATTCCATATTTTGCGTCAACAGATAAAACGAATAATGCCTTTATTGAAATGGTAAAATTGGAATTTTTAAGACAGTATAACGGTAAATGATAAATCTACCGTTTTCACACTATCACTTATATGCGCGAACTGCCTGCCAAGTGTTGTTATGAGAGGAAGGGAGGCAATCCCTACCTCTTGATTAGGTAGTGTAAAATAGTTTGTGTCTTTGAAAAAAATACCTCTTTTTTGGTAAGAATTAAGATATGACAATTCTTATCGAAAAGGAGTATTTTTGTAAGCGCCTAATTTCGGGGTAGATTTCATCCACTCGATAAATTCTTTATAATGATTGCTAGGAAACACGTAAACG
>Ga0224742_10168_pt1 | contig 15983 bp, 18 predicted proteins | sample LIM_E_Water_Neg_FD_161631 | JGI IMG/M metagenome (GOLD analysis project Ga0224742, IMG submission 161631) | Enriched cells from gastrointestinal tract of the lab mouse from Pacific Northwest National Laboratory (PNNL), Richland, Washington... | ecosystem: Host-associated > Mammals > Digestive...
GGCGGCGCAGCACGTCCTTGTAGATTTCCAGCTGGTATTCTACCATGTGCTCCAGGGAAAACTCCCTTTGGGCCTTCTCGAAAAGCTTCTCCCCCAGCTCCCGGCGCAAAGCCGGATCCTCATAGAGCTGAATAAGGTATGCCGCAAGCTGCTGATAGTCTTCCGGCTCGAACAAAAGGCCGTTTTCTTCATGATCTATCAAAACCGGCACCCCTCCCACCCGGGTGGACAAGGTGGGCAGATGGAAGCGGGTGCCCTCTGCCAAGGCATAGGGAAAGCCCTCGGAAAGGGAGGACAAAAGGTTGATGTCCACAGCATTGTAGAAGGAATCCATATCCTTCACCCAGCCCGCAAAGCACACCCGGTTTTCAATCCCCAGCGACTTGGAAAGCTCCCGCAGCTTTTTCTCATCTTCCCCATCCCCCGCGCACACCAGCTTCAGGTTGGGGCATTTTTGGGCGGCAACCTGCAAAGCCCGCAGCAAGGTGGAATGATCCTTAACGGCAGTCATCCGGGCCACAATGCCTACCACCACGTCCCCCTCCTGCACCTCAAGGCCTAAAGAGCGCAGAAATTCCTTTGGGGGCACACAGTTTTTAGGGGCGCTGAAATCTATGCCGTTATAGATGGTATAAATCCGCTCCGCAGGGAAGTTCCGCTCTATCATGGCCTCGGTAACAGGCCCTGCCACGCAGATGTAATAATCCACCTGCCGCAGGCAGACTGTATTGGTGGTGCCATACACCAGCCGCGCCCCGGGGCGGCCCAGGTAATCCAGACGGTAATCGCTGTGTACGGTGGTGATAACCGGCACCTGCAGATACCTCTTCATCATCACACCCATCAGGTTGCCCCTGGCCCCATGACAGTGCAGGGCGTCCACCTCTCCTGGGCGCAACAGCTTTTTCAGGTGAGGCAAATCGGAAAAGGGGTTCCCCGTATCAATAATGTGAACCGGGATGCCCAGCTTTTCCGCGTCCTCTGAAAACTCTCCCCGGCGAAAGCATACCAGCTCTGCGTCCACATGCTCCTTCAGCTTACATAAAAGCCCCAGCACATGGGTTTTGGCGCCGCCTGTGTCGCCTCCGCCTATCAGATGCACTACCCGCATAGTAATCGCCATGCGATACGGGACACACATAAAAAGCCGCAGAAAAGCAGGCCAGTATATCCGGTATCGTTCCTTTCTTCCGAATTTTCACCAGTATCTTCCTCTATTATACCTGCCTGCGGCCCCAGGGTCAAGGCCGCACAAAGAGGAACTCCTCCCTGCCGTTTACCAGCACCCGTTCCCCCCGCACGCCAAAAGCCTGCTCTGGCACGCCGCTTTGGAAAACCTCCCGGCTTTTCCCAAAGGCCAAAAGCTTCCCCTGGCCCAGCACAGCTATAAAATCGCTGTAGGAAAAGGCAAGGGACAGATCGTGCAGTACCATCACCACGGTTTTCCCCCGCTCCCGCAGGCTCCGGATAAGCTCCAGCATCTCGTATTTTTGCCCGATATCCAGATAGGTGGTAGGCTCGTCCAGGAAGAACACCTCCGGGCTTTGGGCCAGGGCCATGGCAAAGTAAACGCGCTGGCGCTCTCCCCCGGAAAGCTTTGGCACCTCCCTTTCCCGCAAGGAAAGCACGCCCGCTTCCTCCATGGCCCGAAAGACTGCTTCCTTGTCCGCGGCCGTCAAGTCGCGCCCAAAGGAAAGATGGGGATACCGCCCATGGGACACCAGCGCTTCCACTGTCAGGGCGGGCGCTTCCCGCATCTGGGGCAGCAGGGCGCAGAGCCTTGCCCACTCTTTGCGGCCCGCGTCCTTCCGCATCCTGCCATCTATGGCGATTTTCCCCTTCAAGGGAGGGATCAGGCCGCAGGCCGTTTTCAGCAGGGTGGTTTTCCCGCAGCCGTTCGGCCCGATAAGGGCAGTCATCCTGCCTTTGGGGGCTGTGAAGCTGACCCCCTCCAAAACCGCCCGGCCCCCATGGCCAGCGCTCACCTGGGAAAACGAAACCACAGCCATCCCTCCTCTCTTTATTTTCCTCTCAGTTTTCAAAAGGGCTTCAGCGCCGCCGCCTGCGCAAAATCAAAAACAGGAAGAAAGGCCCGCCTGTAAGGGATAAAAGGATGCCTACCGGGATTTCATAAGGGGAAAACAGCAGGCGGCTGAGAAGGTCGCTGAAAGTGACCAAACACGCGCCCAAAAGGCAGGCTCCGGGCAGCAGCCAGCGGTGGGACTGCCCGAAAAGCCTGCGGGTGATATGGGGCACAATCAGTCCCACAAAGCCGATAAGCCCGGAAAAGCTGACGGCACAGCCTGCCAGCACGCAGGAGAGGATGATGGCGGCAAAACGTATGACGCCCACCGGCTGGCCCAAGCTGCGGGCCGTCTCCTCCCCCAGACAGAGCACGTCAAGCTGCCGGGGCAGGAGCATACACCCTAAAAGGGCCAGCAGGATACACACCCAGGCGGGGGTGATGTCCGCCATAGACACCCCGGAAAAGCCGCCGATGAGAAAGGTGCTGCCGTTATAGAGGGTTTCCGGGGAAAAGGTTTTCACAGCGTTTAAGCCCGCCGTGAAAATACTGCTGACTGCCACGCCCGCCAGGATGATGGTCAGCTTCCCCGCCCCGGCGGCAGCGGCCACAGCATATACAATAAGGGTGGCGGCAAGGGCGCCCAGGAAGGCTCCCAGGGCACAGGCCCCTGTGCTGCCGGGCAAAACCGCCATAAACAAAAAAGCGAAAAAGCCCGCCCCGGCGTTTACCCCGATAACATTGGGTGAAGCCAGCGGGTTTGAAAGCACTGCCTGGATTAAAAGCCCCGCCACCGCCAGGGCCGAGCCTGCAAGGAGGCTGGCGCACACCCGGGGCAGCCGCACATACAGCAGAATGCGGGCATCCGGGCTTTCCGCCCTGCCGGAGAGGATTTCCCCTAAGGCAGAGGGCACGTCAATGAAGGAGGCCCCCGCCCCGGCCCCCAGCAGGGCGCTAAGAAGCGTCAGCAGCAGAAGCAGCAGCAGTTTCCTGCTGTCCCTGGCCTTCATCGGCAGCTTTGCGCTGCCACTCCCCTTCAAAAAGGGCCGGATAAAGGATTTTCCCCAGGTATTCATAGCTTTCCCCCCAGCGGTTATTGGGCTTATAGTGGAATAAATCCTTGGGCAGCACGATATAGCGGCCTTCCTTCACAGCGGTCAGCTCCTGCCAGGCAGGGTTCTTCTCTATGAGGGAGTCAAGATATTGCAGAGCCTTTTCCTCGTTTCCCATGGTGGTGACAAAGATAAAGTCCGGATCTGCCCCAATAATCTCCTCCAGGCTCAAATCCTCTAACATGGAAGGGTGATCGTCCGCAATATTGCGGGCGTTCAAATCCTTTAGAATAGAGCCTGCCAGCTCATCGTCGGTTTTAGCTTTAATGCCTGTGGAAAAGGCCCGCATCAGCAGCACGCTGGGCAGGTTGCTGCTCAAGGCGGCAGTCATCTTCGCGGCTTGAATCTCCTCTCCCACGTCCTCCACGTTCTGTTTATACAGATCCTCCCGCCCGGTAAGGCCCCAGAACTGGAACATCATGGAGCTGTAATCCGCAAAGGTATCCACCCGGAAGCAGGCACAGGAAATCCCCGCGTTTTCCAGCACATCCCGGATATCCATCTGCCCGGCAATGTCCGGGTTCAAAAGCACCAGCTCCGGCTCCAGGGCGATGATGGCCTCGGCGTTAGGCTCCTTTACGGTGCCCACCACAGGGATGCCCGCAGGAAGCCCCAAGTCCCGCTCCTCCAAAGCGTCCTTTGTCACGCCGGCAAGCTCCCCGCCGGCAAGCAGCCAAGCCTCCGCATAAGAGCCATACAGGGAGACAGTGCGGGGGTTTTCCGGCATATCCGGAAATTCCCCGCCCAAAGAATCCCGGAATATGCCCGGGTTTAACAGGGCGCCGTCCTCTCCCCTTCTGGAAAACTCCGGTATGACATACTGCTCTTTGCCGTCTCCCCGGTATTCATACACGCCGGAAACATCCGGGGAACTCTCCATCCCGGACACGGCAGAGGCCTGGGAACCGCTTTCCGGTTCCGGCACAGCAGAGGACAGGGCCGCCTCACCAGAGGAAGATGCAGGGGCAGAACCGTCCCCACAGCCAGACAGCACAAGGCAGAGACATAACAGGCACAAAAAGGTTTTCTTTATCATAAAACAGCGGGTTCCTTTCTCTTTGGCGTTTTTTCAGTATCCTGTTTATCCGAAGGGCCTTTCCCCGGTTATGGCGGCAAGGTCGCAGGACGGGAAATCTTGTATCAGCCGCCGGGCAAGCTGTACAGCCTGTTCGTACAGGGAGAAAAAGCTTTCTGTGCGGCCTTCCCCGCCCCAAGGGCTTTCCTGCACGTTGGCGTAATCCACCTCATTCCCTTCGGTGAGGGGCACGATGTGGGAGGTTATCACATGGGGCCTGCCCTGCTCCAGCAGGTTGAAAAGGCGGTGCTTAAAGCCTGTACGGTCGGTAATGGCGGCAAAGACAAACCGGGTGTCCCGGGTGGCCTGCAGCAGCTCCTCCTCCGGAATCTCCTGGTTGTATACATCCAGCAGCACTGCATGGTACAGCTTGGCAACGCGCCGCTGTATTCCTTCGTTTTTAGGGAACAGGTTTTTAAGCTTTACCTCTGAGGGCAGCTTTCCGGTTTCCCGCCGCAGGACAATGGCATCCAGTGCCGACTCTATCTCCCCATGCATGGAAGAAGGCGTTTCATGGGGGCGCTGGGCAGCCAGCTCCCCTGCCAGGGCGTTTACATAGGGGTGGGCGGTGGAATCCAGGGCGTAGTGGCACAAAAATCCCTGGACATAAGACGAATAGGTTGGCTCCGGATGTTTTTCCAGAAATCTCCTCATAGCGGACAGGGTCAGGGAAGGCCGGGTGCTGTGCAGCAGGTTCCCATATTCCTTTAACCCCTCCTTTTCCTTCCCAATCCCTACAAAGCGCAGGTAATGGTGGCAGAAGAGAAAATCCGGGCCTTGGGCGCCCCAGAAATAGGCAGACTCTACAAGCCCGCCGGCTTCCGGCAGGCCTTCCAAGACGGTTTTCGCAAAAGTATAATGGGTCAGGCTGGCTGGCATTTGCATCGCCCCTTTTCTGATTTTATGATGCCTCCCACCTCTGGCAGCCAGGGAAAGGCTTCTTTCATGTCTGGCGGGAACCCTGCGGCAAAGGTTCTATCCATATCAAGGGCCACACTTTTCATGTGCAGAACCCCGCAGTGCAGCGCCTGCCGGCCTATCAGGGTATGGCTGCCGCCATAGAGATCATCCCCCGCCAATGGATACCCCATATAGGAAAAATGCGCCCGGATCTGATGGGTGCGCCCGGTTTCCAGCCGCACAGCCAGCAGGGTGTGGCCTCCCCCGCTTTCCAGGGCCTCCCAGTGGGTAACCGCCCGCTGGCCGCTGCCGCACTGGCGCTTGATTTTGCTCCCCTCTTCCAGCCCAATGGGCACGTCTATGGTGCCCCGCCCGGAAAGGGTTCCCTGGCACAGGGCAAAATACGTTTTTTCCAGCGCCGTCCCAGACACAGCCAGGGTGTGTTTCCCCAGGGCGATAGCGCCGCTGGTGTCCCTGTCCAGCCGGTATAGGGGGCAGAGCAGCGGGCACAGAGCGCCCTTAGCCTGATAATAATAGGCCGCGCCGTTTAAAAGGCTGTCCCTGTCATGCCCCGGGGAAGGATGCACCGGCATTCCGGCAGGCTTATGAACCACCAGGAAATCCTCCGTTTCAAAGAGGACAGAGAAAGGAAGCCTTTCAGGCGGGTACTCCCCCTCTAAAAGGGGCAGGCAAAAAGACAGCATATCTCCTGCTTTCAGCAGGGCGGTGGTGAAAACAGGCTCGCCGTTTAAGAGGATGCCCCCCTCTGCCCGCTTCTGCTGTGACAGCACATGGGCAGAAAACCCCAGCCGCTTCTTGGCAAAGTCCTTTACAGCCGCCCCCTCCCACTCTAAAGGCACAGCATAGGAAAGGCGGCGTGTCAATTTTCCCTGGCGGCAAGGGACAGGGCAAGGCTTTCCAGGAAACCCTTCTCCCCAGGGAAAGCCTTCAGGGCTTCCACCGCTTCCCGGGTGTACTCATTTACCAGGCGCTTGGCCTCTTCCACCCCCAGGAGGGAGACGTAATTCTGCTTGCTGCGGGCAGCATCCATGCCTGTCTCCTTCCCCAGCTTGTCCGCGCTGCCCTCCACGTCCAAAATATCATCCCGAAGCTGGAAAGCCATGCCCAGGCCATAAGCATACCGCCTGGCAGCCTGCAGGGCCTCCTCTCCCGCCCCTGCGGCAATGCAGCCCATGCCGCAGGCAGCGTCAATCAGCGCCACAGTTTTCCCGTCATCCATGGCCTGCAGGAGGGGCACTGTCATCTCCCTGCTTTCAGACTGCAGGTCAATGCACTGTCCTCCCACCATGCCCTCATGTCCCGCCCGCCTGGCAAGAAGCCGTGCCCCCTCCAGCGCCGCCTTTGCATCCCCGGCAAAGGAAAGGGCTGTTTCAAAAGCCAGGGTTAAAAGGCCGTCCCCTGCCAGCAGGGCCATGGCCTCCCCATAAGCCTTGTGGTTGGCGGGCCTGCCCCGGCGCATGGCATCATCGTCCATGCAGGGCATGTCGTCATGGATGAGGGAATAGGTGTGAACCATCTCCACAGCGCAGGCAAAGGGCAGGGCCATGGAAGGCTCTCCCCCGCACAGTTCGCAAAAAGCCAGGGTGAGCACAGGCCGTACCCGCTTGCCGCCGCACAAAAGGCTGTAGGCCATGGCCTCCCGCACAAGGCTTCTGCCGTCTCCTTCCGCCGGGGCCGGGATGGCCTGGGTCAGGGCCTTTTCAATCTGCTCCCGGTACAGTTCCATTTTATCAGCCATCCGCTTCGCCCTCCAGTTTCGCAAGCTGGGACACCTTCTGCTCCGCCTTGTCCAGTGCTTCATAGCACTGGGCGGAAAGCTTTGCCCCTTCTTCAAAAAGCTTCATGGCCCCTTCCAAGGGTTCCTCCCCGCTTTCAAGCCTTTCAACAATTTCCTGAAGCCGCATCATGGCTTCTTCAAACTTCAGCTTTGCCTTTCCCGCCAACCAAAACCACTCCCTTCCTCTGCGTTTTCACACAGCATCATTCCCAGCTTTTGGGGATTTTAATCGCCGCGCGATACTGGATACGCACAAAAAGCCGTAAAAAAGCAGCGCTTTGCGCCCGGTATCGTTCCTTTTTTCGTTTTTTCACACCGCATCCACTTTAAGGATTTCCGCCAGGGCAGAGGCCTCTGCCCCCCGGATTGCCACCTGTTGGCCGGGACGCAAGGCGCCTACGTCTGTTACAGCCTGCCCCTTTTCATCGCGCACCAGGGCATATCCCCGGGACAGCACCCGCAGGGGGCTTAAAGCGTCCAACCTGCCGGCAAGGGTGGAAAGCTCTCCCCTGCTTTTGTCCAGCCGCCTTTGCTGCATCCCTGCCAGGGCCTTTGTAAGCCCCGCAAGCCTTTCCCGGCAGGCCTGCACATAGGCCGCGGGGCTTTGCAGAGGGGAATCCCTCGTGAGGATGTCCACGCTTTGCCGCAGGGAATCTACAAAGCTCTTCGACTCCTCCAGGAAATACCGGTGGAAAGACCTCATCCTTTCCATTTCTTCCAGGCAGTCCGGGGTACACAGCTCTGCCGCCGCGCTGGGGGTGGGGGCGCGCAGGTCGGCGGCAAAATCGCAGATGGTAAAATCCGTCTCATGGCCTACGGCAGACACCACCGGGATGGCGGAGGCATAAACAGCCCGGGCCAGTGCCTCATCGTTAAAGGCCCACAAATCCTCCAAAGAGCCGCCGCCCCGGCCTATGATGATAACATCGCAGGCCCGCCTCCGGTTCAATGCCTCTATGGCGGCTCTTAACTGGGCGGGAGCGCCTTCGCCCTGCACCAGCACCGGGCAAAATACAATCTCCGCCAAAGGCCACCGCCGGGCAGTTACCTGCAAAATATCCCGCACTGCCGCCCCGCTGGGAGAGGTGACCACCCCAATTCTCTCCGGATAGGCAGGCAGGGGCCGCTTATGCTCCCTGTCAAACAGCCCCTCCGCAGTCAGGCGCTCCTTTAGCTGCTCATAGGCAAGGCTTAAGGCCCCCATGCCGTCGGGCTGCATGTCCTCCCCGTAAAGCTGGTACTGCCCGCTTGGCTCATACACCGACACCCTGCCCCGGACAATCACCTTCATGCCGTTTTGGGGCCGGAAGCGCAGCCGCCGGGCCGCCCCCGCAAACATCACAGCCTTTATCACAGACTTTTCATCCTTTAAAGAAAAATACAGGTGCCCTGATTTATAGTGGTCTGTAAAATTGGAGATTTCCCCGCTGACAAGGATATCAGAAAGCCGCCCGTCTCCTTCTATGAGGGATTTGAGGAAGAAATTCACCTGGGAAACTGTCAGCACGCCGCCGCTCATAAATCTGCCCTCTTTTTATAGGCCAGTATGGCCGCCCCTGCCCCGTTGTCTGAAGAAAACTCCGGCGCGGCAAACCATGCCCCGTATTTTTTGGAAAGTCTGTCCCGCAAAATGCTGTTGGAACACACGCCCCCTGCGAACAGCACAGGGAGGGGGCCATGCTCCCGCAATAAGGCTTCACACATTTTGTCTAAAGCCGCCCCAATGGATTCTATACAGAACCGGGCTGTCTCCGCCGGCTCCCGGCCCTCCCGCACCATGGCGGCGCATTTGTTCTCTATCCCGGAAAGGGAGCAGTCCGCCCCCTTCATGGCAGGGCGCACAGATACCTTATCTGTCCATTTGAAGGCCAGCTTTTCCAGTTCCGGCCCGCAGGGGAAGGAAAGCCCCAGCATAACGCCTACCCTGTCCACTGCCTGCCCGGCCTTGAGGTCAAGGGACCGGGCGGCTAAAACCGCGTTTGGCATTCCGTCCCTGTCAGGAGCCACCAGAAGGGCCTCTGTGGTGCCCCCGGAGACGTGGAAAGCCAAAAACGGCTTTGTAAGCAGGTCAAGCTTTCCCGCCGAATAGAGCGCCGCCGCAATATGCCCCTGCTGGTGGGAAAAATATTCTATAGGCACGCACCAGGCCCCGGCTAAAGCCTGGGCAAAGCCCTTTCCCACTAAAAAGCAGGGCATATAAGAGCCTTCCGCGCCGCGGGGGGACACGGAAACCCCCACCGCGTCCATAGCCTCCCCCCTCTCCAGGATGGGGGCCAGCACCTGGGGAAGCTGCCGCACATGGTGAAACACCGCATCGCTTTGCCGCAGGCCCTTTTCCCCAGGCTTCACCGGCAGCAGCATGCGGCGGTTTTCCAGCACCTCCCCCGCAAAAACAGCGGCAGAGGTGGTATAATTGCTTGTATCTATCCCTAAGCAGCGCACCAGCCTCCTCCTTTCCTTTTAAAAGCCATGCCAATAAGCCGGCACAGCTTTTGCTCTACTTTTCCGCTTCCCCTTGCGGCTCTTTCCGGGGGTTAGGGAACTCTTCCTTTCTGTGCTGGCGCGCAACAGACGCCAGCACCCCGTTGATATAGGGCGCGTCATCTTTCCCGCCGTAGGTTTTTGCCAATTCCACCGCTTCGTTAATGGAAACGCTGGCAGGGATGTCCTGGGCAAACAGCAGCTCGTATACCGAGAGCCGCAGCAGCGCCAGGGTCACCTTGGAGAGCCTGCGCAGGCTCCAGCCCCGGATGTTTTCGCTAATCACCTTGTCAATCTTTTCCCCCTGGCGCTCTGCCCCCAGGGCCACCTCCTCCGCAAAGGGATCGGGAATCAGATCCCGGGCCTCTGTGGCGGCGTGGAGGATGTCGTTCATGCTCTCCCCTCCTGCTGCCTGTTCAAACAGCAGGCAGAACGCCTGCTCCCTTGCTTCCCGTCTTGTCATACGCACCCCACCACCGCGCGGAACCCGTCCCACGCCTTCCTTTCCTTTTTCACTTTTCCTCAGCCATATCCCGTAAAAGCGGCAGAAAAAAAGCCCGCCTGGCTGCGGCGGGCCTGTCCGGCCTTTCCTGCGGCTTGTTATAGCCATTTTATCACAGAAGCCGGGATACTGCAAGAAAATCTATCCAAAAATCTTTACAGAAATAATGGAGAGCGCCAGGGCGGCTGTATCCCCCAAAAGTCCGGCAGGCACCGAATAGGAAAGCTTTTTGCAGCCGCAGGCGCCAAAGTATACGGTGATGGCGTAAAAGGTGGTTTCTGTGGAGGCTGTCAGCACAGAGGCTATCCTGCCGGTTTCGCTGTCCGGGCCAAACTGCTGGAGCAGGGACAGGGCATAGGCCGAGGAGCCGCTGCCGGAAACAGGCCGCAAAAGGGCCAGGGGCAGCAGCTCCGGATCAATGCGGGCAGCCTGGGCTAAAGGCGCCATAAGGCTGCACAGCAGTTCCAGCAGGCCGGACTGGCGCATCATGGTTACAGCGAGAATCAGCCCGATAAGGGTGGGCAGCAGCCCTAAGGTGGTGTGTACCCCCTCCTTTGCCCCCTGTACAAAGGAGTCGAACACGTCAATATTTTTGAAGAAGCCATACAGCAGGATGAAGCCCAGTATCACAGGCAGGGCCGCCGCGCCGATTTTTTCCATGCCCCTCTCCCCCTTTCTTGTGTTTACAAGCAGCTTTTCCCCTCCATTATTTTGCAAAACAACAGGGCTGCAAGCAGCGCCCCCAGGGAGGTGAGCCAGATCTCCGGCAGGATGCCGAAGGGCTGCGCGCTGCCGCAGGCGCCCCGCATGGCAGCCATGTTAATGGGCAGAAGCTGCAGGGAAGCTGTGTTCATCACCACAAAGAGCACCATTCCCTTTGTGGGCATATCCCCGCGGGGGTTCTTTTCCTGCATAGCCTGCATGGCGGCTATCCCCAGGGGGGTGGCGGCGTTGCCAAGGCCCAGGAAATTGGCGGAAATGTTCATGCAGATTTTCCCCTTAATTTCCCTGTCCCCTTTGTATTCCGGGAAAAGCCAGTTGATTACAGGGGAAAAGGCCTCTGCCAGGAGATTGGTAAGCCCGCTCTTTTCCGCGATTTTCAAAAAGCCCAGCCAGGCGCACATGCTGCCTAAAAGGGAAATGGAAAGCTCTACCGCCCCTTGGGCCCCTTCCATTACAGCAGCGGACAGCTCCCCCAGCCTGCCGGTACACAGGGCGCAGAGGACGCTGGCGGCAATCATGCCGAACCAAATGTAGTTTATCATAAAAAAGCCCCTCCTTTTTCCCGCTGGGCTTGACTTTGCCGGCAAAAAAGTTTATCGTATAGAGTGTTCCTATATCCCTTTACAAAAGAAAGGAAATCGCGTATGTTTGGTGAAAAAATTCTCGAATACTGGGACGATATCCTCCAGGACTTAGCTAAGGTTGTAGCCATCCCCTCTGTGGCAAAGCCCACAGAAGGCCCCCATCCCTTTGGGGACGACTGCGCCCGGGTGCTGGACACGGTTGTGGAAATGGCCCAGGGCTATGGCCTGCAGGCCAAAAACGTGGATTACTATGCCGCCCACGCCGAGTATGGCGAGGGGGAAGGCAACGCTGTGGTGATGTCCCACATGGACGTGGTGCCCGCAGGGGATCCGGAAAACTGGGACACCGACCCCTACACCATGGTTATCAAGGACGGCATGGCCTATGGCCGGGGTGTGTCCGACAACAAGGGGGCTGGCATTATCGCCCTGCACTGCCTGCGCGCCTTAAAGGACGCGGGGGTGAAGGGCAACCGGAAGCTGCGGGTTATTTTCGGCTCTGCCGAGGAAATCGGCATGGGCGACATGCCCCACTATTTCTCCAAAGAGCAGCGGCCTGACATGGGCTTTACCCCTGACGCGGAATACGGCATCTGCCACTGCGAAAAGGGCGGCATCAATTTCACGGTAACCGGGAAGAATGATTCCCAGGTCGTGAAAAGCTTTGTCTCCGGCACTGTGGTGAACGCGGTGCCCGCCAAGGCCCAGTGTGAAATCGCCTGCACTGCTGAAGAGCTGGAGAAGCTGCGGGAAGCCGCCCAAAAGGCTGGAACAGAATTTGAAATCACCCCCACAGAGAGCGGCGTTTCCATTTTGTCCATTGGGCAGGCGGCCCACGCCTCCACCCCCTGGAACGGCGTGAACGCGGCTTCCCATCTGGTGAAGCTTCTCTATGAGGTGTTCGGGGAAAAAGCCGGCGTTTTCTTCTGCTTTGCCTATGAAAAAATCGGCCTGCACCACGACGGCGAACCTATGGGCGTAAAGCTCAGCGACGAGCCCAGCGGCCCCCTCACCTTCAACCTGGGCTTGGTAAGCGTGGATGAAAACGCCTGCAGCCTGACGGTGGATATCCGCTACCCCGCCACCTTGGACGGGCAGGAGATTTCCGCCACCCTGGAAAAGGCTGTGCAGCCCTATGAGGGCCTGGCCTACACCCTGCTTTCCAACTCTGTCCCCCTGTACCTGCCTAAGGAAAGCCAGCTTGTCACCCTGCTTTCCGGCGCGTATGAGGACGTGACCGGCGAAGAGTGTGAAATCTTTTCCATGGGCGGCGGCACCTATGCCCGGCAGATGTTCGGCAAGGGCGTTGCTTTCGGCCCCGGCTTCAAAGGAGATCCCAACAGCCATGCCCACGATGTAAACGAGCGGGTGAAGCTGGACAGCTTGAAGCTTCATGCCCAGATCTGCCTGGAGGCCATGTACAGGATGCTCACAGCAGAATAAAAAAAGCTACAGAAAGGCGGTCAGCATATGGCGGATTACCAAGCCCTCTCCCCCGAAGATATTTTTAAAAACCCGGAGGTGCGCTGCTATATTGAAAGCGGCAACAACTGCTTAGGCTCCATCGGCTTTACAGAACATGGCCTTGCCCATGCCAAGCGCAGCAGCCATTATGCCCAGCGCATTTTGGAATCTTTGGGATACCCTGCCCGCACCTGCGAACTGGCGGCAATTGCCGGGTACATGCATGACATCGGCAACACGGTGAACCGGGCGGATCATGCCCACAGCGGCGCGCTGATGGCCTTCACCCTTTTAAACAAACTGCAGATGCCTCCGGAGGAAATCGCCATGGTGTGCTCCGCCATCGGGCACCATGACGAAAAGACGGCTTACCCGGTTAACCCCCTGGCAGCAGCCCTTATCCTTTCGGACAAAAGCGATGTGCGCCGCACCCGGGTGCGCAAGGATGCAGTGCTGGCGGCGGACATCCATGACCGGGTGAATTACGCAGTGGAGGACATGCGGCTTGAAATTGACCCGGAGCAGAAGGTCTGTACATTTAATATTGTGATAGACACGGAAATATGCCCCGTTATGGAATACTTTGAAATTTTCCTGGAGCGCATGGTGCTGTGCCGCAAGGCCGCAAGAACCCTGGGCCTGCAGTTCGAGCTTATCATCAACAACACCCGGCTGCTTTAAAAGCCTTTGGGGCCGCTCCAAAGCTGGGTTCTGGCAAAGTTTGCTATACCTTTTCTATATCCAGCTTCTGTACCCGTTTCCCCTCCACCTTTTCCGGCGCATGGACTATGATTTTCTTGATAAATTCATTGACGATTGCGGGGGTAAGTTCCTTTATCCCCACATATTTGCGGATAATTGCGGCGAAGCTGTCAAAATCGCTTTTGTTCTGTTCGTAGGTATCGACTTCCTGCTGGTCTGCCTTGACCTTTTCTTCCAGTTCCTGCTGTTCCGCTTCATACTCTGCGGACAGCTTCAGAAACCTGTCATGGCTGATGGCCCCGCTTATGTCGTCCTCATAAATCCGCTTGAAGATACGGTCAAGTTCCGCTATCCGCTTATGCGCTTGTAAAACTTCCCGCTTCCTACGCTTCATTTCCTTTTCTGTTTCAGCGGAGCGTTGCTGATACATCATTCGCCGCCTCTGTTGGCATGAGCGACCCTGCCGTATCCCACCACCTGCGGATTCTGAAAAAGGGCGGAATCTTTGAAAGCCGCCGGGACGGGAAAGAGGTTTACTATACTTTGGCGGACACCATCCAGGCGAAGATGCTGCACCGAACCATTGACGCGCTGTTTGAGATCACCTGTCCTACCGGCTGATAGAAGAAATGCGCCGCGCTTATGAAAGTGCGGCGCATTTCCTGTGTTATACTTCACTCCTGCGCCGGAGTTTCAAACTGCTTGACCCGCATGGCCGGATAGCGTTCAGAATGGCAATCACCGAAACGCCCACATCCGCAAACACCGCCGCCCACATATTAGCGCGACCCAGCGCCCCCAGGATCAGCACCAGGAATTTGACCCCCAGGGAAAAGACGATGTTCTCATTGGAAATACGATGGTCTTGCGGGCAATCTACATGACGGCGGCGATTTTGGACGGTTCATCGGTCTTCAGCACCACATCAGCGGCCTCGATCACCACATCAGCGGCCTCGATCACCGCATCGGAGCCGAGAGCGCCCATAGCGATACCCACATCGGCCCACGCCAGCACAGGCGCGTCATTGATGCCGTCACCCACAAAGGCCACGCAAGCTGGAGAACCTCAGGGCTGTTCTGTGTCTTTTTGTGCGTGCCTACAACCGGTTCGGAGCAGCCAAGGCTCGCTTTCGGGTTCTCTATCCTCTCTCCCAACCTCCTTTTTCTTTTCTCAATTTCTTTTAGGGCTTGTTTGAAAATAGAGGGAATGACGAATTTTTGATTCAGAAGTGGTCAGATTCCAGGATAAAACCGCAAGCCAACCTGCCGGTTGGCGAGGATTTTTGACGCAGAATATGGCCGCTTATGGGCAAAAAGACAGCGTTTTCGATTTTTCAAACAAGCCCTAACTGTTCGCTTGGACACACTCCTTTCGTCCGTGGTCTGGTGGCGCTCAATGTACCCAGCCCGCTCCAATTCGTTGACGGCGGAACAAATAGCGTCCTTGTTCTCCCGGTTGATATAGCACAAGCCGGACAGGGTATAATCCCAATCTTCCGGGAGTGACAAAATCTGCGACAACAGGCCCTTGGCTTTCAGGGACAGGGATTTGTCCCGCAGATGGTAGTTGGACATCACCGTGTACCCCTTGTTCCTCTCCACGCGGAATACTGGCATGGCTCTCCGCTCCTTTCGGTGTCTGGACAAGAAAAAACACCGCAGACTTTTCATAATCTGCGGCGCTGGCCGGGACGCAGAAACGGGCGGTGTCTTGCCGGCATCGCCCGTTTTCTGTGCTGTTGTTCACTTGTTTGCGCCGCCCCGTTTTCCACTGCCCTTAAAAAGCATTGATTTACTGGGGTTTTCCATGTTTTCTTATGGCAACGCCCTTAAATGCCGCGGCCTTTTTTTACTGGACGTATACGTACGAAAAAGCTTGCGCCTGCCGGGAAAAGGGGTTATAGTAAACACACTTTAAAATCGGTACATCCGATTTTAAAGCTGGGCGGCTTTGCCGTCCGGCTCAAAAGAGGCGTACCTCTTTTGAGCTGTGTTAACTATTACTTGCTTTCCGGCACAAGCAGGCCATAGTCCCCGTCCTTCCGGCGGTAGACCACATTGATTTCGCCGGACTCGTCGTTGCGGAACATGAAGAACTCGTGGCCCAACATGTTCATCTGCATAACCGCCTCCTCTGGGGACATCACCTTGACGAAGAAGGACTTGCTGCGGGTAATTTTAATCTCCTCGTCAGGCTCGTCATAGTAATCATCGGCAATGACAATGCCGGGGTTCATCTTTTTAGATTTCTCAAGCCTTGTCTTGTTGCGGCGGATCTGCTTGCCCAAAGCGGCAACCACGTGATCCAGCGCCTCGTTCATCTCTATGGCGGTATCCTCGGCGCGGCAGATCATGCCCCGCTGTTTGATGGTGATCTCCACGGTCTGGCGGTTGCGCTCCACCGTCACGGTGACCACCGCTTCGGCGTCATCGTCAAAGATCCTGTCAAACTTGGAAAGCTTTTTTTCCACCAGCTCTTTAAAATTGCTGCGCAGATTGACTTTTCTCCCCACAATCGTGATCTTCATGGAATGGCCACCTTTCTTTCTCCTGATTTTTCCAAAAGCACCGTAGCCGGTTTTTTGTAATTCTATTGTAGCACAATACCTAAAAAAAT
>Ga0224742_10172_pt1 | contig 15805 bp, 18 predicted proteins | sample LIM_E_Water_Neg_FD_161631 | JGI IMG/M metagenome (GOLD analysis project Ga0224742, IMG submission 161631) | Enriched cells from gastrointestinal tract of the lab mouse from Pacific Northwest National Laboratory (PNNL), Richland, Washington... | ecosystem: Host-associated > Mammals > Digestive...
TGCCGTTTCTGCTTGGAACAGACTTTTTTGCAGGGGATATTGTTATGAGCGATGCCCTGACGGGGGATGAGAAAATTATTTTTGCGGAGGTTGGCACGGTTACGCTATTGACCTTGCTCTTTGTATCCGTGCTATTGTGTACTTTGGCTGTTGTCTGGATTTTACGGCGCAATTCTAACAGATGGCTGATGAAATCAGGGCAAAAGAAGCGTGGGGCGGCTTTCGTTGTCATGTTTGGCCTGGTATTGGCAGTGACGGGATGTGCAGGCCGTGGAAAAACGGGAAGCGTTGTCTATAATTCATCGGCAGTCTATGACTGTATGGGATATGAAATCATACGGGATGCAGGGAATTTTGAGTATTCTCTCAAAAATACTTCCACGGGAGAAATATATCCTTTAGCACGTTCCCCCATGTTTGGGGTATTTTCTGATGAAGAAGAAATATGTGCGTGTTATGTGTGCCCACCATATCTGTATTACTCCACATCGGTTATGGAAAGTTATGTCAACCGGGTGGGAAACTATAACAGCAATATAACGAAAGTATCGGTTGTAGAGTTGAATCTGAATACCTTTGAGGAAAAAACAATCTTTGAGCAGATGACAAATTCCGGGCGTTCTCTTTTGGGCATTGACTATGAAACGGGAGATAAATGGAAGTTTCTGGATTTTCACCAAGCTTTTTTCCTGAATGACGATAACCTGTTTTTCATTGGCAATGATGGCATAACAAAAGTAAACCGGTATACCAGAAAAACTGTAAAGCTCGACATTCCTGTAAACGGAAATATTTCATTTGATGGGGAAAGCATCTTTTACAAAAATGAACAGGGGGTTTTAACAAGATATGACGTTTCCGGTAATGAAACTTACACATATGAAAATATAGTTGCATATGATTTCTGTATGGATGAGCAGTCAATCTATTATGTTTCCAGAACGGACGGCGGAGACTTGTATTCCTGCGGCAAGGACGGGAATAACAAGGAATTGATCAGTCATATACCTGCAATGTCGGTTACCTGTGATACAGGAAATATTTATGTGTTATCAAAAGAAAGTGGTGAGGAAATCGTTTTACCAAAAAGCCATTGATTCCCGCGAGCAACGAGCCAACGCAGTTCCTAAGTGAGCATATTGAAACGAGATATGCAAAAACAGGGGGATATTATGTTTTGCGAAACACGCAAATGCCCGCTGTTTTGGGAGAAATGGGATTTCTTTCAAATTATTCTGAGAGTCAAAAGCTATTGGATGACGATTATCAGGAAAATTTGGCACAGAGAATTGCAGAAGGAATTTCCAATGAAATAAAGAGAGGAGAGAATCTGTGAAGAACAATAAAAAAGGCGATAGATCCAAAATTGAGATAGAGCTGTTGCTCCAGAAAGCACTTAGAGTACAACAGGAACCTAGTCAGCAATTAAATGATTCAATTATCCGTCAATGCGAAAAAAGAATGGAACAGGGGAGCAGATCAGATTCTGGGTGACGGAAGGATTGTCATAGGAATGGAAAGAGATAATCATAAAGAAATAGAAAACTGTTAGAATCTTCACATACTTCACTGGATTCTTTTGTTTTTGTAGGAATACTTCCCAATCCAAGTAAGGTTTTATATCTTTTTTCTCTTTGCGTCAATGGGGGCAGTTTAACTGCATAAAGAATTTCTAAAACAGCCCAAAGCTGTCTTTGAACTTTTGACGGTTCATTGTATAATAGGTGCAGGGAATGGAGGAATTGATATATCAAAAAAGAAAAATTGTCCACACGGGCATTACTGCAAAATATGCGGCGAATATAAAGCAAATGAAAAATTTTCAGGGAAAGGTCATGCAGCTCACATCTGTAAAGCCTGTTCCTGTCTAAGCGCAGCGGAAAAAGCAGCTTATCATCAATACATTGTTTTTTGAAATACATACAGAGGTTTATGATGAGTACGGAGATATGGAAATGGCTGACTGAAAAAGTACGATTTGGAAACACAAAGGGTTGATAAAGGGGCAGAAAGCATAGAGCAAGGTATTGTATAGGGTTTTGCCAAAAAGTATGGGTGTATAATGTGTTGAAAATCCCCCCTTATATGGATTTCTTATGTGGATTTCCGCAAAACTTTATTGACTTTCAATCCCATATCGCCTATACTATTATTCAAGCAGGGGGACTACAGTGTAGTTGAGAAGGTAAAACCTGACCCTTTGAACCTGTTGGCTAATACCAACGTAGGGAGCTGAATGATACGATATCGTATTTTTTAGGATATTCCCTGCACATGGAATGTCCTTTTTGTTTTTAACTGAATAAGGAACTGTTCAAAAATAACTTTTAATACTGCTTGTCTTTTTTTCCGATAGCATCACGCAAAAATCAATTACATAGCCCGCTATGTGCCTGATTTTTGCGTGGCAATCTCGAAGAAAAATCCTACGCGTTATTTAAAAGTTATTGATTAACAGTTCCTAAGAATGATATGTGTTTGCGAGGGAACTGAACAAGTTGAAAAAGGTAAGACCTGACCTCTTGACCTGTCGGCTAATACCGGCGTAGGGAAGCAATTTCTTACGCCGTACTGCGTCTGAAAGAGCTTCTAATGATTTGGAAGCTCTATTTTTTTATCACAAGGAGGAAATGGTAATGTCATTTATGGAAGATATTTTGAAACAGAATAAGCCTGTCTGGGATAAGTGTATCGCCACTTTGTTTGTGCAGGATATGAAGGACGGAAAACTCCCCATTGAGGATTTTAAGGAATACATGATACAGGACAGTATCTATTTGAAAAATTATGCCCGTGTGTATGGCAAGGCAATATACCATGCGGAAACATTAAGGGAGATCCAACTTTACCATTCTATCCTGAATTTTGTAACAGATACAGAGTCAGTGGTGCGCCTGAATTATTTAAGGCAGTTCGGCATGACGGATGATGACATAGAATTTATTGATCCTTTGCCGGAAAACCGGAATTATATTGATTTTCTGTTTGAAACTGCGGAGCGTGGAAATGGGTGTGAAATACTCATGGCGCTACTCCCGTGTATGCTGAGTTACAGCTATATATTCCGGAAACTTGCAGATGAACCGGAAAGCCGGGAATCAAAATATTGGGACTTCATTCAAGATTATGCCGATGACCGATATGCTGAAGGCTGCAAGGAATGGTGTGACTTTGCAGATAAGAAATGTGTGAGCCTTTCTGAAGCTGACCAGAAAAAGCTGGGCAGTATTTTTGAAAAGGCGGGTTATCTGGAGCTTGATTTTTGGAATATGGCTTATAGGAGGAAAAAAGCATGAAGGATAAAACTTGCCAGCGATTACCAATGACAGGCTTTGTTTTGAGAAAATTCCGTGCGGGTATGTATCCGTATTTTCCTGTTCCACAAAAGCGGAGGGAGTAACATTGTGCGGTTTGAAATATGAACTAAATAACGCAGTATTGACTAATACATTTCCTATCGGGGTAAGCAACGAATTTATTGACAGGGAAAGCAGTATATCAGTGAATGACGGAACTTTATTTATTGTTTTCCCAAGAGAAGCAAAGGAGAGGATCACACAATGAAAAAAGTATTGAGTATTGCAGGTTCTGACTGTAGCGGCGGTGCGGGCATACAGGCAGATTTAAAAACATTTTCCGCACATGGCGTATTTGGAATGAGCGTCATTGTATCTGTTGTAGCAGAAAACACAGACAGGGTAATCGGCATTCAGGATGTCAGCCCGGATATGATCGGTAAACAGATGGATGCGGTTTTTGAAGATATTGAGGTTGATGCAGTGAAAGTCGGTATGCTTTCCACACCGGACTGTATGAATGAAGTTGCCGCAAAACTGAAATATTACCACCCGGCAAATATAGTAATTGATCCTGTGATGTATGCAAAGAACGGCTGCCCACTCATGGAGCCTGCGGCAATCAAAACGCTGATCGGGACGGTTATCCCGCTTGCTGATGTACTGACACCAAATATTCCGGAAGCGGAAAAAATAACAGGAGGCAGAATCAAATCGCTTGCGGACATGGAAGAAGCTGCAAAAGCAATCCATACAATGGGATGCAGGGCGGTCGTTGTCAAAGGCGGTCATGCAGCAGGGAATGCGGTGGATGTCCTGTTTGACGGGAAAGAAATCTGTCATTTTGACACAGTCCGGATTGACACGAAAAATACACATGGGACAGGCTGTACCTTTTCCTCTGCGGTTGCTTCACAGCTTGCAAAAGGCGTGAAATTACGGGAGGCAGTTCAAAAAGCAAAGGATTATGTAACTATGGCGATTGAGCATTCCCTTGACATTGGGAAAGGCTGTGGACCGACACATCATTTCTGGCACCTCTACCAATATGGGCTGCAGGAAGAAAGGAATGGTGGAAAATGAAACCTGATTATTCTTTATACCTTGTAACAGACCGTATGCGCATGAGTACCAAAACTTTAGGCGAAGCAGTGGAGCAGGCGGTTATTGGAGGCTGTACTATGGTGCAGCTCCGGGAAAAAGAGATTTTGTCATTGGATTTTTATGTACTGGCATCGGAAATGAAAAAGATCACTGACGGATATGGCATACCGCTTATCATAAATGACCGTATGGACATTGCTATGGCAGTGGGAGCAGCCGGAATACATATCGGGCAGAAGGATATTCCTGCAGATATTGCCCGAAAGGTAATTGGTAAAGATATGCTGCTTGGAGTTTCTGCCGTTTCCGCAGCGGAAGCTGTAAATGCGGCAAAAGCTGGAGCTGATTATCTGGGCGTGGGTGCTATGTTTCCAACGAGGACAAAACCGGATGCAGGCTTTGTATCTATGGAGGAACTTGGAAGAATCCGTAAGGCAGTTGATATACCGATTGTTGTGATCGGGGGCATCAGCAAGGAAAATGCAATGCTTTTTCAGCCTATGGGGATTGACGGTCTGGCTGTTGTTTCCGCAGTGATTGCCCAGCCTGATATAAAAAAGTCGGCAGCCGACTTAAAATCACTGTTTTTCGGAAAGGAGGCTGTGAATAAACTTTGAAGCGGCAATTTTCGATTTGGACAGAACACTTCTCGATTCAATGGATAGGGAGTATATAGATATTTCTTTTCTAATAGAAACGGAGTTTACCTGTTCCGGGAAATTATGTGACAGAAATATGCGCCCGCAGTTTTGAGGAGGCAGCACAGTACACGATTGATTTATTCGGAGGTATGCACCTTTGCCGGACAGAGAGAAATAGATATGTAGGACTTATATAATGACAAAAGAGAAAAAGGAAGACAGTTCCTAAGTCTTTCTGGCTGAGAATTATCCTATTGACTTTCGATATTTAGTTTGCTATTATGAAAGCATGTACTTGCATAAGAATATATTGATAAAGACAAATTCGAGGGGGGACAGAATGTGGATGAAACAAGCCAGAAAATAATTGACGCAGCAATGACATTAGTTCGGGACAAAGGATATGTCGCAACTACTACAAAAGAGATTGCAAGGATAGCTGGTGTAAATGAATGTACCCTGTTCCGCAAGTTTGAGAGTAAAAAGGATATTGTTTTACAAGGAGCAAATCAGACAGGCTGGCGGGCGAATGTCACACCGGAGATTTTTGAAAATGTAACATGGGATTTGCGGAAAGATTTGGAAATGTTCATGAGGGCATATATTGACAGGATGACACCAGATTTCGTCAATCTGTCAATCGGTCTGAGGGCACCACAGCTCTATGAGGAAACCAAACAGCTCATTATGAAAGTTCCACAGGCTTTTTTGATGACATTTACCAATTACCTGAATAAGATGTGTGAGATGGGGAAAATACCGGAGAAAGATTTTAAGGCACTGGCATTGACCGTATTTTCGTCTACATTTGGCTACACATTTCTGAAGGCATCGTTCGGAAAAGAGCTTACAGATATTGAAAAAGATGAATACATTAAAGAAAGTGTGCAGATGTTTGTAGAAGGAATCTATCAGTAAAGTTTGGCGCTGACGGGCGTGCCTGTTATTACGACGATCATGGGGAAAGGGGCAATTCCTACAACGAACAGTTTATATGTTGGCAATATAGGCATTCATGGTAGCTATGTCGCCAATTCAGCGATCAGTAACTGTGATGTTCTTTTTTCAATAGGAACACGGTTCAATGACCGCATTACGGGGAAAATAGAAGAATTTGCGGTAAATGCAAAGATGATCCATATTGATGTGGATGCGGCATCTATATCCCGGAATATTGATGTAGATATTCCTATTGTTGCTGATGCGAAAAAGGCGATATGCGCTTTGCTTGCAAAGGCAAAGCCGCTCCATATCTCAGAGTGGACAGATGAAATAGGCCGTTGGAAAAAGGAACATCCGATTACTATGGGGGAAGTCGGCTTGACGCCACAGATGATCATTCAATCCTTAAATGAAATGTTCAAAGATGCTATTGTTGCTATTGATGTTGGATAGTGCGGAGGGGTGACAAACAAATACAAATAAGAAAGGGACTTCCTCAATCCTTAAAAGGCTATGACAGCAACGGTTATAGTCTTTTTTCATGCGGTAATTACCGTATGAAATGAATTTCTATTCCCCTAAGCGGAGAAATACCCAATAATGATATTCAGCAATTCAAACTCCCGACAAGTAACGAGAAAAAAACATATATAAGCACCGAAACCAATCAATCATATCAATCCATATCACAGGAGAGCAAAGACCATGAATAAAAAGCAGGAACAACAGATTTTAGATTATTACAGCACCACCGACAAATATATCCGTAGCAAGACACACTCCAATGCGCATCAGACTGTATTCACCAAAGAAAGCGACAAATACCAGTGGCTTGTGCTGGAGCAGAAAAGCCAGTGTGAAGTCGAGGTAAGGCAGACCGACAATCATGGAACAATCACAGCAAGGGATAATTACGAACTGACAAGAAATCTCCCTAAGTGCGTAGGCGTGGAGCGTTTATGTGAGGGCGCAAATTTTCAGATACCTTTTAACGCTGATGAAATCAATTTAATCTATCAGTTTGGGGAGCAAGGCAAAGCGGAAACGTGCGCCAGTCTGTCCGCTATTCTTCCGCAGATAAAGGACAGTGACACAAAGCAGATAGTAAACGATACTTTGAAGAAATTAAATGCCCTGTGGCCGCCACCACCAAAAGACGGAAGCTGACCGAGCGTGACCATTCCATAAAGACAAGGTTAGCCAAGGCAAAGGAACAGGCGAAACAGCCGACAGTTGACGAGGGAAAACAGCACAGAACCCACAGCAAGGGACTTAACTTGACCCATAAGTAATCGTAGCTATTTGAATGTTTTCATGTTATACTAAAGAGGTGGTGATTCACTGCCCGAAAAGAAGAAAAGAGGAACATTTACAGGAAAAACTTGTTCTTACAGCGGTGTATGTACATGAATCAGGGAAAAAAGCAACAGAATGGTTTCTGCTGAGCACGGTAAAGATAAAAGGAGAGAAAGATGTAAAAAAACTAATAGAATGTTATGCACACAGATGGAAGATAGAACGTTTTCATTACATACTAAAGAGTGGCTGTAAAATAGAAAAGAATCAAGCCAGAGAATATGAAAGACTGCAGTTTTTGACGTTATTATATTCAGTTATCGCAATGCAGATACTTAATCTTACCTATTTAGGGAAAATATGTCCCGAACTATCAAGTGAATTTGTATTTGATGAAGATGAGTGGAAAATATTATATTGTTGTGCAGGAAAAACTAAAGAAATTCCCCAGACATATACGCTTAAAGAAGCAATTTATGACTTGGGAATTCTTGGAGGAATGAAAGGTGCCCCGAGCGATGGTATGCCTGGGGCACGTCCTATTTGGCAGGGATTAGAAGTATTATGCGCATTACTTGCCTATCGAAATTATATTGTATAAATGTGGGTCAAGTTAAGTTTTGAAGCAGGCGGAAGAGTGGCTTAGAAAGCATCATTTTTAAAGAACTTAGAATTGAGAGAAAGGAACAATTATTAACATGAAAATTATTGTTTTACAGGGAAGCCCGCATAAAAACGGTTCTTCCAATTTACTTGCACAGGAATTTGTCCGTGGTGCAAAAGAAGCAGGGCACAGCGTCCAGTCGCTGGATGTGGCACATATGGAGGTACATCCCTGCTTTGGATGTGGCCATTGCGGAATGTCCGGGCCATGTGCGCATGAAGATGATAACAGTATGATTCGCGAAACTCTGCTGGGAGCGGACATGGCGGTTTTTGTAACGCCTGTCTATTACTTCGGAATGTCGGCACAGCTGAAGCTGGTCATTGACCGTTTTTACAGTTATACTACAAAATTGTCCGGTAAGCATTTGAAAACGGTTCTGATCGCGGCAGCCTGGGACAGCGATATGAAAACCATGAGTTATCTTCGGGATCACTATGTTGGATTATGCGGTTATATGCATTTTCAAAACATGGGGATGGTGCTTGGTACAGGGTGCGGTGATCCTGACATGACCCGTGGGACGACACATATGGAAGAAGCCTTTGTATTAGGCAGATCATTATGAGTATGGAAAGGAAAGGGATAGGTTATGGAAATAAAGGAGTGGAAATATGGAGAATTTCCGGAATTCGATGAAGTTGTAGAAGGTGTGGTTGTACTTGATACGACAGGGGATGAGCCAGGCTGCCGTTACACAGGACAACATGTGGAGTATGTGAAGGAAGGCGGAGTACCGCTGCATATGGAAATTCTTACGCCATTTACAAGAAATAAGCAGGAGGGAGTGTATCCCTGCGTGGTATTTGTACAGGGATCTGCATGGATGAAACAGGATGTTTTGGAACATATCCCTCTTTATGCCCATCTGGCGGAAAGAGGGTATATCGTTGCCATTGTGGAATACCGGCATTCAGGAATCGCACCTTATCCTGCCCAGGCAGTAGATGCGAGAAACGCAATACGCTATATCAAGGTTCATGCAGAGGAACTTCATGTGGACCCGGATAAAATGATTTTAGCGGGTGATTCTTCCGGAGGACATACAGCCATGTTCGGAGGACTGCGCCACAACGATGATTCGGACGAGAACCGGTTTCCGGGTATATCGGCGGAGGTGAGCGGGATCATAAATTATTATGGATCTGTCAGTGTCCTTTTTGAAGATGCAAATCCCTCTACGCTGAACCATAAACTTCCGGACAGTCCGGAAGGAATGGAAATGGGCAGAGTGAATCTGAGGGAAAGGAAGGACTTGTGTGAGGAACTTTCGGCAGAGTGCCATATCAATGAAGATACGGATATTGCGCCGGTATTGATCTTCCATGGGACGAAAGACCGTATTGTCCATACGCGTCAGAGTGTGGATCTGTACCAGAAAATGAAAGCGGCAGGAAAAGAGGTTCAGTTGTATCTTATCAAGGGTGCGGATCACAGCGGTGCTGAGTTCTGGACACCGGAAGTTATTGACATTGCAGATGCATTTATCAAAAAGTGCTTTGAGGCATGAGAGGCAATTATGAAGTATAAGAACTTATTCACACCGTTTCAAATCGGCAAATGCAGGATCAAAAACAGATTTGCATTAGCCCCTATGGGTTCGCTTGGTCTGGGAGACTGTGAAGGCGGATGGAATCAGCGTGGGATTGACTATTATACACGCAGGGCACAGGGCGGAACAGGTCTGATCATTACCGGCGTTACTTTTTCTGATTGCAAGGTTGAGGCCCAGTCCCTGCTCAATGTACCCAACAGTACATACAACCCGGTGCAGTTTGTACGGACAAGCAGGGAAATGACAGAACGAGTACACGCATATAACTCGAAGATTTTTCTGATGATGTCAGGCGGATTCGGGCGTGTGACGATTCCCACGAACCTGGGGGAATTTCCGCCGGTGGCACCGTCCGCTATTCCCCACCGTTGGCTGGACAAAATCTGCCGCCCATTGGAGAAAGAGGAAATCCATGCGATCGTGGAGAGTTTTGGAAAAGGGGCATATAACGCAAAACGTGCAGGAATTCGGCGGTCTTTAGAACGGTTCAGATCCGCCTTCTCACAAATCTCTGTAATGGTAATCTTACTCAATGGTTTTGACTGTAACAATTCCAGCAGGACTTCCCGGAACACTTTTTTAGTCATCAGCGTCTTTCTTGATTCTTTCATGCAGTTCTTCACCCTAAAATTTTTGGAAACCATCAAATTTATTGATTTTGTTGGTTTGCCATCAGACATAATTCGGAAAACCTGTCAGCCGTATATCCACGCTCTTTCCTCGCCATATTGATACGTTTGCCTAATCCTTTCTTGTCCATCTGTCCTCCTGTTTCATAAGCTGTTAGAATTTATTTTGTTCACTTTTAGACTATATCAAACATAGGGATTGCAACAGCTTCTGAAAGGATATATAATATAAGCTATTAGGATATAAAATATAAACAAGAGAAATAACAGAATGGATTTAAACTGTTTCAGGACAGACTTTTTGATTTATTGAATGACAGTGAGGAGATGGGGATTACAGATTTGAATGCAGACGAGCAGAACAGTCTGATTGCTGTCAGGACAGAGAGTGAGAAAGTGTTTGAAATTGTGTATAGAGAAGCCCATGACAGGGAGGACAGATGGAAGAACGCAGAATGACAGTTTATAAGGGACAGGGGGCTGTCGCAATAAGCTTTGATGCTACCAGATATGGTATAAATCTTAGCACAGAGTTAGACTATCTTGTATCCGTTTGTCTTAATGCGACAGCCCCTCCGCAGATTCTTTTGCAGGGCAGATGGCTGGAACGGGCAGGATTTAACGCAGGGGATAAAATTACAGTGGACTGCCAGCAGGGGCGGTTTGTCATCACAAAGGACGAGTCGGAAGCAGATACCTGAACGGGATAATCGACAGAAATTGATATTTTACGGAGAATTTTTGTGAAAGTTTATTCCATCTGGAAAGATATTGTAATATAATAGAGCCAACGAAAAATCAAGATTTGGAGGCAAGCTGATGGATAGAAATTATGAAATAATAGAATTACCCAAGGAAAACTGGAAAGGTGTAGCCATACCATTAGTGACTAAAAGCGATAGTTTCTATGATTTGATAATTGAACCAATGGATTGTAGCGGATGCAAGATTTCATTGACTAGAAAGAGAGCAGAAAAGGAAATTGTTCATACGCCAGAGGAATATGATTTTCCTGATTCCTTGTATCAGGAGCATTGGGAGAAAGCGGAAGCATATGGTGTGGTAAGCGATAGTGGGGATTTGCTGGCTTGTATAGAGGTATGCCCTGAAGAATGGTCGAACAGGCTTATGGTAACAGAATTATGGGTATCAGATGAACTCCGCAATAAGGGTATTGGGAAAAGTCTGATGGATAAAGCAAAAGAGATTGCCATAAAGCAAAAAAGGCGTGCCATAATTTTGGAAACTCAATCATGTAATGCGAACGCAATAGGTTTTTATCTTCACGAAGGATTTGAACTGATTGGGTTTGACACATGCTGTTATACAAACAATGATATTAAAAGGCGGGAAGTAAGAATCAATTTGGGATACTTCTTTAACAGAGAAGAACAGAGATGGTAAATCGGGATTAGTCAGGATAAGAAATGGTTTTAAAAATTTATTGCCAGCAAAAAACCGTGATGAGTTACAGCGATGGCTTTTGGAAAATTACAATAAAGAAGATGAATGTTGGGGAGTTTGTGGCAGTGGTCGGCACGTCCGGGAGCAAGAGATGGGTAAATGCAGGCAGCACTATTCCGTATGAGGCCGGTATAATATCCATCATGCAGGCAGGCCCTTTTTCCTATTCTGAAAACCACTTGGAAAGCGGGGGAATCAGAGATAATATGCTTACACGGCGGTTTGCGTTTGTGCCTCCTTGCGAGGCAGCCGCCCCTATATCGGACGAATGGCGAAAAACTTTAGACCTGTTATGGGAATTGATGTTGTGTGTCGCCATGTGCTTATAGTCGTTTCGTGCCATGGCGTTTGATAAGATACCTTATAATCTGATATAATTTACGGTGGAAAAAATATGGAATTGGGGGAAATGTTGCAGGCGGAAGCCAGGACTGGGATATCCTGAATTGTCAGAAAGTTCCTGGAGAAGGCATGAAAATGCAGCCCGGAAAGCTGCTGATATTATAAAAGAAGCACCGAAAGAAACCAAAAATCCTGTCCATACAAAAGATGAGCTGGTAGTCTAGCCGGAAAGGAAGAAGATACCGTTTCCTGCTAATACGCAGCATAAAATTATAAGGAACTGAATGCGTCAAAGGGCGAGAATCTTGAATATCAGGCGGCTTGAGTGGAGTGTGAGAAAATCTACTGAGAAAAAGTGGCAGATTCCATGAGTATCAGAGATAGGCTTATTTTGTGGGCAGAATGATAGTAAATATTGTTGTAGAAAACACCTTTATTCTGTTTGATGAAGAGCTGGATTTGCTTGCTTGGGGAAATTTCCATGTTTTTATATAATTATCTCTTGATAAAACAAATTGATAAAATGTATTATAAATTTTTTAGTGATATTCGATTGACAAAAGTAAAATTTATCATATAATTAGAATGAACGGTTCATATCATTAAGAGGGAGGAAACGATTTTGAATAACGCAAAATTACTAAAAATATATTCGGAAGCAGGCCGTCTTTTTAATCAAAAAGGCTATGCAAATACAAAAATGGCAGAAATTGCGAAAGCCTCTGGAATTGCGGTGGGCACTATGTATTCCGCATTTACAGGAAAGGATGCTGTGCTCTCATTTGTGATCTACGCGACGCTTGATAAAAATTATCTTTCAAGTGAAATTACATTCCCCATTAAGCCGATAGAGTCACCAAAGCTTATTTCGTTATTGACTGGAGTGATTAACAATGTATTTGGCTCTGTTCTGAATATTACTGATAGCAAAGGTAATATCTGTAAAGATTTTATGAAACTCATGGATGAATTATTTGACTTGTTTGCCGATTATCTCCTTGCCTTTGACAATATTGAGATGAATGAAGGCATACTGGAAGAACTTAGTGAAATATATTGGCCGCAGAAAATGGCTTATTTTGAAAAACTGGGAGCGCATCTAAGGCTGTACATGGAGAATGGGCAGCTTCGGAAGCTAACCAATATATCATCCCATGTTCTTTTTCTGACGAATACATTGACGTGGTGGGCTTTAAATTCAAATCTTTCCATTCCAAATGAGCCTATTCCAAGAGATACAGCCAAGGATATATGTATGGGAATTATAAAGCGGAGCTATCAGCCTTGAAATAGCGATCGTCAGGGAACAGCTCCTTGCAGTCAGGTGCATCATGCACCTTTACTGTTACACCTATATTGAAATGAACAGTTCATTTCAATAATTGCTTTATTCAAATAAACTGGAGGCAATTTTAATGAATGTATTGAGATTTCTAAAAAATATTTATGGTAAAAAAATCTATTTTCAGATTGTTTTTTCCATACCTTGGAAGAAGTCTATCGGTTTCATAAGGTTCTTGTTTTGGATAACGGAAAAATAGTTGCCTTTGGAACGCATACCGAATTGATACAAAGCTGCGAATTGTATAGGAAACTTTATGAAGAAAAGATGATGAATAGAAGGGGCGTGTGAGATGAAAGCTTTATTTTCCATGATAAAATATATTCGTAAAAACTGGAAACTATAGGTAGGCGGAATTTTATTCCCTGCATTTTTCAGTATGGCTGCAAATATATACTTCGCCAATATATTACAGGACTATGTTGCGAAATTAACAGAGCATCAGACATCATTGCAGGGAATTTCTAAAATGCTGCTGTTTTCATTGCCTGTTTTGCTGTTGCTTTCATGCATGGACAATATCGGTTTATATATTTTTTCGCTGTTTCTCGCTTCTACAGAGAACGAATTGCGGTATGATTTTTATAACAGCTGTGTGCACACACCCCTAAAAAACCTGCAAAAACTGAACCAAGGAGAATTTATTACACGGTATAATTCGGATATTGAGCAGAGCGCCCAGATTGTTTCTTATGATATTTTTGGAGTCATTTATCCGCTGGTTGTCGGTACGGGCTACATGGTCGCAGTTTTGCTGGCAGATATTGGGATCGGGTTTCTTATGTTCTTATTGGGTGCAACCGTTATTCTGTTAAATTTTTTGTTTGTGCGCAGGACGAAACATGCACAGGCGGAAATTTTGCAGGCAAAAGAAATATATGTGTCTAATTGCAGTGATGCAATAAAGGGGAAAATGAGTATCCGGCAATATTCTGCCCAAAAGATGATGCGTCAAAAGACAGGTGAAGCAGCAAATAATCTTTATAGGAAAGAATGCAAGGCGGTTAGTTTAGAAACAATGAAATTATTGACTTCTGACGCTGTTGTGAATGGCTGTATATATTTGCTGACACCGATCGCATGCATCATGGCGGCTCGTGGACATATTGGTATCGCTACGGTTCTGTTTATTCACCAGTTATGCCGCTGCTTTATTATGTACACACAGAATTTTGCAGCTTCTTTTGTTCATTACAGTGAGCATTCATTATCTTTTGAACGGGTGAATATGGTTCTGTCTTTTGAGGATGAATTGACAGGAAATCAATTCAACAGTTGCGGAAGCATTCCTGAAAATTTTACTGTTACGTTTCAGAATGTCAGTGTATCATATGGAAATCATCAGGTTTTCAAAGACCTTTCATTCACCGCTTTTCCTGGAGAGTGCATCGGCATCATTGGTGAAAGCGGCAGCGGAAAATCTACATTGGTGAAGGCACTGATGCAGATGGTAGATTATCAGGGAGAAATCTATATTGGTGAGGAAAACTGTAAAAATCTTTCCCTGTATATATTACGGAAATATATTGCATATTCGCCGGAACATAGTGATATATTTCCTGCTACTGTACATGAGAATATACAGTATGGAAATCTGAATGCAGCAGAAGACGAAATAATCTATGCGGCAGAAATGGCAGGAGTTGCAACACATAGGGAGGGGTTTTTACATAAGGATATTGGTGAGAATGGCGGTCAATTATCGGGCGGGCAAAAACAAAGGGTTTCCATTGCCCGCGCGCTGCTCAAAAAAGCTCCTATATATATTTTCGACGAGCCTACAGCAGCTTTAGACGCTGACTCGGAATCAAAAATATTGAATACCATTTTGAAACTGAAACAGGAGGGGAAATGTATTCTGCTGATTACGCATAAAGCTTCCACATTACGCATTGCAGATAAAATTCTGCGTATTGATGACGGAAAAGGATATATACTGTGAGGACAGTATTGTGCAAAGCTTTGAAAATAGGGGAAACTTTTGGGAAAAGCCAATGATTGTCGGTTGTTATCGGCTGCGTTGGAGTCTGGTTAAGGTATTGGTTGAAATTGTTTGGTTTTGTTTTCATGGAAATGTTTACTAACACACTTGACAAAATGTTTCTGAACTGACACCCGACGGGGAGTGTAGCATGTCGGAGGGCACGAAACATGGAAACTTCCAAAGTGTTTGCGTGGTAGTGGCGAAAAGTTATGAATAAGGATGAAAGCTAAACTGCCTGAATGACAGTCGGAGATTGGGCAAAATGTTGCTCCGTACGTAAGGAAGTTATACTCGCATGTACTCTGGTGGATATGAGTCAGCCATGCGTATCTACAAGATACCCAAAGTAAATCAGCCATAGGATAATGGAAAACGGCGAACGTCACATCCGAAATCATAGCAGGCTTATGTTATTACAGTTCTAAACGGGGATTGCCTAAGGTAAAATGCCGAAACAACGGCTATGAGCGCTATGAGAAAAACGGCTCTGAATATTTACTATGGCAACAGAGTTTTGGACAAGATGAAGAACAAAGTAAGCAGATA
>Ga0224742_10173_pt1 | contig 15783 bp, 20 predicted proteins | sample LIM_E_Water_Neg_FD_161631 | JGI IMG/M metagenome (GOLD analysis project Ga0224742, IMG submission 161631) | Enriched cells from gastrointestinal tract of the lab mouse from Pacific Northwest National Laboratory (PNNL), Richland, Washington... | ecosystem: Host-associated > Mammals > Digestive...
CGCAAGTTTGGGAAAGAGGGTTGTTCATCACACACCATTGAGGCGAGGACGGTTCACGAAGTTGTGCTTGCAGACATTCAGAAACACGCAGGACAGGCACTGGCGGACAGGAAAGCTATGGTAACGGAGATTGCCGAGCGTCTTAATCTCCAACTGTCAGCGGATAAGGAACAGCAGAAAAAGGAACTAAGGCAATGTAAACAGCGAGTGTCGGAAATAGAAAACCTGTATGCCAAACTGTATGAGGACTTGACAAGGGAACTGATAACAGAAAAGCGTTTCCAAATGCTGTCGGCACGATTTGACAGCGAGCAGGAAGAACTGACAGCCAAGATAAAGGAACTTGAAAAAAGTGCCATAGCGGACAAAGAACAGTTATCTTCCATTGAGCATTTTGCAGAGCAGATAAGCGGTTATGCAGGAATAACGGAACTCAATTTTAAGATAATCAACCAACTTATAGAAAAAATTCTTGTTTCTGAACCCGTAGAAGTTGACGGGCAGAAAATTCAACGACTTACTATCCATTACAAGTTCATAGGGGCACTGGAAACCCTTGAATAATGGATATTTTCTAAGTCACCTATTCCAACTATCCAACAGACGCGGGACGGGAGGGCGAACTGATTTTCCGCAACGTCTATGAGCTGGCGGGGTGCAAAAAGCCCATGAAACGGCTCTGGATTTCCAGCATGGAGGATTCGGCAATCCGGGAGGGCTTTGAAAACCTCCGCCCCGGCGCGGACTATGACTGTCTGCATCAGGCGGCGCTCTGCCGCGCCAAAGCCGACTGGCTGGTGGGCATCAACGCTACCCGGCTGTTTTCGGTGCTGTACCGCCGGACCCTCAACATCGGTCGGGTCATGTCCCCGACACTGGCCCTTATCGTCCAGCGGGAAGCAGAGATTGAAGCCTTCCAGCCGGAGCCGTTCTATACGGTGGCGCTGGAACTGCCCGGATTTACCGCTGTGGGGGCGCGGATGAAAGACAAAACCGCCGCGAAAGAGCTGAAAACCGCCTGCCAGGGAGGTTCTGCGGTGGTGAAACAGGCACAGCGGAAAGAGAAGTCCGAAAAGCCGCCCGCCCTTTATGACCTGACCACTTTACAGCGGGACGCCAACCGCCTGCTGGGGTTTACCGCCCAGCAAACGCTGGACTATCTGCAAAATCTCTATGAGAAAAAGCTGTGTACTTATCCCCGGACGGACAGCCGGTATCTGACCTCGGATATGGCGGAGGGCCTGCCGGTGCTGGTCAACCTCACCGCCAATGCCATGCCGTTCCGAAAAGGGATCGGCATTACCTGCAACCCGGAGGCGGTCATCAACGATAAGAAAGTGACCGACCACCATGCGGTGATCCCCACCCGCAATCTTCGGGATGCGGATTTGTCCGCCCTCCCTGTGGGGGAAAAAGCGGTGTTGGAGCTGGTGGCCGCAAGGCTGCTGTGCGCGGTGGCGGAACCCCATCTCTACGAGGAAACCGCCGCCACGCTGGTCTGCGCCGGTCAGGAGTTTGCCGCAAAAGGGAAAACCATTCAGCGCCCCGGCTGGCGCAGGCTGGATGCCGCTTATCACGCCGGTCTGAAAAATGCCCCGGAGCCGGAGGAAAGACCAGAGGAAAAGACACTGCCGGAACTCTCCGAGGGACAATCTTTGTCCGTTTCCAATGCCTCCATCAAGGAGGGGAAAACCAGCCCGCCAAAACATTTCACCGAAGATACTCTGCTGTCGGCTATGGAGAACGCCGGTAAAGAAGATATGCCGGATACCGCCGAGCGCAAGGGATTGGGTACGCCTGCCACCCGCGCCGGGATTCTGGAAAAGCTGGCCTCCACCGGGTTTCTGGAACGGAAAAAGAGCAAAAAGACGGTCCAGCTGATGCCCTCCCGCGACGCGCGTTCCCTCATTACGGTTCTGCCGGAGCAGCTGCAATCCCCGCTGCTCACCGCCGAGTGGGAGTACCGGCTGGGCGAGATTGAGCGCGGCGAGCTTTCCCCGGAGGAGTTTCTGTCCGGGATTTACGCCATGCTGCGGGAGCTGGCGGCAACCTATCAGGTGGTTAAGGGGACCGAGTACCTGTTCTCCCCGCCCCGCGAAGCAGTAGGCAGATGCCCCCGGTGCGGCGGTGAGGTTACAGAATCGCAAAAGGGATTTTTCTGCCAAAGTGAAACTTGCAGATTTGCCATCTGGAAAGACAGCAAGTGGTGGAGCGCCAAGAAGAAACAGCCCACCAAGGCCATTGTCGCGGCCCTCTTAAAAGACGGGCGGGCAAGGCTCACCGGCTGCTACTCGGAAAAAACCGGAAAAACCTATGACGCGGATGTGCTTTTGGAGGATACCGGCGAGTATGTGAACTTCAAGCTGGACTTTGGCCAGCGGAAAGGAGGCTCGTGATGAAGCTGTCGCTGCTGGAACAGGAAACGGTTCTCCTTTATAACCAGGCCGAGTCTGCGGCAGAGGTCTATACCCATGACCCCAAGCTGATGAAGAAGCTGGAGCAGCTGGCGGAAAAATACCCGGAGCAGATCATCAAGAAGGACGCCCACAACTTCATTGTCCCCAAACGCTGTGTATCGGTCCGGGAGCCGTACAGCGAAAAGCGGCGCAAAGCCGCCAGTGAGCGGGCCAGGGCCGCAGGCTATAAGCCGCCGTTGAAATCCTCCTCCGGTCAATAAGCATGGGCGGGAATGTCTTTGAAACGGTAAAGCAGTCCATCAGTACCAGAGAAGCGGCGGAACACTATGGAATCGAGGTAAAGCGGAACGGCATGGCCTGCTGTCCTTTCCACGATGACAGGACGCCCAGCCTGAAATTAGACCGCCGCTTTCACTGTTTCGGCTGCGGGGCGGACGGTGATGTGATCGACTTTGCCGCCAGACTTTATAACCTCTCCCCCAAAGAGGCGGCGGAAAAACTGGCCCAGGATTTTGGCCTGCTCTATGACAGCCAGGCGCCCCCGAAGAAAACCTATGTCCGTCAAAAGTCAGAAGCGCAGAAGTTCCGGGAATCCAAGCAGCGGTGTTTCCGCGCGCTGGCAGACTACGCCCATCTGCTGCGGGGCTGGGAAACCGGCCTTGCGCCCCTGACCCCAGAGGATGAGCCGCACCCCCTTTTTGTGGAGGCGCTGCACCAAAAGGACTATGTGGAGTATCTTCTGGACTTTCTGATGGAGGATGGCAGAGAGGAACAAAAAACATGGATTGCAGAACACCTAACAAAAATCATGGATTTGGAAAGGAGAAACAAGGAAATGGCAGAGAAACCCACCAACCGGGAGCGATTGCGGGAAATCACCGAGGGCATTGAGCAGAACATCAAGGAACTGTTTGAGAGCGAAAAGTATATGCGCTATCTGTCGGTGATGTCCCGGTTCCACCGCTACTCGGTCAATAATACCATGCTGATCTATATGCAGAAGCCGGACGCGACCCTTGTGGCTGGCTATAACAAGTGGAAGAACCAGTTTGAGCGCCATGTGAAGAAGGGCGAGCGCGGCATCACCATCATCGCGCCCACCCCCTATAAGAAGAAAATCGAGGAACAGAAGCTGGACCCGGACACCCATGCACCGGTGCTGGACGCAAACGGCAGGGTGGTCATGGAGGAAAAAGAGGTGGAAATCCCGCTGTTCCGTCCGGTCAAGGTCTTTGATGTGAGCCAGACGGACGGAAAGCCCCTGCCCTCCCTGGCGGCGGACCTGTTCGGGAATGTCCGGCACTTTGAGGCGTTTATGGAGGCGCTGAAACGCTCCGCCCCGGTTCCCCTTGCGTTTGAGGAAATGGACGCAGATACGGACGGATATTTTTCTTCCATTGAGCAGCGCATCGCCATCCGCCAGGGCATGAGCGAGGTGCAGACGGTTTCCGCCGCCGTCCATGAGATCGCCCACAGCAAGCTGCACAATTTTGATGTGCCGGACAACCCGGACGCGCCCTTGTATCAGGAAGTGGAGCTGTTTGGACAGCCAGCCCTGTTCTCCAATGACCGGATTGCCCCAGACGATCTGCCGGACGGACTGTTTTGTTATGACCTGCGCGGTTCCGATGATGACCCCGGCGCGCCGGTTGCCGTAGAGGAACAGGTTATCGTCAACCACGCCGGTTCCGTCATAACCGCAAAGCCGCTGGAACTGCCGGAGCAAGGGTATCTCCCTCTGACCGATGAATCCGGCCTGGACTTTAACGGCGGCGAAAAGACCGCCCAGCGGTTTTTGCAGGACCATAAAAAGGACCGGCGCACCGAGGAGGTGGAGGCCGAGAGCATCTCTTACGCGGTCTGCCAATATTTTGGGATTCAGACCGGCGCAAACAGCTTTGGGTACATTGCGAACTGGAGCCAGGGCAAGGAGCTGAAGGAACTGCGGGCCAGCCTGGAAACCATCAACAAGACCGCCGGTACTCTGATTGCCGATATTGACCGCCATTTTCAGGAGGTCTGCAAGGAGCGCGGCATTGATCTGGAATCCGGGCCGGAGCAGGACGCCGGAAAAGAAACCATGCAGCCGGAAAACCCGCAGGCCGATACGGAGAATCAAGAGGTTTCCCCTGAACCGGAACCCTCCTGGAAAATCCCCGCAGAACTGCCGGAGCAGGACCCCTCCATGTTCCGCTATTACATTACCCAGGAATCTCTGAATGTGGGAACCTATCCTTTGATGGACGGGAAAACCATCACTGAACTGGCCGCGCCGGTAAAGGTGGAACAGGATTCCATCACTGCCTTTGGCTGTATCGACTACCCCCAGCCGCTGACCGCCGAACAGGAACGGGAATACGCCCTTTTGCCCGCCAGCCAAAACCTGCGGGCGCTGGATTCCATCGGCCATGCCGCAGAAGCCGCCCAGCTGCCCGACGCGCCGGAGCAGGCGCTGGATGAATACCCGATGCCGGACCCTTTGCTGCGGGAGGACGATCTGAAAAACTGCGGCTATCAGGACGGGGACTTGCTGCCCCTCTCCAAAGAGCGGGCGCTGGAACTGTTTGAGCAGGATTTGACGGTGTACACGGTGGTGGACGGGGGCGGCGCGGAAATGCTCTTTGACCGGGAGGAATTTGAATCCCAGCTGGGTGATCTCCGCAGACCCTAACAAAGAGGATTCTGTGACAGCAGCATTGGAATCTGTCGCTACCAATGCGCCTTCCGGCATGGGGCTTTATACCTATGCCGAGGAACTGGACTTTTTGACCTTACAGCAGGCTGTGATTTTTGGCGGGCTTCAGGGGTTATCCTGGATGATTTTCCTCTTTGGCGTGGTCAATCTGGTCAACATGACCCTCTCGAACCAACTTTCCCGCCGCCGGGAACTCTGTATGATGCGCTCCGTGGGCATGACCAAACGGCAGCTTTATCAGGTGCTGACAGCGGAAGGGATGTTCTATGTTCTGTTCAGCGCCGTGATCGCACTGGTGGCAGGAACCCCCGTGGCGATTGGGATTTGCCGCTGGATGGGTGAAGCGATGATGGGACAGGTAATGCCTTATCAGTTCCCCGTTGGATCAATGCTGCTGTATATCGGCGTCCTGGTGGTGCTGGAACTGCTACTTTCCATCTGCACCATCCGCAAGCAGGAGCAAAATTCTCTCATTGAGCAGATGCGGCTTGTGGAATAACAACCGCTGGCCGGGACAGAAAATTTCTGTTCCGGCCAATTTTTTTGTTTTCAGGACATTTCTGCAACATTTCCCCTTTAGGATTACGGTATAAGGGAGGATTTGTCGTATGAAACCTATCTTAATCATAGATTCCGATGCCGACCAGTTTTTGCTATTTGTAAACTTTTTTGAATCGTATTGTCTTTTCATTTGTTTTGTGTTATAGTGTTATGTATAATAGTATAACAGTTAAAACAGCAAGAAGGTGAGATGGATTGAAACTAATTATTTCAAATGTATCAGGCATACCCATCTATGAGCAAATTAAGCAGCAGGTCAAGGCGGCGATCCTATCTGGAGAACTGAAAGAGGACGAAGCCTTACCTTCTCTCAGAACGCTGGCAAAAGATTTGAAAATCAGCGTTCTAACGGTTACACGGGCCTACACAGAATTAGAGCAAGAGGGATTCGTCAAAAATGTTCAGGGGCGCGGCTGCTTTGTCATGGGCCGTGGCTCTGAACTGATGAGAGAGCAGCTTATTTGTAAAGTGGAAAATGGGTTGACCGATGCAATCAAGGCGGCAAGAATCGCAGATCTTCCAAACGAAGAACTGCACCGTCTTTTAGATATTTTATTGGAGGCGAATAAAGATGACTAACTATTTAGAGGTGAAAAACCTGTCGAAATCCTTTGACAGTTTCCAGCTTCACAATATCAGCTTCACCTTGCCGAAAGGATATATTATGGGGCTGATCGGGCCAAACGGCTCCGGCAAGACAACCACCATCAAACTCATTCTGAATATGCTCAAGCGCAACGGCGGCGAAATCAAAATCATGGGGCTGGATAATATCGCTGACGAGCAGAAAGCAAAATCGGAACTTGGTGTTGTATTTGATACCAACTATTTCAGCGATGATTGGCAGGTAACACAGGTAGAAAAATCTATCTCCGTTTTCTATCCCAACTGGAAGTCGGAACGGTTTGCGGAGATGCTGCGGAAGTTTCACATCGCTCCCACCAAGAAAGTGAAAGAACTCTCAAAGGGGATGCAGATGAAGTTGATGCTGGCCTGTGCGTTCTCTTACGACGCAAAGCTGCTGATCCTGGACGAACCCACCAGCGGCCTCGATCCGGTTTCCAGAGATGAACTGCTGCAAATTCTCTCGGAGTATATTGAGGATGGAGAACACAGTGTACTGTTCTCTACCCATATCACCGGCGATCTGGAACGCGCTGCTGACTATATCACTTATATCAGCTATGGAGAATTGTTTTTCAGCGGCAGCAAGGATGAATTTGTCGATATGTTCCGCATTGTCAAGGGAGGAACAGAAGAGCTTACTCCTGATCTGAGAGAAAAAGCGGTCGGTGTCCGTACATTTCCCACAGGCTTTGAGGCTCTGGTCAAGACCGAGGATACGGGCGCTTTTTCCTCTTTGAGCATTGAACCGGCGACTATTGATGAAATCGTTGTATTCACGAGCAAGAAAGGTGACGATTATGAGTAATACATTAAAAGCAACAAAATTGGACTTTTCGCTGGTAAAGCCCTATATCAAGGTGATCGGGTTTACCATGCTTCTTCCTATCGCTTTTGCGGCCATTAACCGTTCCATCCTGACCGGCGTTTCCTTTGCCATGTGCTTTATCGCCATGACCACAGGCTACACCTTCTCGGTAACAGAAAAAAACAGCATGGAGCGTTTGTATGGGATTTTGCCCATTAAGAAAAGCGAAATGGTAACAGGCAGGTATCTCTTTGTTCTTGCGCTAGGCGCGATGGCTCTGGTGGTTTCTCTTATCACACAGCCGATTGTGCTGCGGGCAATGGGTGAAAGTGTTGGAGCATTTGATATGATTAGTGCGGCTATCGGCGGTTTGTTCCTGTTTGCCCTTTATACCGTATTTCAAATTCCGGGCTATTACAAATATGGAGCCATCAAAGGCCGTGTGTTCATGTATATTCCTGTGGCTGGATTTTTGGCGACCTTGTTTTTCCTGCCCAAGATGCCCGCAGACAATCCCATTGTGACTACGGTTGTAAGTTCCCCGGTGCTGCTGATCGGTCTTGTGCTTGTATTGGTTGTTGTCATGTACGCTGTGTCGATCTGGTTCTCCATTCGGATTATGGAAAACAAAGAAATGTGAGGTGAGCAATATGGATTTCACAATTTTAGCGGTAGTTCTTCTGATTGGTGTCGGTATTCCTGTCCGCAACAAGCTGATCCGTAAGTATCGGGAGGAAAAAAGAAAAAAGGATGATTCTGAAAAGAGGCGTTGAAGCTCTTTGAACGAGGGATAAAATGAAGCAAAAAATATTGATGATAGAAGATGACCCGTTGATACGAAATGAACTGGACACCCTGCTACAAAGTAACGGCTATGAAACAGCCGCGCCGGAGGATTTTGACAATGTAATTGACCAAATCAAGGCGGAACAGCCGCACTTGATTTTGCTGGACATCAAACTGCCGGGAACCAGCGGATTTTCCCTCTGCACTCAAATTCGCACCTTCTCCCAGGTGCCGATCATCTTTGTGACAAGCTGCAACACGGATATGGACGAACTCAACAGTATCATGCTGGGCGGCGACGCCTTTATTACGAAGCCATACCATACGGCCATCCTGCTGGCGAAGATTGCCTCCCTGCTCAAGCGGGCGTACCCGGTCCAGCAAAGCGGGCAGATGGCCTGCGGAGGCGCGGTGCTGCGCCTGGAATCCAGTAGCCTGGACTATGACGGGCAGAGTGTGGAACTGACCAAGAACGAACTGAAAATCCTATATTACCTGTTCAAAAATGCGGGGAAAATTTGCGCCCGTGGGGATCTGGTGGAGTTTTTGTGGGACAACCAGCTTTATGTGGATGATAACGCCCTGAGCGTCAACATCAACCGCATCCGGGAGAAGCTGGCAGGAATCGGACTGACCGATTTTATCAAAACCAAGCACCGGCAGGGGTACACAATATGAACCGCAGGCGATATTGGAAAAACAGAATCCCATTCCTGCTGACCAACCTGATCTGTATGGCGGCGCTCACCGTGTTTTTGCTGGTGTGCGGCAATTCCATCTCGGCGGTGCTTCTAATTCTCGTGGTGTGGGCGGTGGTCCTGCTGACGGGACTGTTCCTCACCTACTGGAAGCGGAAACGGCAGATGCAGAAACTTTTAGATATAGCGGGACAGCTTTCGGAACGCTATCTCATTTCCGAAGTGATGGAGCTGCCGGAGCAGGCGGAGGATCAGGTGTACTACCAGCTTTTGAAAATGGCCGGGAAGTCCATGCTGGAGCAGATCGGGGAGGTTCGGCGGGAGCGCCTGGAATACAAGGAGTACATTGAGCAGTGGATTCACGAGATCAAGACACCCATTACCGCCATGAAGCTGCTGTGCGAAAATCACCGAACGGTCTGGACAAAGGAACTGCTTCAGGAACTGGAAAAGACCAACCGTTTTACCGAACAGGCGCTTTACTATGCCCGCAGCGAACACACCGAGAAGGATTATTCAGTCCGGGAAATGTCCTTATCCCAAGTGGTGCATCAGGCGATTGCGGACAACAAATACCTGCTGCTTCAGAGTGGGGTGCGGCTGGAAGTAGAGGAAATGGAGGATACGGTTTATTCCGATGAAAAATGGGTGCGGTTCATTCTGAACCAGTTGATTGCCAACGCAGTCAAGTATCGGTCCGGGCAGCCGGTTCTCCGCATTTCCGCCCGCAGGCAGCAGGATCAGGTGGTCCTCGTGGTGGAGGACAACGGAATCGGGATTTCCCCCGCCGACCTGCCGCGCGTTTTTGAAAAAGGCTTTACCGGACAGAATGGGCGCATGGTCCAGCAGTCCACAGGTATCGGTCTGTACCTGTGCAAACGGCTCTGTAACAAGCTGGACATCGGCATTACTGCGGAATCGTCGGGACAAGGAACTGCCATCTTCCTGGCGTTTCACATCAACTGTTTGATCCATGAAGTGCAGGGCTGAAAACGGTCCTGCACTTCTTACATTTCTGTTAGAACTTTGTAAGAAAACTTGATACAAACGGCGCTCACACTATTTTACAATAGGAAGCAGAGGTGATATTGCTATGAAAGAAGTATTGAAGCTGGAACATATCCAGAAATATTACGGGAACGGCGGGAATGTCACAAAAGCGATTCAGGACATCAGCTTTTCTGTGCAGGAGGGTGAATTCGTGGGGATCATGGGCGCGTCCGGTTCCGGCAAGACCACCCTGCTCAACTGTATTTCCACCATTGATACGGTTAGCGTGGGACATATCTATCTGGACGGAACGGATGTAACCGAGATCCACGAGAAGCAGATTGCCCGGTTTCGCCGGGAGAATCTGGGCTTTGTGTTTCAGGATTTTAACCTGCTGGACACCCTGACCATCTCCGAAAATATCGCCCTGGCGCTGACCATCAATAAGGTCCCCGCAGGCGAGATCGACGGTCGGGTGCGGGAAATGGCCGGAAAACTGAACATCACAGATATTCTGGACAAATACCCCTATCAGGTGTCTGGCGGCCAGAAGCAGCGGTGCGCCTGCGCCAGAGCCATCATCAACAATCCCAAGCTGATTTTGGCGGACGAACCCACCGGCGCACTGGACAGCCACTCATCAGAACAATAGCAATCACACCAACAATCGGTAAAAAATCAAAGGATTTAGAAGCATAAGCAAAATATTTGCTGTTCATTTTGGGCATAGAAAGCTGATATTCCTCCGCAACCTCCCTGCAATAAGAGGTCATCAGTTCTTCGTCCAACTGAACGCTGTTTTTGAAATGGGCATAGGCGCGATACCCAGCGGGGTTAAACCCGTCCCATTCTGTCAGGGCAGCTTTGGAAAGAATGATGGCACAGGTATTCGCTTCTTTTTCATTTACGCTGTCCATAATGCCGGTAACGACATAATCACCATGAAAACTCTCGGTATCTAAGGTCACAGTGTCCCCGATCTTGGCATTGTTTCCATAGGTGGAAAGAAAGTATTCGCTTACGACAACTTCATTTGCTTTTTCAGGAACCCGGCCCTCTAACAACTTCATCTGTGCCTTGGTAATCTCCATCATTTGCGCGTCGCAATACACATAGGACGCATGATAGCCTTGTTCCGAAAGTTCCTCACCCAGCATATAGTAGCCGCCTACGCGCTCAAACTCCGGCAGTCCTTTCAGGGTTTCAATGTCGTTTTCCTCCACGCCCAGCCAGACCGCCTCATAAGTATCGACAACCTGATTGCGCTGCATTTGTGTCAGGGAGGTAGACACAATTCCCGTAAAGCAGATCAGAAACGCCGCCAGCGCAACGGCGATCACCACCATCAGATTCCGGCGCTTCTCGCTTTGTAAACTTTTCTTTGCCAGCTTCTTTGTAATGGCGCTGGTATCATTTTCAAAAGGCCATGTCATAGCCTGCCACCTCCTTATTCCACAATCTTGCCATCCTCAATGCGGATAATCCGATCTGCAAGGCGGGCAATGTCATTGTTGTGGGTAATCATTACGACAGTTTGCCGGAACTCCGCGCTGGTGCGTTTGATAAGCCCCAGCACCTCGGCGCTGGTCTTGCTGTCAAGGTTGCCGGTCGGCTCGTCGGCCAGCACGATAGCCGGTTTGGTAATCAGGGCGCGGGCAATCGCCACACGCTGCTGCTGGCCGCCGGAGAGATTGTTCGGCATATTTTTCAGTTTATCTTCCAGCCCCAACAGGTGAACGATCTCGTCCAAAAACTTCTGATCAACCGTGTCCCCGTCCAGCTCCACCGGCAGGACTATGTTCTCATACACATTCAGGATGGGAACAAGGTTATAGTTCTGGAAGATAAAACCGATGTTGCGGCGGCGGAAGATGGTGAGCTGTTCGTCGTTCTTCTTTGCCAGTTCTTCGCCCCGGACAATCACGGTTCCGCTGGTGGGAGTGTCCAGCCCGCCCATCATGTGAAGCAGGGTAGACTTGCCGCTGCCGGAGGTTCCCACAACGGCCACAAATTCGCCCTCGTCTACGGAGAAGTTCACGCCGTCAAGGGCGCGGGTGATGTTCGGCTCTGCACCGTAATGCTTTTTTAGGTCAATCGTCTGCAAAACGCTCATACTCAAAACTCCTTTCAAGGCTTTCTGCCTGTTGATAAGGTCATTGTAAAACCCAAATGTCCGCGAAATGTTACAGCGGCCAAAAAATTTCATTGAAAATCGGGGTGAAATGTTACAACGCTCGGACATTTCAAAAAAAATTTACGGCGGGCAGCCGGAAATGGCCGTCCGCCGGAACTCATGATTTGTTCTAAAACCAATTCGCCTTTTGATTTCTAAATTGAGGGATGTCGCTTTCTTGATAGGGATTATAAGTATTGCGGTTACACCCAAATTCTTTTAATGCTTTTATTTTATTGTCCTCTGTCCATTCAACCAAAGAAATGCCGTCAAATTCCTCTATATCCCCATTGTTCATTTCATTTTTGAAATACCATTCTACAATCGTTTGATTTTCTTTATGGAAGAATTGCTTGATTTCCCAAATTACCACCTTTCCACGGGTATTCCACTCCTGAAACCAATGCTTTACCACTTTACGATTGCTATACTGGGGACACCAACTTTCTGTATAGAGGACATCTTCTGTAAAAATATCATCAATGCCCATATCTTTCTGATAAAGCCACATATCAAACCACAGTCGAATCGTTTTTTCTCGTTCATTCATAATAGAAACACCTCGCTTGTTTACTTTTTATTTTGTAGGTAGCATAATGGAAAATTCCGAACCCTTGCCCGGCTCCGAAATCACCTTGATATAGCCGCCCTGCCGCGTTACGATCTCGCGGGCCAGATACAGGCCAATGCCCACGCCCTGCTGTTCGTGTACTTCTTCCTCACGATAGAAGCGCCGGAAGATAGCGGCCTGATTGCTTTCGGAAATGCCCTTGCCGGTGTCGGTCACTTTGATCTCCACATACATTTCCCACAGCACCACCGACACCGTGATTTTCCCGCCCGCCGGGGTGTACTTCACCGCATTGTCCAGCAGATTAAAGAGGGCTTCGGATGTCCACTTGCTGTCATGGGAAACGGTCAAATCCTCCGGGCAGTCCACGGACACAGCGATTTCCTTTTTCTCCGCTGCATACACGATCCCACTCATGGCCTGTGCCACGGTATCAAAGAGGCAACCCGGTTTCTTATCCAACTGGATCACGCCCGTTTCCAGCCGGGAGGTTTTCACAAGGGCCTGAAAGAGAAAGTCCAGCTTATCCGTCTGGCTGCGGATTCCCCGGATAAAGTCGGTGCGCTCCGCCTCGGTCATAGGCTTTTCCAGCAGGGTGTCCGTCGCCATTTTCAGATTGCTTACCGGCGTTTTCACCTGATGGGAAATATCCGATACAAGGGTCTGCAACTCCTGCCGTTCCTCGTCCACCCGGCGGCGGTTCTCCTGCATGATCTGGTAAAGCCTTGCCAGCCGGTGTCCGATTCTGGCAAGCTGGGTTTCGCTGTCCTCTGGCCGCTGGGGTGCTTCATTTCCGGCGATCATGTGGTCTAAAGTCTGGCACAGGTCAGCGGTAAACTGCGACAGCCGCTTTCCAAACGCCTGCGTCAGTACAAAAATCCCCACAAGAGCGCACAGCAGCAGCGCCCCGCCTGTCAGCAGCACCGCCGTCTGTTTTGTCACAAGAAAAAGGGCTATGGTGATCCCTGACATGGAGAGGACAAGCCCCATTGCCACCCGGCCAAACAGCCGCTTTACCGAGAGGTTCTTAAACTTCATTTTGCCTCGCCCCCCGTCCATTGATAGCCCATGCCGTAAACGGTCTTGATGTAGGGCGCGCCGCCGTCGGCTTCAATCTTGCTGCGAATCCGGCTGATGGAGGTTGTCAGGGTATGTTCGTCCACAAACCTTTCGTCTATATCCCACAGCTTTTCCAAAAGCTGCCCACGGGTCAGCACTTGCCGGGGATTTTTGCGGAACAGGTTCAGCATTTTATACTCCATCGGGGATAGGGTCAGGGGCTTGCCGTTTAAGGAAGCCGTCTGCTCCGAGAAGTCCAGAAACAGCCGCCCGTCGTCGTAAATGTCCTTGGCCGGTTTGTGGTGTTCCAGCATGGCGAACATGGCTTTGATTTTCCGCTGCAAGGCCCCGATCACAAAGGGCTTTGTGATGTAGTCCACCGCGCCCACCTCATAGCCCCGTATCTGGTCGCTCTCCTGATCGTTGGCGGTCAGGAAAATTACAATAGTGTCCGGGTGCTGGGGCTTTATCAGCTTGCACAGTTCAAAACCGTTCCCGTCCGGCAGGTTGATGTCCAGCAGCACTAAATCAAATTCCCGCTGGCGGATGGCTTCGGCTGCGGTTCTGGCATTTAGGGCAGAAGTTATGCCGTAGCCGTCTGCGGTCAGGTTATAGGCCAACATCTTATTCAAAAAACTGTCGTCCTCGACAATTAAAATCTGCTTCATATTCTCACTTCCTTTGCTTTTTGCAGATAGTATAACAGGCAAATGTCCGCGAAATGTTACAGCGGACGGATTTTTTCAAAAAAGTGCTTTTTCTTTATTATAGGATAGCCCGCTTTTCAGTACAAGGCGGAAAATATGAATTATAAAGTTTAATCTTCCTGCATATAGCAACATTCCATTGAGAAAATATGAAATATACAATGTAGATGGGTGGTGCTATATGGCAAATATCAAAGATTGTCCCGGCTTTGAAACTTTCGGCGCAGATGTAAAAGAGGCGCGGAAAGTCAAGCAGTTATCGCGTAAGACGCTGGCGGAACAGGTCAATATCGACTGGCGCTATCTTGCCAACATCGAAAATGACGGCACAATTCCCAGTCTGCCGGTTATCATACAGCTTATCAAAATCTGCGGGCTTCCCGTGGAACGGTATTTTAACCCGGAGATCATGCGGGAGGAAAGCGCACAGCGGCAGCGGGTCAGCCACAAGCTGAAACTCTGCCCGGAAGAATTTCTGCCGATCATCGAGGGCGCGATTGACGGGGCCATTCAAATTCAACAGAAGAATGACGAAACGGAGGGTGCATGACAACCCTCTGTTTTGTTTTTGGGAGGACGCAAGCTGCGCCCTCTCTTTTTTTGTGCGGTTTTCGGAAAAACCGGGATTTTGCGGGTATTTCCTTGGGGTCAGAACGCTTTTTAGGGGAAGAAGAACAAAGACAGCAAGCATATCCTGTTCCCCTCAAAACGGGGTTCTAAATGCGGGAAAATGGACAAAAAAGAAGCGCCGGGACAAAGACAGCTTTTTAGGTCTTTGTCCCGGCTGAATGATTTTGGCATTGACACTGATTTTGTGCAATGCTATAATTGAGTAAATTTGAATTGAGGTGTACTTATGCTTTATTATAGAACTCTGGAATTAAACCAAATAGAAGATTTTTGGAAGTTATTAAACACTTTGGACGCTGAAACAGATTATATGATGTATGAACCAAATGAGAGAACCCAGACCACAAATGTTCAAGAATTAAAAAATGATATTGAAAATAATGTGATTTGTGGAAGTGATTTTTTACAAGTGGCAATGGAAAATCAAAAAATGGTTGGCTATATTCGGGCAGAACGGGGAAAGTTTAATCGGATTCTTCATACAGCATATATTGTAGTAGGCATTTTGAAAGATTATAGAGGTAAAGGAATCGGTACATCTTTTTTTGAAATGCTGAATTGTTGGGCAAAGGAAAATGGAATTAAGAGACTGGAACTTACTGTTGAATGTTGCAATGAAACAGCAAGACACTTGTATGAAAAAAGTGGTTTTAAGATTGAGGGAACAAGGGAGAAATCCATGTTCGTCAACGGCTCCTTTGTTGATGAATTTTATATGGCAAAAATTTTGTGAAAAAGAAATGCCGGACGCAGAGGCTTTGACACCTCCGCGTCCGGCGTTTTGCTTATTCGTCTGTGAAGTGGAACCGCTGCGCCGCAAAGTCGGCGTCGCTCATGGCGTCCAGCTTATCGGCGGTCTGGCAGGCCAGCGCCGCCATTTCCTTGTCCATGTCCGGCAGTGCTGCCCGGAGATTTGCCGCCGTCCTGCGGCGGTCGGCGTTGTGGTACAGACAGATCAGGTTTTCTTCTTCCACGGTGAAATACATTCTTCATACCTCCATTTCTTTTGATTTTTCCCGCGCCGGGGGCTTCTTTTTCTGTTCCTCCTTGGCGGCGGCAAGCTG
>Ga0224742_10174_pt1 | contig 15778 bp, 15 predicted proteins | sample LIM_E_Water_Neg_FD_161631 | JGI IMG/M metagenome (GOLD analysis project Ga0224742, IMG submission 161631) | Enriched cells from gastrointestinal tract of the lab mouse from Pacific Northwest National Laboratory (PNNL), Richland, Washington... | ecosystem: Host-associated > Mammals > Digestive...
ACAACTGAGGGGTATGGCGAAACATAAGGATCTGACACATGAGTTTTATGTGTATCTCAGCAGGGAACAGGAAACGGAATTTTCAGCCGCCCTGTTTAAAAGCATGGTCCGTGAGATCAGAAAAAACTGTGTACGGATAAAAAATACTGCGCCGACTTATATCGGGAAAGAACTGTACAGGGACAGGGGTGAAAGCCCACGAAACCCAAAAAGGAGGTAGGCATATGAAGATTATTATTACCGGGAAGAATCTCGAAGTATCGGAGGGGTTAAGGAATGCTGTAGAGGAAAAGATCGGTAAGCTGGAGAAGTACTTTGCTGAGGATACGACAGCGAAAGTGACGCTCAGTGTGGAGAGAGACAGACAGAAGATCGAGGTGACGATCCCCGTCAAGGGAAGCATTATCCGTTCTGAGCAGACAAGCAGCGATATGTACGTTTCCATCGACCTTGTGCAGGAGATCATCGAACGCCAGCTGAAAAAATATAAGAATAAACTGATCGACAAAAAGCAGAATGCGGCATCATTCAGCGACGCTTTTATCGAAAAAGTGGAGGACGACGAGGAGGAAGTTAAGATCGTCAGAACGAAGCAGTTTGACATCAAGCCCATGTATCCGGAGGATGCCTGCGTGCAGATGGAACTTTTAGGGCATGATTTCTATGTGTTCTGCAATGCGGAGACGGATCTGATGAGCGTTGTCTATAAGAGGAAGGGCGGGACCTACGGATTGATTGAGCCGGAGGCGTGATGTATAGTGGACGTCATGCAGGATATCATGGAAACAGTTCAGCTCAGGACTTTGCACTTGCTGCAAAGTCCGTGAGAACGTGTAAATTGTGCCGGGAGGGAATCTGCCCCTCGCCGAAGGCGACTTGGAATGGGCAGATTCCGTAACAGTGAAGCCGAAGGCGGAACTGTTACCGTATCAAAAATGTTGCATTATGTCGGATGCTGTGATATAATAGAAAAAGTGAGTTTGTCAAAAAAATAACAAACTAAATAGTAAAAATAATCAATAAAATGGAGGGCTATTCAAATGGCGAAAAAAGTAGTGTTAGCAGGTGCTTGTCGTACTGCGATCGGTAAAATGGGCGGAGCTCTTTCTAGTACTCCGGCACCTGTACTGGGTTCCATCGTAATCAAGGAGGCGTTGAAGAGGGCAGGCGTAGCGGCGGATCAGGTCGATCATGTTTACATGGGCTGCGTTATCCAGGCAGGCCTCGGCCAGAACGTTGCACGTCAGGCATCCATCAAAGCGGGACTTCCTGTGGAGACTCCTGCGGTAACAGTGAACGTAGTGTGCGGTTCGGGACTGAACTGTGTGAATATGGCAGCACAGATGATTCAGGCCGGCGATGCCGATATCGTAGTGGCGGGCGGTATGGAAAATATGTCCATGGCTCCCTACGCGATGATGAATGGCCGTTATGGTTACAGAATGAACAATGGCACTCTGGTGGACACCATGGTGAACGACGCGCTCTGGGATGCTTTCAACCAGTACCACATGATGATCACCGCGGAGAACATCGCGGAGCAGTGGAAATTAACCAGGGAAGAACTGGATGAGTTTGCGGTAAACAGCCAGCAGAAGTGCGAGAAAGCGATGAACGAAGGCAGATTCGATGACGAGATCGTTCCGGTTCCTGTGAAAGTTAAGAAAGAAGTCGTTGACTTTGTAAAAGATGAAGGCCCTCGTCCGGGAACGACCATGGAAGCGCTGACCAAACTGAAATGCTGCTCCGGCAAGAAGGAAGGCGGCGTGGTAACCGCAGGTAACGCTTCCGGTATCAACGACGGCGCTGCTGCGATCGTTGTGATGAGCGAAGAAAAAGCAAAAGAGCTGGGCGTGAAGCCGATGGCTACTTTCGTAGCAGGCGCTCTGGGCGGCGTAGATCCTTCTATCATGGGTATCGGCCCTGTGGCGGCAACAAAGAAAGTTATGGCTAAGACAGGTCTGACCGTTGACGATATGGATCTGATCGAGGCGAACGAAGCCTTTGCGGCACAGTCCGTTGCAGTGGCGAAGGAACTGGGCTTCAATCCTGAAAAACTGAACGTAAACGGCGGTGCTATCGCGCTGGGACATCCGGTAGGAGCTTCCGGCTGCCGTATCCTTGTGACACTGTTACACGAGATGGTGAAGAGAGACGCGAAGAAAGGTCTTGCGACACTGTGTATCGGCGGCGGTATGGGATGTGCAACCATCGTGGAAAGAGACTGATAAGGTCCTTTCTCATCAGAAAACCAGATACCGGGAAGTATTTATGCTTCCCGGTATTCGCGCGAAAAACCATAATGTAGCTTATGGGAAGCAGCAAAGCTGCTTCCAGCTTCAGAGTGAAGCGAGGAGGCGTAGCTGCGTAAGCAGCCATAAACTAACGAGCAACTCTGTTGCGAGTATAATAAGCTTATAAGAAATTCGCTTGCTTCCTGGAATGTAATCTGCAGGAAGTTTACCTGTCTGTGAGGGTAAATTCGCAGACCGGTATGGAACAAAAAAGAAAGGTATGGTGTTTGTTATGGAATTTGTTTTATATGAAGTGAACGGACAGGTCGGAACAATTACGATCAACCGTGAGAAGGCGTTGAATGCACTGAATTCCACCGTGCTGGATGAGTTGAACGCCACCCTTGACGCAGTGGATCTGAATGAGGTGAGATGCCTGATCCTGACAGGCGCAGGCACAAAATCCTTTGTGGCGGGCGCTGATATCGGCGAGATGAGCACACTGACCAAGGCGGAAGGCGAAGCTTTCGGCAAGAAGGGCAACGATGTGTTTAGAAAACTGGAGACTTTCCCGATCCCCGTGATCGCTGCGGTGAACGGTTTTGCGCTGGGTGGCGGCTGTGAGATCTCCATGAGCTGCGATATCCGTATCTGTTCCGACAATGCGGTATTCGGCCAGCCGGAAGTAGGCCTTGGCATCACCCCCGGTTTTGGCGGCACCCAGAGATTAGCCCGTCTGGTAAGCCCGGGCATGGCGAAACAGCTGATCTACACAGCGAGAAATATCAAGGCTGACGAAGCGCTCCGGATCGGACTTGTGAACGCTGTTTATCCGCAGGAGGAGTTGATGGCGGCGGCACAGAAGATGGCGGCAGGCATCGCAAAGAACGCGCCCATCGCAGTGCGTAACTGTAAGAAGGCGATCAATGACGGTCTGGAAGTGAATATGGATGAGGCGATCGTGATCGAAGAGAAGCTCTTCGGCGACTGCTTTGAGACGGAAGACCAGAAATACGGCATGGCATTTTTCCTCGACAGGAACAAGGAGAAAGTGAAAGAGCCGTTCAAAAACTGTTAAAATAAACATATCAATATATTAAACAGGAGGATTTTAAAATGAAGGTAGGTATTATTGGCGCTGGTACAATGGGTTCCGGTATTGCGCAGGCATTCGCGATGACTGACGGTTACGAAGTATGCCTCTGCGACATCAAGGAAGAGTACGCTGAGGGCGGCAAAGCGAAAATTCAGAAGAACATGAACTTCCTTGTAGGCAAGGAAAAGATCACCCAGGAGAAGGCTGACGAGATCATGGGCAAGATCACCACAGGCTTGAACGGTATCTGCACAGACTGTGACCTGATCGTGGAAGTTGCGTTAGAGAACCTGGAAATCAAGAAAAACATCTTCACAGAGCTGATGGGCATCGTGAAAAAGGACTGCATGTTCGCATCCAATACCTCTTCCCTCTCCATCACAAAGATCGGCGAAGGACTGGACAGACCGATGATCGGTATGCACTTCTTCAACCCCGCCGACAGAATGAAACTGGTGGAGGTCATCAAAGGCGAAAACACACCCCAGGAGATGGTAGATAAGATCGTTGCGATCTCCAAAGAGATCGGCAAGACTCCTGTAGAAGTGAAGGAAGCTCCGGGCTTTGTTGTGAATAGGATCCTGATCCCGATGATCAACGAAGCAATCGGCGTTCTGGATGCAGGCACGGCATCCGCAGAAGATATCGATGTGGCTATGCAGCTGGGCGCATCCCACCCGATGGGACCCCTGCACCTCGGCGACCTGATTGGCCTGGACATCTGCCTGGCTATCATGGAAGTGCTCTACACAGAGACAAAAGACGAGAAGTACGCTCCTCAGCCGCTGCTGAAAAAGATGGTAGAAGAGAAGAAACTCGGCAGAAAGACCGGCGTAGGATTCTTTGATTACTCTAAGTAAAAATATAAATCTTATAAATATGGAGGAAATAAATCATGGATTTTTCTTTATCTAAAAAACATGAAATGGCGAGAACTCTTTTCAGAGAATTTGCTGAAAAAGAGGTAAAGCCTTTGGCGCAGGAAGTTGACGAGACAGAAGAATTCCCCCGCGCAACAGTAGAAAAAATGGCAAAAGCGGGCTTTATGGGTATTCCGATTCCGAAGGAGTACGGCGGACAGGGCTGCGATAATCTGACTTACGCGATGTGCGTGGAGGAACTCTCCAAAGTCTGTGGCACAACAGGTGTTATTGTTTCCGCACATACATCCCTCTGCTGCGATCCGATCCTGACCTACGGTACGGAAGAGCAGAAACAGAAATATCTGCCGGATCTGGCTGCAGGCCGCAAGATCGGCGCATTCGGTCTGACAGAGCCCGGTGCGGGCACAGATGCTCAGGGACAGCAGACAAAGGCTGTTTTAGACGGAGACGAGTGGGTACTGAACGGCTCCAAGATCTTTATCACAAACGGTAAGGAAGCTGACGTTTATGTCATTATCGCAGTGACAGGCACCATTGAAAAACGCGGCAGAAAGCAGAAAGAGATTTCCGCATTCATCGTAGAGAAGGGAACACCGGGCTTTACCTTCGGTACAAAGGAAAAGAAGATGGGTATCCGCGGTTCCTCTACATATGAGCTGATCTTCACAGACTGCCGTATTCCGAAAGAAAATATCCTCGGCCAGCAGGGCAAGGGCTTTGGTATCGCGATGCACACGCTGGACGGCGGACGTATCGGTATCGCTGCACAGGCTCTGGGCCTTGGCGAGGGCGCTCTGGAGAGAACCATCGATTACGTAAAAGAGAGAAAACAGTTTGGACGCAGTATTGCACAGTTCCAGAATACACAGTTCCAGCTTGCTGATATGGCCACAAAGGCACAGGCAGCACAGCTTCTTGTCTACAAGGCAGCGAAGACAAAAGATCAGTACGTGAAAGATCACAAGACATCATACGGCGTAGAAGCAGCTATGGCGAAACTGTACGCAGCAGAGATGGCGATGGAAGTTACCACAAAGTCCGTACAGCTTCACGGCGGTTACGGTTACACGAGAGAGTACGATGTAGAGCGCATGATGCGTGATGCCAAGATCACGGAGATCTACGAAGGTACATCCGAAGTGCAGAGAATGGTTATTTCCGCGGCATTGCTTAAGTAAGACGGTTAGCCGTGCGAGGCGCATGGGAGCCCTGCTTGCAGGGGCGAACATGCGGAGAGGACGGCGCAGAGCGGTGCAACGCTGCACCGCGAGCGAGGAAATCGAAGATTTTCGAGCGCCGTCTTACAGAATAGAAAGAAAATAAAAAAAGGAGAGAAATTACAATGAAAGTTGTTGTTTGTGTAAAACAGGTGCCTGATACAAAGGGCGGCGTAAAATTCAATCCCGATGGTACGCTGGACCGTGGCGCAATGCTTGCTATCATGAATCCTGATGACAAAGCAGGTCTGGAAGCAGCTCTTAGATTAAAAGATCAGTATGGTGCGGAAGTTACCGTTGTGACAATGGGACTGCCCAAGGCGGAGGAAGTGCTTCGCGAGGCACTGGCAATGGGCGCAGACAAGGGAATCCTTGTGACAGACAGAGTACTCGGCGGCGCGGATACATGGGCTACCAGTCAGACACTGGCAGGCGCGATCCGCAATCTGGAATACGATCTGATCATCACAGGCCGTCAGGCGATCGATGGCGATACCGCGCAGGTTGGCCCTCAGATCTCCGAACATCTGAATATCCCTGTTATCAGCTATGCACAGGATATCAAGATCGAAGGCGACAGCGTGATCGTACAGCGTCAGTATGACGACAGATATCATGTATTAAAGGCAAAAATGCCCTGTCTGATCACAGCACTGGCTGAACTCAATGAGCCTCGTTATATGACACCCGGCGGGATCTTCGATGCTTATGATGCGGAGATCACCGTGTGGGGCAGAGCAGATCTGAAAGATGTAGAGGATAGTAACCTTGGTCTGAAAGGTTCTCCGACACAGATCGCGAGAGCTTCCGATAAGGTGAGAAAGGGCGCCGGCGAGAAGGTAAATCTCGATGTTACGGAATCCGTTGACTACATCGTTGACAAGCTGAAGGTAAAACATGTCATTTAAATGAGCAGCGCCAAAATCAGAAGATGACAAACCGGCTGCTTGCAGACGGGCTTGGCAGATTTGGTTTTGATAGGGCGTATGCCCGTACAATGAGGAAAATCGTAGATTTTCCGAATGTGCACTGCGGGTGATATTAACAGAATAAATGGAGGTTCAAACAATGAATATTCAAGATTATAAAGGAGTATTTGTCTTTGCCCAGCAGGTGGACAATGTACTCAGCGGAATTGCTTTGGAATTGGTTGGCAAGGGAAAAGACCTTGCAAAAGATCTGGGCGTGGATGTGACGGCTGTTCTCGTGGGAAGCGGTGTGGCTGCTCTGGCAGACGAACTGGCTGAATACGGTGCAGACAAGGTGATCGTTGTGGACGATCCCGAACTGAAAGAGTACAGAACAGAGCCCTATGCACATGCGCTGGCATCTGTGATTAACGAATATAAGCCTGAGGTATTCCTGATCGGTGCGACAGCTATCGGACGTGACCTGGGCCCCCGTGTATCCGCGAGGATCCATACAGGTCTGACTGCAGACTGTACGCAGCTTGAGATCGGTGATTTCCCGATCAACCCGATTCCTGGCAGAGAGCAGCTTCATAACCAGCTGCTGATGACTCGTCCGGCATTCGGCGGCAACACCATCGCTACGATCGCATGTCCCGAGTTCCGTCCTCAGATGGCGACGGTTCGCCCGGGCGTTATGCAGAAGGCTCCGAGAGAAGCAGGCAGAAAAGCGGAAGTGATCAATTACAACCCTGGCTTCACACCTGATAACAAGTATGTGGAAATACTGGAAGTGGTGAAGGCTGTTTCCGATACGGTGGATATCATGGATGCGAAGATCTTGGTTTCCGGCGGACGTGGCGTGGGAAGCCCCGAGAACTTCAAGATCCTCGAGGATCTGGCAGCAGTGTTGGACGCTACGGTGAGCTGCTCCCGTGCGGTTGTGGATGCAGGCTGGAAGCCGAAAGATCTGCAGGTAGGCCAGACAGGTAAGACTGTTCGTCCGAACGTATACTTTGCAATCGGTATCTCCGGTGCGATCCAGCATCTGGCAGGTATGGAGGAATCCGATATCATCATCGCAATCAACAAGGATGAGACAGCGCCTATCTTTGACGTGGCTGATTATGGTATCGTAGGCGATCTCAATAAGATCCTTCCGGCTCTGACGGAGAAGCTGAAAGAGGCTATTGCGAATAAGTGATAGGTCTGGGATTTAAAATCCCGGCTGGTTAATGGTTTAATAAAATGATATGAAATAAAAAATCAGCTGTGCTGCGAAGAAGCAGTGCGGCTGATTTTTTGTGGAGAAAACGGTAGATAGATGATATAATGAGCGTTAGTGAGAAGAATGGGCTTGCACATTCGGCGAGCGGCGAATGCCGATCATGAATCGCAGATTCATGATATAATAGCCACAAAAGAAAAACAAGCGGCTGCAAAGCAGACATTTGTTTTTTTAAAGGGAAATAGAAGATTTCCCCTGTTATTTAATGGGCAAACGTTTGAAGAATCGGACATAATGCGCTGAAAGCGTGGGGGCATGAGTTTCATAATATAATGTTCAAAAATGCAATATGCAGCACAGAGACAGCTGAGAGGAAGCAAATGGGCGAGATGATCTATCAGGCAGTTGACATTACTGCGGGCTACGGAAATAAAATTGTATTAAAGGATCTGTCACTGGATCTGGAAAAAGGGAGCAGTACGCTGATTGTGGGCGCAAACGGCAGTGGGAAGTCTACGCTGTTTGCGATATTGGCCGGAATAAAGGGGACGAAGAGCGGGAGACTTTTGTTGGAGGGAAAAGAGATCCGGAAAAAGCAGTTTGGGAAACTGATCGGGTATGTACCTCAGGATAACCCGCTTTTTACGGAACTTACCGTAAAGGATAATCTGCTTCTGTGGTATGGCGGGAAGGATGCCATGCGGAAGGAAATGGAAGGCGGCGTGATCGAGAAGCTGGGATTAAAAGAACTGCTGAAAAAGCGGGTGGATACTTTGTCCGGCGGAATGCAGAGAAGAGTGTGCATCGGCTGTGCTATGGCGGGAGATCCCCGGATCCTGATTTTGGATGAGCCGGGGGCAGGGTTGGATATGGAGTGCAGGGAGGTGCTGCGTGCCTGGCTGAAAGAGTATCAGAGGGGCGGCGGGACGGTGCTGTTGTCTTCCCATGAACAGGGTGAGCTGGAAATGGCGGACAGAAGGTATGTGCTGCGGGATGGGAAGTTGGTGACGGCGTGAGCTATTCCAGGATACAGAAAGCAAGTTACCGCATTTCAGGCGGCGGTACAGAATATAGTACCTGCAATGCAGGAATAGGTGAGTATAAATCGGCTGTAGAAGTGAAGGGAGCATATTTTGGAGAAGAATAATAAAAGGAAGCAGATGATCCTGATAACGGCATGCGGTGCTGTCATAGTATGTCTGGCAGGAGCGATAGCTGCAGCAGCCTTTGCATTACGGAAAAATCCGCTTGCCGAAGGCCTTATGGAGCTGGCAAGGGAGGTGACAGCGCTGGAAGAAGAGATGGGGGAACATTTCTGGTCAGATGCCCTCAATCAGATCGGCAGCGAGAATGTGCAGGCGGAATATTCTGTCAACGTCGGCGGAATTCCGGAACTGCAGAATATTACGGTTGGGATCGACGGTAAAATCAGACGGGATATGGAAAGACAGCTTTTGGACGCAGAAGGCAGTGTCAGCGTGGCCAATGCGGAAATTGCGGAAGGTTCTCTTTGGGGAACTGCTGACAGGCTCTATTTGCAGGTACCTTCCGTGTGGGAGGGCAGTGTTGTATTGGAGGCCAAAAATATCAGCGGGCAATGGAATGATTCGGCGGTGAAAAGAGGAGTGGAGAAGCTGACCGGGCAGGATCTTGAGATCGACCGCAGGATAGACGCGGCATTGTTCCGAAGTTTTATGGTGGAGTCTTTTTCGGCTGCCGATTTTCTGGAAAAAAACAGTGAAAAACTGCGCACTGTTTATGAGAAGATGAAGGTTATAAAAGCTGAAAAGGCGCAGAAAGAGGGATTGATGAATGAGGAACAGGCGGGGGCGCTGGAGGAATATGTATTGGCAGATGCGGCGGGAAATGAGCTTCAAACGATCTGTTATCTGGTTATTCTGCCGGAGGAAGAGTTAAAGGCCTTTTTCCCGGATCTGGTGGGGGATATCAAATTGGGTGTGTATCTGGATCAGGAGAAGCGGATCGTTCGAATCTGTACTCTGCCAGGTGAAAAGTTTGCAACAGGTATCTGGGAGGGGCGCGCAGCTTTAAATCTTACTGGGACGGAGGCGGTGGTAGACAGGCTGGAACTGGAAAGTACGGGAGTTGTGAACGCAGCGCAGGTGCTTTCCGGTTTGTGGGAGAAAACAGGGACAGGAATTTTTGAGGAATCAGAGAGTACGTCAGATCTGACTGATATGGCAGAGATAGAAGGAAATATTATTCTGGAAAAGAACAGGGATGTGTCAGGCTCCTACCGCATGGAATGTAGCACATTTGTGAAAGAACGGGAAAATGTGTGGGAGTTTTCGCTTGAGGCAGGGATACATGGGGAGCGGGCTGTCGCTGGTGAAGATGTCAGGGATGCGAAAGGCACCGATACAGGAAAAAGTATTGATGCGGTGAAAGGCACTGATGCTGAAAACGTTGGCACAGGAGAAGAGAATGATATGAGAAATAGTAACTTTGTCGGAGAAAATTTTTCGATAGAAGTGGAAAATCTTGTATTGAAATCACAGGGAGAAGTTGTTTGCAGAGGCAGCGGGGAAATAACTTTTGCACCGCTTGAAGGGGAAATACAGATGCCATCGGGGAAAGAATATCGGATCGGAGAGATGAACGAGCTGGAAACGGTGGTGTTTTTATTGGAGTGTACGAAAAATATATATGAAAATTATAGCGGATATATGAGACTGATGCAGTAGAGGCTGTCAGGCGGGGAGGGCATGGAGGCTGTGTAGCAGAGCCTGTCAGGTTATGGGGGTATAGACCGATGCAGTAGCGTGGTCAGGTTATGGGAGCATGGATCTGGTGCAGTAGGGCGGTCAGGTTGTGGGAGCATGGATCTGGTGCAGTAGGGCGGTTAGATTGTAGTAGCATGAGATCAATGTGGCAGAGCCTGTCAGACTGTAAGAATATGGAGTCAGGCGCATAACCTGTCAAGTGAGGAGAACATAGAGTCTGTGCAGCAGGGCCTGTCAGGGTATGAGGGCATGAGAGCGGGACAGGAGAATGCCTGATATGGCGTCGGCAGAAACGGAGGAACAGGTGAGACAGTATATTAAAATAGAAGCAAAGCGTTTTCTTCATATATTGCCCGGCTTTATGATATCCTTGCTTACCGCAGTGCTTCTGGCAGTATTTATCATTTTTCTGACCGGAAAGCTTTTGCCGGAAGCGCTGGAAGTGAAGCCTTTTCAGGTGGGACTGTACATGGAAGGGGAGGATTTTGCGTCTGCAGCAATCAGGGAATATGTAAATCAGATGGAGAGCACGGAGGGACTTGTGGAGTTTCGGGAGATATCCTCTGAGGAAATCGGCAGTATGCGGGGAATATCCGGTGAGGAGCAGAGGAGATCGCCTGAACTGTGGGAGACATCAGGCATGGAGCGGGGAGAACTGTTTGAGCAGAGGGAGTCGCTGGAAGAACAGGAGACATTTGATCAGAAGATACAGGCCATGTTGGAGAAAGAGGGATTGACAGCCTGCATTATCATTCCGGAGAGAACGGTGCAGTCCATTATGGACGGAACGAATATTCCGGTGCGGTTGATTATGAGTGAGGGCGTTGACAATACGGAACGTTATCTGCAAAAACGCCTCCTCACACAGTTGACGGAGTGCGGAGCGACGCTGATCGATGTGCCGCAGGCCGAGACGCTTTTGTTATATGAGATGCAGATAAAGGATGCTGAGGAGATGGGCAGGATACTGGATCTGTTTCATTTGGGACTGGTGCTGGAGCGGGAGAACTGGTTTGAGAAGGAGACGGTCAGTGCTTTTGAAACAGTGGGGATCAAAGAATATTATCTGTCGGCGGGGCTGACGCTGGTCCTGCTTTTATGGGGAGCAGGCGTCGGTGGCTTTTTGGGGATGAGGAAGGACTGCATGATGCTTCTTCTGGAGAGACAGGCCATTTCGCTGTTTTTTCAGAGAGGGGTAAAGCAGCTCCTGTTTTTCCTGTGGTATCTGATACCGTTTCTGGTGCTGATGATCCTGGTAAAAGATGCAGGATTGTTGATTACAGGTTTGTTATGTGGCTTTATGTTGACTATGCAGTACAGTTTTTTCTTTGAGGCCGCCCCCACCGTCGCTGCCGGGATGATCATGAGCGTTGTTTGGGGGCTGGCAGGCTTTTTTGGCGCAGGGGGAATCCTGCCCACAGTATTTTTGCCGGGATCGCTGACAGAAATATGTGGCAGACTTCCGGGCGGCATCTGCATGGAAGTAATATTGCAAAGTATAGCCGGAGGAAACGGAACTGGAGGGAAATTCATTGGGTATGGGTTTTTGTGGTGCCTGATTTTTGGTGTGGCGGGACAGCTTGTTTTTTGCAGGAAGCAGAGAAAATATCGTTAGTTGATAAGGCAGGAGGAGACGGAAAAATATTGTCAGCTGGCAGGAAGAGGTGGAGAGAATATTGTCAGTTGGAAAGAAGAGGCGGAGGGAATATTGTCAGCCAGCAAGTGAGAAGAGCCGGAGGAAATACTGTTGGCCGATAAGGGAAGAGAAGCCATTTAAAATGTCGCCAGCCTGTAAGGAGATAACATACAGAAAAAATGAAAAGAGCGGTAATCTGTCTTTGGATGATGATAAAACGGATGGGGAAACATCCTGCATACTGGATTTTATTGCTGTTTTTTCCAGCAGCAGTTTTTGCAGTGCCAAGATTTAACGGGATTACTGCGGACGAGCGGATCGTGGTGGGATATGTGATAGAGGAAGCAGGGCCGGGGCAGACAATGGAAAGCGAGGAACAGGACCGCGGAGGACAGGAAAACGGTGTGCGGGATTATGAGGAGCAGGACCGCGGAGGACAGGAAAACGGTGTGCGGGATTACAAGGAAGAGGAAGCCGGGAAGCAGGATTACGGAGAACAGGCTTACCGGCAACAGAATTATGCCGGACAGCTGCTTGCTCTGCTGGAAAATAAGTTGGCGGAAGACACAGGCGGGTTGTTTGAATATATCGCATATCCCGATGTAGAGAAGCTAATAGAAAATGTGAAAACAGGTGAAATAGCGGGCGGTGTTGTGTTTGATCAGGAGTTTCCGGAAAAGCTGTGGAGTCAGGATTATTATCAGTGCATCAGGCTGTATCTGCCCGAGGGAATGAATGTGGGAGGTATCGTACAGGAAGATGTTTATCAGCGGGTATACCAGGCATATTCGGTAGTCTGGTATGCAAAGCAGCTGGAACAGAGAGGGTATCAGATCAGACCCGAGGAGGTACTTCAGAAGCTTTCGGAATATCAGAATGCGGGGAAGGTGTATGCGGTAAATTATGAATTGCAGGATGAAAGCCGGGATTATGTTCAGAATGATTCGGAAGGGGAGAAAAGAGATTCTGTGCTGTCTTTGCGGGGGATTCTTGCCTTTTTGACACTTTTGTCAGCTGCTTTGGGGGCACTGGATGCGGGCAGAGATAAAAGGAGGAATATCGGCAGAGGAATCTCCCATCCGGCGACGCTGGCAGCTGCCGCGGCAGGGGCGCCGATTCTGGCGGCGGTGCTGTTTCTGGCAGCAGGAATGCTGTCTGTCAATATGAAAATGACAGATATGTCATATGTGGCGGGACAGGCTGCTGGATTTCTGAGGGAGATGGGAAGCGCTGCGGTTTACGGTCTGGTTTTATGGCTGTTTGCCATGCTTGCCGCCAGAGTATTGCCTCAGAAATTTCTTGTGGGGATGATGCCCTGTTTTTTACTGATGGTGTTGCTGTGCTGTCCGGTATTTTTTGATCTGAGGGAGACGATACCGCTTGTCTCGTATGTTTCACAACTGTTTCCGCTCACATGGTATTTGAGATTTTGGGGTGGATAAAAAAGAGGGCCCGTTGTTAAGGATGTTCCCAAAGAGATGATAATGCATTGCTTTTTATATAAAGATCCCGGTGCGGGTGGAAGAGCCTGCACCGGGATTTTCATATTCATAGATTAGGATAATCTGCGAAATCAAATCTATACTAATGAAAATACTTTCTTTTTATATCAGTAATTATTTTTTCCCTAAACAGACTAATTATACAATTTTTACTTACTACAGTCAATCTTTTTTTGGGCTGGTACTGCTCTGCTGCCAGTTCTTTTTCTCTGAAATTGTAAAATACAGGATAAAATTCTGTTCTTTTATATCGGATAAGTGGTCAAAATAAGCAGTCGGAATTGTTTGCAATCTTTGTCTTAAACCATCGATTATTTCCCTGAAAATGCAGTTAAATTGAAAAGTCCGGAAGGAGAAAGAGTGAAAAGTAAATCCCATTTATGGTCAGGATAAGTGGTCAGATGCAGTTTTATTATGTGAAAAGATTCGAAAACACAGAAAGAATCCGGAATCTTTCGCAGATTATCCTAATCTATGAAACAAAGAACTTTTCTGAGATGGGTACAGAGAGACTGCGGACAGTAGAAATTCGCGGATGAGCGGCGGAAAGCCCGGGCAGAAGAATTTGTGTTGTTCAAAAAGGAAAAGGGATCTGCCGGAGAAAGGAAAACACTCCATGTGGTGTGTCATGCATGTAAAACCTGGAAACGAGAAGCGGGCAGAGCAGTTTATAGACGGGCTGTTCGGCGGGGAATCTCAGGGGAGATGTTTCCACCTGACAAGAGCCCGCCGCAAAAAGTACGGCGGGCTCTGGCGTACCATACAGGAGGAGCTTCTGCCCGGGTATGTGTTTATCGCCACGGATGAGCCGGAGAAACTGTATGGAGAACTGGAAAAGACGCCGGGATACAGGCTTGTGGGAAGCGGCAGGGAGTCTGTCAGCTGTCTGGGAGAGGAGGAAGCGGACTTTCTGGAAAAGATTGCCGGGGAAAGGGGCAGTGCCGGGAAGATCGGGCTTTCCTATATCAGTGCCGGGGAAGACGGCAGGGTGACGGTGGTTTCCGGGCCGCTTCTTTCGGTGGAAGGGCAGGTAAGGAAGATAGATTTCCATAAAAGGATAGCAGAAGTAGAAACAGAGTTCTGCGGGGAGAAAAGGGTGATGTACCTGGGGGTGGAGTTTGCAGATGTCCGTTGAAAGGTTTGGGAGGACGGGCAGACCGGCGGGAGAGAGCAGGCCGGATGGGAGGCATTGGGGATGTGGTATGTGATACGGACGAAAGCGGGAAGCGAGGAGGCTGTCAGGGAACGGGCAAAAAAGCTGCTTGCGGCGGATACGGGCAGGGACTGCAAGGTGCTGTACTGCATCAGGAAAAAGAGATACCTGGGGGAGTGGCATGAAGAAAAGGAAAGACTTCTGCCGGGGTATGTGTTCCTTGTGGCGGATGATCCGGAGGGTGCTGCCGGGGTACTGAAAGGAATACCGGAATCTGTAAAGCTGCCGGGATATGGGGAGAAGGCCTGCCCTGTGGGGAAAGAGGAGGAGGAGCTTCTTTCAAGGCTTACAGGGGAAAAGGATGAGATCGGCATGTCCTACGGGGTCATCGAGGGAGGTGTCTTAAAGATAGAGAGAGGGGTGCTCTCGGGTCTGGAAGCTTCGGTGAGAAAGATCGACCGGCATAAGAGAAAAGGGTATATCGGCCTGACACTGCCGGGAGAAGGAGAGAAGTTAGTGGGAGTGGGGCTGGAGATCACGGAGAAGAGCTGACGGACAGGAAGGGTCCGGAGAGAGGATTCACAGCGGAGACAGATATAAGATGTGGTATGTGATACAGGTCTATACAGGGAAAGAGGAGGAGACGGCAGACCAGTGCCGTGCCAGGGTGGCGGTGGGGGCGGAAGAGGTATTTGTGCCCCTGGTGGAACGGATGACGAAGGTGCGCGGGGAATGGGAAGTGGTGAGGACAAGGCTGTTTCCCGGCTATGTGTTTATCGAGACGGACAGGCCCGGGGATCTGTATATGCGGCTGAAAGAGGTTAAGGTGATGACGAGGCTGCTAAAGACTGGGGAGGAGATCACGCCGCTATACCGGGAAGAGGAGGAATACCTGAGGTCGCTTGAAGATGAAGAGCATGTGGTGAGGTATTCGGAAGGGTATCTTGAGGGAGAGAGACTTGTGGTCACATCGGGAGCATTAAAAGGACAGGAAGGGAAGATCAGGAAGATCCTGAGGCATAAGAGGCTGGTAGTACTGGAGGTGCCGCTGCTTGGCAGGGAAGTGGAAGTAACGCTGGGGCTTGGAGTAGTGGAGAAGAGGCAGGGTGGAGGAAGCCCCGGGGAGAGATAAACTGTCGGATGTTCCAGGGAAACAGAGAGGAAAGACAGTGTAAG
>Ga0224742_10171_pt2 | contig 15777 bp, 13 predicted proteins | sample LIM_E_Water_Neg_FD_161631 | JGI IMG/M metagenome (GOLD analysis project Ga0224742, IMG submission 161631) | Enriched cells from gastrointestinal tract of the lab mouse from Pacific Northwest National Laboratory (PNNL), Richland, Washington... | ecosystem: Host-associated > Mammals > Digestive...
CAAGAAAAAGAGCAGTCTCACTGCCATCCGTGAGCTGCTCCTTTCCATTGATACTTCACTCCTAAATGATAGGAGAATCCCTCTTTATCTCCATGGCGGACATCTGATTGACCGTGTAGGCTATAAGGAGTTTGTGAAGCACATCTTTGAAGGCGTGGAGTTCAATCCGGAAGCAAAGATGGCGGATGATATCTACTGGGCAGAGAATGAGCAGAGAGGAAATATGCATGTAATGCCTCTGTCTCAGCATAAGCATGCAGGTCCCCAGGCATAAGAGATAAAGAGGGATTCTCCTATCATTTAGGAGTGAAGTATCAATGGAAAGGAGCAGCTCACGGATGGCAGTGAGACTGCTCTTTTTCTTGGTAAATTTTGTGCTTGACAAGTGGTTGGGTTCCTTTTATAATAAACGAAAAAGAATTTAGGGGGATGCTGTGTGTTAAGTGTTATTGTGAGGAAGAAAATTGCAAAATAAATATTGCAGAGGCTGATTTTCAGACAGTGGTCTGAGATCTGTTCTTTTGCCGATGCCTGTAGTGGGTAGCTGGTATTTTCGCCTTACAATTTGCTTAATATTATGGTATCTTTTCCGGATAGCGTAAGCATGACTGTATGGTCGTGCTTTTTTGTTTTTATTTCCCGGTGCATGGATGTAATCGTGTGTTGTCTGAATATAACGATGTTGGGATCAAAAGACGGCGTTTGAGGGTTTGGATGGAAAATAGAGAGACCATGGTATTTTAAAGGATATCGGAACATGACAGAGATGGATTTTTCCGATGTTCTTTTAAGGCTGTCTGGTCTTTTTTGCGTTGTAAGGCAAGCCAGCCGTTTTTTGCAGAAAACGAGCGGATTTGAGGTGCTTTCGGTGTGCGGGAGCATGGAAAGGAAAACAGAAAAATGGATATAGAAAGACAGATTGAGTTTGATAAGATTAAAGAAATGTGGATGGAGCGGGCTGTGACGAAATGGGCAAAGGACAGAATCAAAGAAATGTCGTTTTGCTTGTCAGAGTCTGAATTGAAAAAGCAGATTAGGGATACAACGAACAGCAGAAAGCTGATGGAGAGGTTAGGTACGCCTCCGCTGCAGAAGGTTGAGGAGATCTGGGAGATTTTGACGATTGCGCAGAAAGGGGATTGTCTCACACCCTATCAGTTAGAGCGGGTGGAAAAAATATTGTCTTCCATCAAGCGTCTGAAGGATTACCTGGAAAGAGGAAAAATGTATGAAAATCCACTGGCTTACTATGAGGAGGATTTAAACTGCATAGAGGACTTGCGGGAGGAGATTGGGCAGCAGATACGGGGGGAGAAAGTGGATGATTATGCTTCTAAGGAGCTTTGGGGGATTAGAGAGAAGATCGCGGAGTGCGAGAAACAAATGAGGCAGAAGGCAGAGCAGATTATACGATCCAACAGGGAATGTATGGCAGATCAGTATTGTGTTCTCCGCAATGGCAGGATCTGTGTTCCGGTAAAAAAGGAATATAAGTTTAAGATACCGGGGAATGTGATTGATAAATCAGCTACCGGGAACACATTATTTTTAGAGCCGGCAGGGGTGGCCAAGTATTATGAGGAAATACAGGTGCTGAAAATTCGTGAAGAAAACGAGGTGTATCGCATCTTATATACGTTGACAGCCATGGTGGCAGAATCTGCAAAAGAGATGAATGACAATATTATGCGTATGGAAAAGCTGGATTTTATTCTCTCAAAAGGCAAACTGAGCATGGATCTGGATGCTGTAGAGCCGACGGTGAATACAGAGCACAGGATTATTTTAAAGGATGCCAGACACCCTTTGATGGACAGGGCAGTTAATGTGCCTTTACAGTTTCGGATAGGAGGTGAAATTCAGGGAATTATCATTACAGGTCCTAATACGGGGGGAAAGACTGTGGCAATTAAGACGGTAATGGTGAATTGCATGATGGCTCAGTGCGGACTTCATGTTACCTGCACAGAGGCGGATATTTGTATGAGTAATGCTTATCTGTGTGATATTGGAGACGGGCAGAATATGGCAGAGAATCTGTCTACTTTTTCGGCGCATATAAAAAATGTACTGGAGGTTTTAACAGAAGTCAGTAGGGATAGCCTGGTGATCCTGGATGAGCTGGGATCCGGAACGGATCCTGCGGAGGGCATGGGGATTGCCATTGCTGTATTGGAGGTGCTTAAAATGAGCGGCGCTATGTTTCTTGTCACGACTCATTATCCGGAAGTGAAGGAATATGCTGAGAAGACACAAGGGATTTCAAACGCAAGAATGACATTTGATAAAGAAACCTTAAAACCTGCCTATCAGATGGTAATTGGTGAGGCGGGGGAGAGCTGTGCTTTTTATATTGCGGAAAGACTGGGCATGCCCCATGAAATGCTTAGGGCTGCAATCGGGGCTGCATATGGTAAGGAAGCGGTGAAGAACTATGTATTTTCACAGAAGAATCAGGAACTGACTAAGAAGGCGGGGCACAGGATAGGGAAGATGAAGCAGAACAGGGAATGTGAGAAGCTGAGTGAGAAGTACAGGCGGGGAGATAGTGTAATGATTTATCCGGATAAAAAGATTGGGATTGTCTGTGAGCCGGTAAATGAAAAGGGAGTGTTAAGGGTGCAGCTTCCGGGAAAGAAAATATGGATTAATCATAAAAGAGTAAAGCTTCATGTGGCGGCTGAAGAATTATATCCGGAGGATTATGATTTTTCTATTATTTTTGAGACGGTTAAAGACAGGAAAATACGACATGATATGGACAGAAAGTATACAAAAGATGTGATTTTGAGTGTGGAAAAGTAAAGGGGTGGGATTTTAAGGCTGGCAATGGGAACAAGGGGTAAATAATGCAGAGCAGATTTTTGGGGAGGCAAGTAGTGGGAAAGGCCGCTGTCAGTGGGCTTGTATTTTTTGGAAAAAAACAGTATACTGATGGGAGTGCAGCAGGACAGGAAGGACTTTCGAAATGGTAGTTTTCAGATAGATGGAGGAGAGGAAATGAGGCTTCGCATAGGGACAAGGAAAAGTAAGCTGGCTATGGTTCAGACGTATTTGGTTAGGGAGGTGATTCTTGAGCGTTTTCCAGATGCCGAGATTGAGCTGGTGCCCATAACCACAAGGGGGGATCGGCATTTGGATCAGCCGCTTACCAGCTTTGGGGGAAAGGGAGTGTTTACCAAGGAGCTGGAGGAGGCTCTTTTGCGGGGAGATATTGATATGGCAGTACACAGCGCTAAGGATATGCCGATGGAGTTTCCAGAGGGCCTTTCTTTGGGAGCAGTGCTGCCCCGTGAGGATCCAAGAGATGTTTTGGTGACAGTAAGTGGGATTTTGGCAGAGGATCTTCCGGCGGGAAGTGTGATCGGAACCAGCAGCCTGCGCAGGGAGCTGCAGATCAGAAGGCTGAATCCTCAGCTAAAGATTCGCCTTTTGCGGGGGAATGTACTCACCAGGATAGAAAAGCTGCGGCAGGGAGATTATGACGGAATTTTGCTGGCAGCAGCAGGGCTGAAACGTTTGGGAATTACAGAGCAGGAAGGGATATTTCTGGAATACCTGGATACCGGAAAATTTATTCCGGCTCCCGGGCAGGGAATTTTGGGCGTGGAGATCCGGCAAGGGGAGCTTTCGGAGGTTATGGCGGCAATTCATTCGCCGGAAGATGCAGCAATGCTGGCAGCAGAAAGACGTTATCTGACTATTTTAGGAGGAAGCTGCAATGCGCCTTGCGGGGCGTATTGCAGGAAAGAGGGACAAAAGCTGGCTATGTCTGTAATGTTTGCCAGGGACGGACTGCATCCGGTTTTTCAGGAGGATAGTGTGGAGATAAAGGAGAATCAATGGGATTTATCAGGCTATGGAATGGAGCTGGCAGAGCGGCTGGCAGGGAAGGTGCGGCTGCGTCCGGTATCTTTGGTGGGGGCCGGACCTGGGGATGCAGGATTATTTACCCGAAAGGGGTTAGCGTGTGTCCGGCAGGCAGAGGTGATTGTGTATGACAACCTGATTTCCGGATCGATTCTGAATGAGGCGCCTTTGAAAGCAGAGCTGATTTATGCAGGGAAGCGATCCTGCCATCACCATTTAACCCAGGACGAGATCAATCAACTGCTCATAGAAAAGGCCATGCTTGGAAAATATGTGGTTCGCTTAAAAGGCGGCGATCCATTTATTTTTGGACGGGGAGGAGAGGAGACTCTGGCTTTAAAGGAGAAGGGGATTCCTTTTGAGATTGTGCCGGGAGTATCTTCTTCCTACAGTGTTCCTGCTTATGGAGGGATTCCTGTAACCCAAAGGGGGATGGCGTCTTCTTTTCATGTTATTACCGGGCATGAGGACGCCGGCAAGACAGAGGAAGTATTGGATTATGCCACTTTGGCAAAAGAGGAGGGGACGCTGGTTTTCCTTATGGGATTAAAGAACCTGGAACGCATTACAGGGCAGCTTTTGGCCCATGGAAAGGCAAAGGATACACCGGCGGCTCTGATTCAGCAGGGAACCACGGCAGGGCAGAAAAAAGCAGTCTCTACTTTGGAGCATATTGTGGAGGAAGCGAAAAAGCGCGGCATAGAGACTCCGGCTATTACAGTAGTGGGAGACGTGGTTGGGCTGGAGAATAAGCTGGACTGGTTTGGGAAAGGGGATTTGGCAGGCAAAAGGATTCTGGTTACTGGAAGCCGGTCTATGGTCTCGGAGATGGAAAAGGCGCTTTGTCCGTATGGAGCGGAAACCGTAGCAGTCAGTGTGATTGAGAGCCGGCCGATATGGACAAAGGAACTGCAGAATGTACTGGGTTTTGTGAAAGATTATCAGTGGGCAGTATTTACCAGCAGCAATGGGGTGGACTTATTTTTTGACTTAATGAGGGAAAAGGAGATTGACTTGCGGTGCCTTATGGGATTAAAGTTTGCGGCAATCGGCAGGAAGACTGCAGATGCCTTAAAACGGCATGGCTTGTTCTGTGATTTTGTGCCGTCAGATTTTTCCGGAGCAGATTTGGCGCGGGAATGGATACCAACCTTGAGTAAAGGGGAGCGTGTGCTGCTGTTAAGGGCGCGGGACGGCTCACCAGTTCTGCCAGAGAAGCTGACAGAAGCAGGTGTAGATTTTGCAGATGTGCCGGTTTATGAAACCTGGGTGGATGAACGGCGCAAGGAGGAATTAAACCGAGGGATTCGTCAGGCAGATTATGTGACAGTGGCCAGCGGATCTGCAGTTCGGGCTTTGTGCGGGATGATAGAAGACAAAGAGGGTCTCAAGGCCCGGGTCATATCAATCGGCCCTTCTACAACAAAGGCAGCAGAAAAGATGGGGCTTTCGGTCCACAGGACAGCCGCAGAATATACTGCAGAAGGAATTGCAGCGGCTATTCTGGCTGATGTTTCTTTCCATTAAAAAACTTGCCGCCGAATAGGCGCAATAAATTCATGGACAGGGAGATTTCGGGAGTATATATAGATAAAACGGAGGAAAATATGAATACCAGCAGATCAGAAGAATTGTTTGAAAAATCCAGAAAGCGGATTCCGGGCGGGGTAAACAGCCCGGTGAGAGCTTTTGGATCGGTAGGACGAACGCCGCTGTTTATAGAGCGCGCAAAAGGAAGCCATATCACAGATGTGGATGGGAATACATTTCTGGATTATGTGTGTTCCTGGGGGCCGGGAATTTTAGGGCATGCCCATCCGGCGGTGATCGAGGCAGTCCAAAAGGCTTGTGTGGATGGGCTTACTTATGGGGCGCCAACAGAGAAAGAGTGGAAGCTGGCAGAGCTTATTCACGACGCTATGAGATCTGTGGAAAAGGTGCGTCTGGTTAGCTCTGGAACCGAGGCAGTGATGAGCGCTATCCGGGTGGCAAGAGGCTATACCGGACGGGACTTGATCTTAAAGTTTAAGGGGAATTATCACGGCCATTCAGATGGGCTGCTGGTAAAGGCAGGCTCAGCGGCACTGACTACAGCAGTGCCGGACAGCAGCGGAGTACCGGCATCCTACACACAGAATACACTGGTAGCGCTTTATAATGATATGGATTCTGTAAAAGAACTGATGGAAAAGTATAAAAATAAGGTGGCGGCGATTATTGTAGAGCCGGTGGCGGCCAATATGGGGGTAGTTTTGCCCAAAGAGGGATTCCTGGAGTTTTTGCGCGAAATTACGGTTCGGTATGGAACGCTTTTAATCTTTGATGAGGTGATTACCGGATTTCGTCTGGGATACGGAGGAGCTCAGGAATATTTTCAAGTGACGCCGGATCTGACGACGCTGGGGAAAATTGTGGGAGGCGGGATGCCTATGGCAGCCTACGGAGGGCGAGCCGAGATCATGGACAAGGTTTCTCCGGTTGGGCCGGTGTATCAGGCAGGAACTTTATCAGGCAATCCCATTGCCACTACAGCGGGCATTGCCACACTGGAGATTTTAAAGGCCCATCCGGAATATTATGGGGAGCTGGAAAGAAAGGCAAAACGACTGGCAGCAGCATTTGAAGAAAGAAGCAAAAATACCGGGGAGGCTATTTGGGTGAATCAGATCGGTTCGCTGCTGAGCGCATTTTTTACATCTGGTCCGGTTGCGGATTATGACAGTGCAACAAACTCTGATACAAGGGCTTATGCAGATTACTTTGGACAGATGCTGGAACAGGGGATTTATGTGGCTCCGTCTCAGTTTGAGGCAATGTTTGTGTCAGCGGCTCACACAAATGAGGAGATTGAAAAAACCTGCAAAGCGATCTGCGGATGAGAAAAGATAAAGGGTTACGGAAAAGGAGCAGAAGATGGGGATTTATTTGCTGAGTCTGAGCCATAAGACAACGCCTCTTGCGGTTCGTGCTCTGTTTGCCTACACGGAAAGGGAAAAGCTTCAGGTTTTGGAGGAATTGCTGGCATCTGGATGGATCGACGAGGCGGTGGTGCTTTCTACCTGCAACAGAATGGAGATTTACTGTCATGGCTTAGGTAAAGAGCATCCGTCAGGAAAGATTCTGGAGATTATGGAAAGCGCGGCGGTCAGGGCGGCTGCAGGGTCAAAAGGCCGGGAATCATCAGGAACAGAATCAGAGACTAAAAACGTTTTGGAGGCAGGTGATGTTCTCCGGTTTATTCGCCGCTATCATGGAAGGCAGGCTGTTCATCATCTGTTTCAGGTAGCGGCAGGGTTAGATTCCATGGTTTTGGGGGAGGACCAGATTCTGGGACAGGTAAAACAGGCGTATGAATTTTCTCATGAAAGAGGATATTGCCGGATTTATCTGAATACCCTGTTCCGTGACGCAGTGACCGGGGCAAAGAAGGTGAAGACAGACACAGAGATTTCCAGAACCTCTGTGTCTACTGCCAGCTTGGCAGTCAAAGCGGCGCAGGAGAAATTGGGTGGCCTGAAGGGAAAGCGGATGATGATCATCGGAGCCACAGGGCGGATTGGAAACATTATTTTAAAAAATGTGCAGCAGATTTCCGGTCTGGAGATTTATGTGACCATGCGAACCCATTCTTCTCTGGATAAGCTTGGACGGGGACTTCGATATGAGACCATTGCTTATGAGGATCGGTATTTGCGGATGGATGAGATGGATGTGGTTGTGAGCGCAACCTCCAGTCCTCATTATACGGTGACAGCATATGAGCTGGAGCAGCATATAAAGACGAGAAAGCCGCGGGTGTTTGTGGATCTGGCCGTACCTCCGGACATTGAAAACCCCAGGCTTTCCGGGACATGGTATTATAATATAGAAGATATGACAGAGCTGGCCCGCCGTAATAATCAGCAGAAGCAGGCAGAGGCCCAGGCGGCAGATCAGATCATTGAGGAGTATGAAGAACGATTTGTTAAATGGTTTCTCTATAAAGGGAGCCAGGATGTGATGGAAGAATGGAAGGAATCTGCAATACGGGATGTGGGAGAAAAAGGGGCGGAGGCAGCAGTGAGCCGTCTTCTTTATCAGCTTCGGGAAGCAGGAACCGTGGAGGAGGTGGAAAGCTTTCTCTCGGCATTAAAAAAGGTCAATGAGGAGGAAAAACGGAAAGACCAGGCGAAGCCAATTTCAGCCGCTAAAAGAGGGAAGGAAAAGGATACGGCATATTTTCCATTATTTTTTAATCTGGAGGGTAAAAACGTTCTGGTAGTAGGAGCCGGAAAGATTGCATCACGCCGGGCCGGAGCGCTGGCAGAATTTGGAGCCAGGGTCCGGATGGTAGCTCCTGACGGAACTGAGCAGGCTGCCAGGCTTTATGAGGATGGGCTGGTACAATGGGAAAAGCGATGCTTTATGCCAGCGGATATAGATGGATGCGATCTGGTTATTGCAGCGTCAGATGACAGTTTGGTGAACCGGCAGGCAGCAGAGCTGTGCAGGGAAAGGCAGATTCTTGTCAATCATGCGGGAGACAAAGGATTGTGTGATTTTTATTTTCCCGGTATTGCCAGGGAGGGGAATCTGGTGGCCGGAGTGACTGCTTCCGGAAAGGATCACAGGATGGCAAGTGAGGTGACAGGACGGCTGCAGTCATGGCTGAAGCAGTTTGCACGTGGGTAAAGGGGAGCTAAAACAAAGAAAAGATTAAGAAAGAAGGACAGGATAAAATGATACAGAGACCAAGAAGGCTAAGGGGAAATGCGCTGCTGCGCAAAATGGTGAGGGAAACCAGGGTGGATAAATCCTCTCTGATTTATCCGGTTTTTGTCCGGGAGGGAAGGAATGTTCAGGAGGAGATTCCCACTATGCCGGGGCAGTACCGCTATACCATCGATAAAATGTCCGGAAAGCTGGAGCAATTAAAAAAGGCAGGTGTGGACCGTGTGATCTTTTTTGGGATTCCAGGAGAAAAGGATGAAATAGGAAGCGGGGCTTATGCGGAGGACGGAATTGTACAGAAGGCTCTCAGGGAAGCAAAACGGCAATTTGGAGAGGACTTGTATTTGATTACGGATGTGTGTATGTGTGAGTATACATCACATGGGCACTGCGGAATCCTTAAGGGACATGAGGTGGATAATGATCCTACCTTAAAGCTTCTGGCTAAAACAGCTCTTTCTCATGCCCAGGCAGGAGCGGATATGGTGGCTCCTTCAGATATGATGGACGGAAGGGTTCTGGCAATCCGCAATGAGCTGGATGAAAGCGGATATTCCCATGTGCCGATTATGTCCTATGCAGTGAAATATGCATCCGGCTTTTATGGGCCGTTTCGGGATGCAGCAGGTTCCGCACCGTCCTTTGGAGACCGGAAGTCTTACCAGATGGACTTTCACAACCGGAAGGAAGGAATCAAGGAGGCTTTAACCGATGTGGAGGAAGGGGCGGATCTTCTGATTGTAAAGCCAGCTCTTGCTTATCAGGATATTATCCGCCAGGTGTCAGATCTGGTGGAGATTCCGGTGGCAGCATACAGTGTCAGCGGGGAATATGCCATGGTAAAGGCAGGTGTAAAGTTAGGATATGTGGAAGAAGACCGGATGATTGCAGAGATGGCAGTAGGAGCCTTCCGTTCCGGCGCTTCCGTTTATATTACTTACTTTGCGGAAGAAACAGCACGGCTGATGGATAGGGGGATAATCGGATAAATAATTTAACAAAGCTGAAAATAATAAAGCATGGCAGGAGCGTAAAGATTGGCTCCTGCCATGTTTGCATGGGTATTTGACAGATGATATCTAATTTAATTATGAAAATTACCAGGTTTTTTCCAGGTTCATTTTAAAATCAAACCGGAAAGGACTGTTGCTTTGAGCTTTCAGCTTATTATAAATCTCCCGGCGCTCTGTGCTTTCTTCCTCAGCCCAATAATCATAGCCCCACAGGTAGCTGTCCATAAAGTCATCCCAGGACTCGTACATGGACTGTATGGTCTGGGCTACCTCTAAGGATTTGTCCAGGGCCTCCTGTTCTGTATAGTATCCTGCATGATAATATGCAGAAAGGAGATACATGGCACGGGAATAATCCCAGGCGGCAATGGCATCTGCACCATGTTCGGTATAGACGCCAAAAGCTCTTGCAAAGGAATTGGCTGTTTCATCTTCAAAGTCATATTCGTCTTTGAGGAGAGCTGCCAGATCCTCTGTGGAAGTATCGGCAGTCACACCTGCGTCTTCTAAGGCCTTCATATTTTCCGCAAAATCAACACGATGGCCCTCTGAAAGAATCCAGTCTATATTTTCATCTGCGCTGGTCCGGTCCTCTACGCCCCAAGAGTCAGCAAGACCTGCCTGCATAATGGTTTTTGAGTCATCATTGGCAGGTATTCCGCCGAAAAGATTAAAATCTCTCCCGTTAAGATCAATCAGAACAGCATAGGCGGCATTGAACCATCGAAGTGTATCTGTCATCTCAGAAGAAAAGTTATCTTCCACTTCTGGCGGATTTTCCTGGAACTTAGAACAGGAGGCATTGAATGAGGCAATATCTTCGTCTGTAAGCTTATCTGCAATATAAGTAAGGGCATAGTAGGCATAGGATGTTTCGCCATATATCAGATATGCGCCGCCTGTGACGCCGCCTGCAGTCATTTTGCAGGTATAGGCAGTGATTTCGCTCATTCCCGGGACAGATGGTGCAGTCGTTGATTCCTTGTCAGAAACATTATAGCTGGCTTCTACCATTTCTGCCACCATTTCTATGGAGTTGGCCATCATGTTGGCGCCGTTTTTGGGAAATTGCAGAATTGCGGCAGCTTTGTCCCCTTTTTTGTTGCCTGCGCCCAGCCAGAAGTCCATCTCCAGATCCTCAGTCTGCCAATCCTGGTCAAAATAAATGGATACGGTTTTATCTGTGGTGGAAAATTCTTTCATGTCGGAAAGATAATCTTTCGAGGCTTCGTCACCATTTGTGGTTTTCTGGGAATTTTCCGAGACAGCGCTGTCTTTTTTCGATGATTTATCACCACAGCCTTGCAGAAGCATGGCAGAGCATGTCAATGCCAGACAGAATATAAGGGCCTGGCGTTTTATTTTTTTCATAAACATGATAGGTTCCTCCTGTTTCTCCTAATCGTAACATAAAAAGGCCAACATCCGTTCGGTAAACCGGAGATAGGATGCTGGCCTTTATAAAACTTACAGCATATTAAGGTTGATATGAAAATTTAAGCGGTAGCTCCATGGCTGGCATAGTACTCGTCAAAGAGCTTGCCGACAGCCGTATGGGTGTCGCCGCAGATAGAGGGAAGGTCTCCGCCCCATGCGGCGCCTGCCTGCTCAAATCCTTTTTCCACGGCAGCCTGCATCTTCTTCATGGTTTCTACATCATCGCCTGCCAATGCCTGGGCGAAATCAAAGATTCTCTGGGAAGTCTGCTTTACACCCCAGAAACCATCCTCAGAGATAGCTTCCTCTGCTTCAGCCTTTGTCTTGGCGTCTACGGTATAATTGCCGCTGGCCATGAACTTCCAGAAATTGTCTCCCTGAAGGGATGCAGCAGAAATACCTTGCTTCTGGAATGTCTGTACCATCATGTTGGTGAAACGGGACATCTGGCTATCCAGATCTGCCTTTAAGCTTTCCACCAGCTTTGAACGGTCAGAATCGCTCATCTTGTTAAAATCTGGGTTCTTCAGTTCAACACGGTCTACATCCGGCTTATCCTTGCCTGCTTCTGCGCCTGCAGCGGCCTGTGTATTGGAATTGGTGCTGGCAGCATTGGTCTTTGTGGTCTGAGTTGGCTGTGCGTATTGACGGACAGCCAGATCCTGGCTATTAACCTGCATAGAAAAATCCTCCTTTTTGAAGTGATAAATTAAATTATGGGAATACCATTTATTAACTATATCGACGTTTTGAAGGAAAAATAAAGGGAGGATGGAAAATTTTCGCATTGCAGGCCGGAATTGGTATTTGTATTGGATTCATAATGAAAATCAAGGCTGCATAAAATGTAAAAAACATTCTCAAGGGTAAAACCATGAAGGATTATATCGAAGAACGGGCGGTGGCAATCGCCAATTACATCATAGACCATAATGCAACGGTGCGGCAGACTGCAAAACGGTTTGGGATAAGCAAGAGTACGGTACATAAAGATGTTACAGACCGATTAGAGCATATTAATCCATCTCTGGCGGCTCAGGCCCGGGTGGTGCTGGATGTAAATAAGTCAGAGAGGCATATTCGGGGCGGGCTGGCTACGCGGGAAAAATATCAGCACCGTCTGGCAATCTGCAGCAAAGAGGAGGATTAACATCAGAGGGAGACAAAAGAACCATTCCGTGCGAGTGGTTCTTTTGTTTCCGGAGGTATTTTGCAGATTATAATTATCTTAGAAACAGGGGAATCAGTTTTTCATAAAGCTTTCGGTAGGGCTGATACCGCATGGGCAGGTCTGGCCAGGTCTTTTTGTCCACAATGCTCTTTTTGTGGGAAAAAGTTTCAAAGCCTTCTTTTCCGTGGTAAGAACCCATGCCGCTTTCTCCAAAGCCGCCAAAGCCCATCTGGCTGGTGGCAAGATGAATAACCGTGTCATTGATGCAGCCGCCGCCAAAACCACAGCGTGCTGTGATTTTTTTGGCGGAGTGTCTGTTGCTTGTAAAGATGTATAATGCCAGGGGATGGGGCAGGGTGTTGATTCTGCGGATGGCTTCATCTAAGGAGGAAAAGGTTAATATTGGCAGAATCGGGCCAAAGATTTCTTCCTGCATAACAGCATCGGAAAAATCGGTGTGATCCATAAGGGTTGGCTCAATCCTAAGCGCCTGGCAGTCAGAGCCGCCGCCCCACACAATTTTAGATGGATCCATCAGGCTGGTCAGACGTTTAAAGTGTTTTTCATTAATGATTTTTCCATAATTCTGATTTTTCAAAGGATCCTTACCAAACTGCTGTTTGATCTGTTTTTGAAGTTCTTTTACTAGCTGATCTTTGACAGACCGGTCGCAGTAAAGGTAATCCGGCGCAACACAGGTTTGGCCGCAGTTTAGGAATTTTCCAAACACAATGCGCCGGGCTGCTAAGCGGAGGTTGGCAGTGCGATCCACTACACAAGGACTTTTTCCACCCAGCTCCAGGGTGACAGGGGTTAAACGGGCGGCAGCACGGGCCATTACCTCTTTTCCCACTGCCTGGCTTCCGGTGAAAAAGATATAGTCAAAATGCTGGTTCAGCAGACAAGCATTTTCTGCTCTGCCTCCAGTGACAACGGCTGCATGTTTTTCCTCAAAACATTGGCTGATGATGGACTGGATCACCTGACTGGTAAAGGGCGAATAGGCGCTGGGCTTTAAGACAACCGTGTTGCCGGCTGCAATGGCGTCAATCAGAGGATTAAGAGCCAGCAGAAACGGATAGTTCCAGGGGCTCATGATCAGAACCACACCATAAGGGGAAGGTTTTTGATAACTTCTGGAATGAAATTGAGCCAGCGGGGTGGGGACTGTCTTTTCACGGGCAAAAAAGCGGATATGTTTAAGCATAAAGGTGATCTCGCTTAAGACAATGCCTGTCTCGCACATGTAGCTCTCAAAGCTGCTTTTTCCCAAATCATTTAAAAGCGCTTCATGGATATCAGCTTCCCGTTCCAATATACAGGTTTTCAGCTTGTTTAATGCTTCTATACGACCGCTTAGACTCAGGGTAGCTCCGGTAAAAAACCAGGTACGCTGCTTTTCTACGATTCGAAGGATTTCTTGTTCTTTCATAGTGATTGCTTTCCTTTCATTATTATTCTATATTTTATGGCAGGAGTTGGATTTTTACAAGAATAAGGGAAGAAATTTTATGATAAACTTCCAAACTGCAGTTTTCGGGAATAGGTACAATCATTGGAGAATAGATTAGTAGTAGTCAAATTTTATGGAGGTTGATATGGGTAAACGGGTAAGTGGAAAGATGGTATGGGTGGTTTTTTTGCTGTGTTGGGTAATGATGGTAAGATTTTTGACCGGATGCAGCGTTGAGAAGGAAAATCAGGATAAGGTGAGGGATTTGGAGTCAACCGTGGTGGGAGAGGCAGAGCTTCCCGAGGAGTTAAAAAGTTTGGTGGAGGAAAAAAAGGCGGCGCCTTTTAAACTGACTTACAGTAATGATCAGGGACTTTACATAGCAGTGGGGTATGGTGAGCAGCCTACCGGCGGATACAGTATATCAGTCAATGAATTGTATTTGACAGAAAATTCCATTGTGATTGATACTGAGCTTTTGGGACCGGAAAAAGGGGAGACCGTGGGGGTGGAGAAATCTTATCCCTATCTTGTGGTGCAGACAGAGAGTTTGGAGAATCCGGTGATTTTTCAGTAAATTTTCTGGCAGCTCTTTTCAGAAAGGAACAGATATGATATAATAAAAACGGAAAGGCAGATCGTTGTCTGCCTTTTTTTATAGGATGGCAGGGTGAAAGATTTTCAGAGTATCTGGGAAGATGCATGACAGAGTGTTTTTTCAGAATATAAAGGGGAACGAATATGATACAAAAAGCGGCAAGATTTGCCATAAAAGCTCATGAGGGGATGGTGCGCAAGGGAGGCAGTATGCCCTATATTTATCATCCCATGGAGGTGGCGCTGCTGGTGTCTCGAATGACACAGGATGCGGAGGTGATTGCGGCAGCCTATCTGCATGATGTTTTGGAGGATACACCGGTGACGGCGGAAGAATTGGGACAGGTTTTTGGAAGCAGAGTATTAGCACTGGTCCAGGCGGAGACAGAGGACAAGTCCTTGAGCTGGGAGGAGCGAAAAGGTCACACGATCCGGCATTTGGAGCATGCGTCTTTGGAGATAAAGATTTTAACCCTTGGGGACAAGCTGAGCAATATACGTGCTACAGCACGGGATTATATGGTAATGGGAGACGAGATATGGGCGCGTTTTAATGAAAGGCGGAAAGAACTTCATAAGTGGTATGCCAAAGGGATTCTGGATGGATTAAAGGATATGGAAGAATATCCGGCTTATCAGGAATATAAAGATTTGTATCAGTTTGTTTTTGGGGCTTGAAATTTCAGGCTCCTTTTTGTATAATGAAAAAATAACAGATCCTGTCAATTCTTGGCAGGGTTCTTGAGAGACTGGTCAGTTCTTGGCTGGTTATCCCATGTTGGTGGAAGTGTTTTGGAAAAATTCTGAGAAGAAGGAGGATTGTATTTGGAAAAAAGAAAAGAGCCGGTCAGTATCCTCACACCCCTCCTCCTGATAAATCAATCTTCCTGACACAATATACCCCGATCTGCTCATGAGGATGAGAATGTTTTGCCCCCACTCCGCCTTTCGGAAAGCGCAGTTCCACTGTCATCAGGTTCTTGCTGTAAGACAGTATCTTTCTCGTCACCCCGCCCTCTAAACTCTGCGGTGCAACAGTATTATTTTCTGTATACATAGTTTTGTTCTCCTTTTACTTATTATATTTGTTCCTCTGCTTTTTACATCTTACCTCATTCTTCTCAAAAACACAATCCATAGTCTTCCCTTTTCTTCCATAGGGCCGGAAGCTTCGGATAAGCCACAGCGCTGCAAGAATCAACAGCCCGGCAAAAAACAAAACCGCCCCGATTCCAATGGTCAGCAAAAGAGTCTGCGTTATCCTCTCCCATAGCCTGGCCGCTGCCGAAAATGCACCGGCTGCAGAAGGCGCTTCCTCTATGGACACAACCACATCCTCCCTTATGGTCTCCTCTGCCTCCTTGACACCATCCCCTTCTCTTATTCCATAAACTGCGGCTGTTCTCCATGCTTCATGTGCAGGAAATTCCGCTGTTCCTTCATATACAAGCCGGTAATCCCGAACCAGCTTTCTCCCAAAAGCTTTTGCATCCCGGCAAAGCTCCCCATTTTCATCCTCATACGGC
>Ga0224742_10176_pt1 | contig 15733 bp, 16 predicted proteins | sample LIM_E_Water_Neg_FD_161631 | JGI IMG/M metagenome (GOLD analysis project Ga0224742, IMG submission 161631) | Enriched cells from gastrointestinal tract of the lab mouse from Pacific Northwest National Laboratory (PNNL), Richland, Washington... | ecosystem: Host-associated > Mammals > Digestive...
ACAGAGACGAATTCCAAAGAATAGACGCTAACCTGCTGCTGAAATTGTGTGAATACGGGAAAAATAGAAAAAGACTTTCATGTTATCAGTGCTTTCACTAAAGAGATAAAAATATTCAGCCGCCCGGAACAATTGTAATTGACAGCGGCTGTTACTTTTCCGGCGGGTAAAATACAATCAGGTCTTCTATCCTGCATTCCAATACGGTACACAGCTTACATAAGACAAAAACATCCAGCCGGGTAATATTGTTCGTACAGTAATTGTCTATCTGCTTCCAGTTCATTTCTGCTTTATGTGACAATTTGTTTTTACTCATACCTTTCTTCCTTAACAATTCATCAAGCCGAATCTCCAAATGTCCGTAATTATCTTCCACTTTTCCACCTCTACTGATTATTAAAATGAAATCCTGTTTTTCTTGCAATTATATTTTATACTTGTTATAGTATTTTTATAATCTGTAACAAGTATTAGAATATATGTATCAGAAACATATGTTTGGCATTAGTACTGCTATACAATAAATGAAATATAAAATGCCTGATCTGCAATTCCATAGGAAGAGCTGGCAAATATTTTTAATGCAAGCAGAAATCAATCCAGTTATCTATTTGAAACAGGATGCACCAAACTATATTTAACGGAGAAAATATATGGATAAACCAAAAAGCTATATTACAGATGAAGAAAGAATAAACTGCCGGAAAGTTGCTGAAGCATTTGCGGAGATATCCAACTTTGAAGATTTAGTAATAGTCAACGCCGGAAATTATGGATTCGTAAAATTACAATACTTTAATTTTCCCTATGGTTTTGATACCGCCACAGCTTTCTTTGACAGCCAAAGCCTCTTTGATGACCTCTGGACAGAATGGCTGGAAACACAGCTTATCAATATAGCAGACGGTACACCAATGGAAGAAATGGACTATCAGGATATATTGAAATGTATGCCAAAAGAAAAGCAAAAGGAATTTTTTGACAAACGAATTTACTTTGCAAAAAAATCAGGTATCGAAAGTATTCTTAATAATACCATAAAAAGAATGGCAGAAATAATTTAAAACTGCTTTGAAAAAAATATTTTAACAAACATTAACGAATCGAAACAATTTCCAAAAAAGAAAAACCGGCAAAGACAGCATATTGCATTGTTAAGGAATCCGGCATATGCTATAATTTCTGTGCCACCAAAATTAGGATTTTTTTGAGGGGAGGAATAGATAAATGTATTTTTTATTCGCTATTTTCACTATCATTGCAGGCATATGTCTTTTTGTCTTTGCTAACCGAATAACAAAGAACCGCCCGGCAGTCACAGGCGTTAAAATAGTTGGTATTGCCCTGATCGTAATCGGAATATCCATATCATATCTGCTGTTCTCCGGGAAAGTGGTTTTGCCTTTATCGAAAGGCTGATAGTAAAAGAAATATTATTTAAGGAAAGTAGTGCATAGTTATCATGGATTTAAAAGAATTTAGAATAGCCCACAGTACCGTAATGGAGCAATACCAGTTTATAGAGAGGGAACTTGAGGGAATCTATGCCGCTTTAAGCGGGAAGCATTTTTACTTTGGTTTAAAAGATGTTGAAACATTTAGTATCAGCAAAGTGATCCGATTGATTCAGGAGCAGGAAAAAATCAATCATATAAGCGTTATTTCAGATGCAGAATATGAAGATTTAAAATCCATCTGTCAGAGAAGAAATTTTTGGACGCACAACTGCTATACGGAAATGGTTTTTGACAGAAAAACAGGTGGTCCAAAAAAAGAAAAAGATATAAAACAGCTATTTGATGATATCAGAACTGCCGAGCAGATGCGTGAACTTCTGTTTGACAGAAAAATTAAGCTTTTCCATAATATTGATAACAAGTATCTTTTTTAATGAAATATAATCAATTTATGATATGATAAAAGCCATTTAAAAAGCGGGAAATAACCCTGCCTTTCAAATGGCTTTTCTAATGTTTATGTATCTCTTATATTTCCTCAAATAGATACGCAAACTCCAACTGTCTCTCACATATCCCGCTGCACAGGTAGCCGCTCTGGAAAGGCGCACGCTTTTCAGGCTTCCCGTCTCCCCTTATGTAGCTTACCCTTGGGCTTAACCACAACATTTCCACCCTGTTTTCCCGAAACATCTTAAACCGCTCTTTACTGTCAAATATGCCCTGGAAATTGATGAGCATGGCGAAAGGCTTCCCGATTTCATACAGCCGCTTTATCACTTCCCCTTTCAGGCTGTAGGGCGGATTGCTGATGATATAGTCGCAGTCCGGCACGGGAACGGTAAAAAAATCCTGCCCTGTCCGTATGTGCCCGTAGATAACAGTAAAGCTATTTTCGGATAAGATTTTTACATACTGGCTTTCCTCCGTATCAAACGGACACCATACCGCCGCCTCTGGCTTTAAATAATTCATGATAGGATAAACCGCATAAGCAGGGGTATAGTATTCGTCATTTCTGCTGAAACTGTGCTGTATCTGCGCCACTCATTCCCCCTCCGCCTGCTGTGTCTCCTGCCCCATGACGGCATGAAATTCCTTCACTACCTCATCATATAATTCCTGCCGGAACTGCCTTGTCACAGGGTAGGCGATATCCTGATAGATGTCTTTCCCGTTATCATCAAGACGGCCTGTCTTGTAATCCGGCATGGAGACAAAGACGTTGCCTTTCTGGGAGATGCCGATACGGATTCCGGTCACTTTAAATACACCGTTTAAGAGAATCGAAGCGTTTGCCTTAAGGCTGCCCTCCTGATTCTGCATAGGCGTTACGGTTACTTTGATATCCATACTTCCCGTTTTTGCATTAACTTTATCAGCTGCGTCTGTTACGTTCGTTGTATTGCTCTCCTTCATATCTGCCTCTTTCTGCGCAGTATCATTTATCAATGTTTGCGCTCCTGTTTTTATTTTTCAGCAGTTTCCGCCTGAAGGTTTTCCTCATATGTTTTTCAGGTTTTCTAAATCTTTCAGGCTTTCTCCCTGACATTTTTCCGGCTTCGCCGGAGCTGATTCATCTTCTCTACTCATTTTCTGTCATAAATAAATCTACAACCTGTTTCCCATTTCCCTTTCGTAAAATCCTTCCAGATATCCCGCCACAACCTCCGCCATATCCCCCTGCTCTTTACAAAGCCCTTCCACAATCACAGTAAGCGTATCCTCCATCAAAAGATAGAGATAGCTGTTCATATCCTGCCGTTTCAGTTCCTTTATGGCTTCCATTGCCCTGCCGCTTATGGGGATCGGCGTTCTGGTGAGGCTGAGCCCGGAGGGCTGGTATGCCATAGCTCCCGCTTCCCCCTTCCGGGATTTGATATTTTCCCCCAATCTCCTGCTCCTTCCTGTCTTCTGTCTTACCTTCTGCTCTTTCTTCTGCCGCCCTCTGCTTCTCCTTTTTCCTCTCAAAAGCTTTCTCTATCCCCGTAAGCACCTGCCCCGCCACGGATAGCGCCGTGTTGCACAGCCCATACACCATGAGCCTTGGAGCAGTAGCGAGTACCGGGAGCAGGGAGGAAACAGGCGGCGGTTTTGCACCCATCCGTACCGCCGCCATATACTGTGCGCTTTGGATAACCGCACTTGTGATGTCATAGATATGCTCCGGGTTTTGGGAATTGTAGCGGCATAATTCACTGATATTTTCTATATATTTTTTCTCTTCACTGTAAGCCTCCCGCTCCACCGCTTCCTTCACATAATCCTGCACGTTTGCCGATTTTGCATGGAGAAGGGCAAGCATTTCCTTTTCATTGCTTTCATTTAATCTCCATATCTCCGGCCTGCCTCTCCCGTTGGTGTCGGTTATGTCGAATACATGGTCTATATAAGAACGGTAGCTGCCACTATCTATGATTGCAATCCCTTTACTCCCCTTGCGCACATACCTGTCCTTTTCCCTCCATCCGGCATAGGTCTCCACCATCCTTGCGTCCGGCCTCTGGGCGTAGAGCAGGCTGGCGTTCTCAAAGCCCATCTGATAATGGACGGCGGAAAATTTAAGGAAGCTGCTCCATGAAGCTTCGTCCTGTATGATTTTTGGCACAATCTCACGATAGATATCTTTTGTATAGATGATGCCCTTCATTTCCTACCCCTTTCCGGTAAATTATTTTCTTATTTTCAAAGCCATGACGGCCTGCCGCACATAACGATTTTCCCAACAGAATAAACCGGGCGGAACACCACACAGCCCTTTGACGAGGAAGCGTCCACCAGATAACCATTCCCGGCATAGACCGCTACATGGGAGATATTCTGGTATCTGCCGTTCCTTGTGAAGCTGTAGAAAATCAAGTCTCCCGGCTGGATATCCTCATAGTCCACTTCACATCCCCTGTCGGACAGGAGCTTTCCCTGTGAGGCGGCTGTGTTAGAGCCATGGTATGAAAGGTTGATACCCACCTCTTTATAGGAATAATAGGTGAGGGAGCTGCAATCATAATAATCCCCGCTGTCACGCTTCGCCTGGCTGTATGGCTTTCCCAGCCTTGCAAGGGCGTTCTTTACCGCCTGTGAACCGGTATCACCGCCAAGGCTCAGCCGCTCTTCCTCTTCCGGCGTCAGGCTGCTCCTTCCGGGGCTTCCATAGCCTCCGGTCAGCCCTTCTATGTTTTCCAGCACTTCCGGCGACATTAAATAACGCAAAATTTCTATCTCTTCCTCTGTAAAAATGCCTGCCCGTATGATGTCCTCACTGGTAAGGAGCGTTATACGGACTTCCTTTATCTTGATCTCTACTTCCTCCGTCCTTATGGTGACATTCCCCCAGAAATCCTCTTCCTCATAGGACTGCTCTACTGTTTCTATCCGGTAGCTGATGTCAAGGGAAGTCATTTCGTCAAAGGTATCTTTTAAGAGCCCTTGATTCTTCTGCGTCATCACCGTAGCGGTATCGCCAAAGCCATGCCTTACCATGTAGACCATAAGGATATCCGCCATGTTGTCCGGCTCCCCGTCTCCTTCGTAGTCCTCATAAATCAGCTCCGTCTCATCCCCGCTTCCGGGGTCGGCAAGCTCTTCCTGCACTGTCTCCCGGAAATCCTCCGTGTATTCCGCAAGCACCTCCACCACCCCCGGCCCGTCTGTCAGTTTCGGGAGAAGGATGGAGAACGGCGAATTAAAGAGAAGGGTGATAATGATTGTAATAATAAAAGCCAGGATAAGCACGGGGAGCAGGGATGCCCCTATGGAAAGGAGCGTTCCTGCCACCGCCGTTTTTGCTTTCCCTAAAAGCAAATTTTTCGCCACCTTTAAAAGGCTGTCCTTCTGTTCTTCCTGTGAGAACTTATCTCCGGCGTAGGAGAGCAGCCGGAGTGTGACTGCCCTTTTCCTTCTTCTTTCTGCGCCGGATTTACTGCCGGTATCTTTCTTCGTATTTTTCCTGCCATTCCCATGCTTCTTATTTTCTTTTGTATTTCTGCTTTTCCTGCTGTCTTTGACAGTATCCATATCCTTAATCCCGGATTTGTCCTGCTTTCGCCTGCCGGAGATTCCCTTGCCACGCTGGCGGATGGAATCACCGGAAGCTTTTGTGTGGAGATGTGGAGTGGCGGTGTCTTTTGTCCGTTGCGTATGCAGATTATTTTGTGCCTCTGGTAAAGCCGGTTCTCCTGTCTGGTTCAGTTGGGATAAATATAATTCCGGTTTATATTTTTCTTCTGTTTTCCATGTTCCGGCTTTCCTGTCCGTATCTGGTTTTCTGGCTGTATCTGATCCGGCATATGCATTCCTGCCCATGCGTTTCTGCTTTCGGAATCCCAGATATCTCTTCTTTTTGTAGCCGGATATCTGCCGCCCCTTTTTATCTTCAAAAGATTGTGCAGATACACTGGCCGGAATTACTCCCCCTGTATCTTTTGCCGGAATCTCTCCCATCGGCCTTGTATTCCGTAATTCTGCTGCCCTGCTTCCATGCCGGATTTCCAGGCTTCGGGCTGGCTGTCTCCTTTGTAGTTCTTTCGCTGAAAAGTGCTTTCCTCTGAAAATAAAAGTGCCTGTATGCCTGTTGATGGCCGGTATTTCCTGTCTCCGGTGGATAACGGTTTCTTTTGTCTTTATGGTGTTTTCATGGTAAGCGAAAGGGCGCGGCGGCTGAACCTGATGTTGAACCTGATGCCGTGCCTTGTACTGGCTGGATTGAAAATGGCTGTCCTGAAAAGCAGGTTCCTGATCTTCTAAATGACGTAGCTGTTTCACATGGGTATTTCCCTGCATAGCAGAAGCTTCGCCGCCCCCGCCGTCAGGATTTCTGTATGTCCGCCCCTGTACCTTTCCCCCGAGATGCCCGCTATGCCAGAGCGCATCCTGTTTTTCCTTTGCAGATAAATTTACAGTATTCTTTGTATATTCCTTCCCCTGCCCCGCATAATGGATCTGCCTGTCCGCTTTCTTTTTGGCTGTGAAATTTTTATCCGTTCTTTTTATCCTCATAGGCTCCCCTGCCCGTTCTCCCGATACCATTTCGCCATGAATGTGCTGCGGTCAGGGAATGGCGGAAAAGGTGTTCCGGCAGGGCAGGCGCTCAGGATATCCCTTCCCGTCCGTACATAGGAGAGGACTTCATGATAATAAGCGGTATTGGCAAGAGTGTATCTGTCCTGCACTTCTGTTTCTGCTCCATTTATTTTTCCTGTCCGTCCGCCTCCCTCTGCCCGTACCGGATTCTTCCCGGCATGGGATAATTCCCCTCTGGCAAGGGCTTCCAGACCGCATAACGCCGAATGGAATTTCAGGTAATCGCAAAACCACGGATAACCGGCTTTCCGGTCTCCGCTTTCTATCGCATTTTCAAGGAGCGTCAGGAACGGGGCGGGTTCTTTTACCGCAGGCAGTACGCCGAAGGATACCTTCGCTTCCCCTTCCTTGAAAAAATCCACACGGTACAGCACTTCCTTTCCTATAGGAATCCTTTTCTCCGTCTGGATATCCGCCAATGGCAAAGGCAGCGCCTTTAAAAGCACTGCCCTGTCCTCTTCCTTATATACAAAGGTAATGATAGGTATCCCCTTTTTCCGTTCCTCCCCGGTGATCCGCACATCCATCAGGAATTCCTTCAGCGCCTTCTCAATGTCCCTCTTCATAGGCAGCCTCCTTCCCTTCAAACGGGTTGGTGGAAAACAGCCTGTAGATGGGGCTGTCCTTACTGACGGTGATATCCATAGGCACTACCATGTTCCCGTGCTTCAAGATTCCTGTGCCGCTCTGCGCCCCGCGGACAAACTTTAGCTGTTCCGGACTGATGTTTATTACCTCCGATAACTTCTCCAAATCCGTGGGAGCCTGCCGCAGGAGTGCCACAAACTCAGAATTGGCAAGCATGGTGGTGGCGGTATAGTTCTGCAGCATATCAAGTATGTTCTGGGTAATCCCTGTGCAGAGCCCGCCCAGCTTACGCACCTTTTTCCATAAGGAAAACAGGTATTTTGCGGAATACTCTTTATCTAAAAGCACATGAAATTCGTCTATTATGAGCCATGTAGCCCTGCCCCGCTTTGCGTTCTCCATAATCCGGTTCCCGATATTCTCCATCATGACCAGCATGGAGATGGCGGATAATTCCTTCCCCATATCCCGAATTCCATAGACTAAAAACCTGTTATCTATATCTACATTGGTTTCATGGGCGAAAATGTTCAGGGAGCCGCCGATAAACAGTTCCAGCGAAAGTGCAAGTTCCTTCGCCTCCATCTCTGGCTGTGACACAAGGATGTCATAGTAGTCATGCAGGGTTTTCTGTTTCCATAAGGTTTGCATTTTCTCCCCGTCCTGCCTGCCCCTGTTCCTCATGCATTCTTCCTTAATCTCCTGATAGAGCAAGCGCACACAGCGGTCAATGATAGATTTCTGCCTTGAATTTAAGGCCTCGCCCATACACTGCTCACAGATGCCCAGCATGAACTCCCCCTTTTCCGCAATGATTCCCTGAATGTCAGACACGTCTTCCGGCAGTGCCATAGGGTTTATATGGTTGCCCGTATAAGTGGAAAGCACCACCACCTGCCCGCCGAACCGCTCCGCTATGCCGAAATACTCATGCTGGGGGTCAATCACGATAATATCGTCCTCTGTATTTAAAAACACGTTCCCCATCTCCATCTTCGCAAAAAAGGATTTGCCGGAGCCGGGTACGCCGAAGATAAAGCCGTTGCCGTTCACCAGCCTTTTTCGGTTGCCAAAGAGGATGTTGCGGCTGACCTGATTGACCCCATAGTAAGTGCCGCCCTTCCCCGGAAGGTAAAGCTCCTGCACATTAAAAGGCATGAGTACCGCAAGGGATTGTGTCATCAGAGTGCGCATGGTCTCCACCTGACGAACGCCAACCGGCAAGGCTGTGTTCAGTGCCTCCCTCTGTTTTAAATAATGCGCCTCAATCTGGCAGGAATTCCGCTTGCCGATTGTGACTAATGTTTCCTCAATGGCTTCCAGTTCCTCTTTTGCATCCGCCTTGATGATAATAGTCACCGCCACATAGAAAAGCCGCTGGTCATTCTCCCTCACGTCATCCATAATCTCCTCTATCTGCTGCTTTTCCGTCCGCTTGTTGTAGGAAATGTCGGAAGAGAAATCATTGTTCTTATTCCTTACCCTCTGCTGGCGGATAATGTCGCTCTCGATACCCATATATTTCTTCTGTAAAGTGCTGGTAGTCACATCCTTTGGGATAGGGGCTACATCAATGCTGATAATGGTATGCGCCGGAACCGTGGCAAGCTCCGTTAAAAACCTGTCTGATAAAGAGCTTGGGTATTTCTTGATAAAAAAAGCCTTGGCGAACCGCTTTTCGTCCTGCATGTAGGTAGGGAAAAATTTCAGCATACTGTTGCAGATATCATCTTTATAGTCCCGGCTTACCCTTACCGCTTCGTCAAAATCGAAGGAGAAATATTCTTCCTCCCCCATGCGGTAGAAATCATGCAATACCCGCAGGCGTTCCACTCCGTCCATGGTGACAAGGCTGCTCCCCAATTCCCCGAAGCCCTTCTGCAGAACCGCCTCAAGGCTGGCGAAAGCCACTTTCGCTTCCTCATAATTCTTCCTGATAATGGAGACGGTAAGATATCTCTCCTGCTCAATGCCCTGCTTCCCTTCCACGATTTTCTTCTCCATAATCTGATTGTAACAGTCTCGTTCTTTATCATTACCGTCACCCTTTTTCTGGAATAAGACCTTCTCCCTCAATGCTTTCATGTTCCGGTTTTTATTGTTGATGGTAATCTTAAATTCCACGTCCATGGCGTTTAAAAATTTACAGTAACTTTCAAATATCCCCACCTGCTCCGTCTCGCTGGTGGTGTTGTAGTTCACGTCCGAAAACAGGTAGCTTTTGCTGTAACGGTTCCCCGCCACCTCAAAGATGCCGTCCGGGGCAACCTTTAGAATCTCGATGCATTCCTGTACACTTTTTGGGGTTTTGTATAAAGGCTCCCCTGCCTTTTTGTAGATAGAAAATTTATCCTGAAATAATTTCAATCTGTCTGCTCCTTCCTTTCTGCCGGAAGGGGATGGGAACTATCTTTTATATAACCGCTCCCATATATGCAGAAAGGCCCGGCAAGGGGGCTTTCCGCACTCCCTTCCGGGTCTGATGGTTAATGGTTTCTATATTTTGTTTTACGGAATCTCTTTTGTAGATTGATGTGGTTTTTATTCCTCCTGTAAACTGCTGTTTTTGTATGAATCATTTCTGGCTGGCTTTATAGTGTATGGAAATATCCGGATAAAAACATTTCCACAAAAAAACACACCTAAAAGTTCTATTTAAGTGTGCTTAAATCCCCTGTATCCTGTTATCTTCCACGTTCAGGCTCTTCCTTTTCTCTCTTTTTGAACAACTGCCGGATCTCTTCTGCCCCGTGTTCCCTTCTTTCTTTCCTGTCCCAGAAGATAACTTTCCGTACCTGCTGTTCACTTGCCGGATACCCGGCTTCCCTGATCCTCCGTACCGCATCCTCTTCTACCGCTTTCCCTCTTTCCAATGCGTCTTCAACAATACGATAAAGGTATTCCGGCTTCCGTCTGTCGCCAAGGTCGGAGAAGATAGCGCTTGCCGCTACCAGCGCATCCCTCATATACCTTGCATTATCCTTAAACAGTTCACTGTCAATATAAATCCCCTGCGCCTCAATGAACATGGCGCAGAAGGTAACCACTGTCCTCGTGTTCCCCTCACGGAAGGGATGCACCTTCCACAATGCCGCCATATAGCCGGAAAAACTCTTAACGATTTCATCAAAGGAAGCGTGCTTCCAGTCATAAAGGTTCATGTCCTTAAGGACAGACCGTGCATCCCGCTCTATGTCAAACGTATCCGAATACTCTATGGATATATTTCCCAGCGGGGCTTCCATTTTTTCAATGTTGATGACACGCACCTTCCCTGCCCAGTCGAATATATCCCGGAAAATCCTGTAATGCATCCGGCACAGTTCCCCGAAATCAAATATCCTGTCTGCCTCTTCCTTTGCAAGCTCCGCAAGGTTTAAGGAAACATAGTCCGCCTCCGCTACACGGAATTCCTTATCATCCATGATGCCCAGCCGGTTCCTTAAGATATCCGTATCCGGGTAACAATAAGGGTCTCTCATAAAAAGCCCTCCTACTGCTTCATCTTATATTTCCGGTCTAAAGCCTCCCGCACCTGCTCCATGGTGATCTCTCCGCGCTTCTCCCGCTCGATCAATTCCTTCATTTCCTGTGAGGGTTCAAGCCCGTCCACCTTGATCATGCCGAGAGCGTAATCCCACGCCCTGTCTTCCCTTACCAGCATTTATCATCCACTCCTTTCTTTCCTGCCACTTGTTATAGTATACCACAGGCACGGTGAAATAGCCATGAAAAACCTGTACTTATCTTTTTCTTTCCCTTTCCTCATGTCCGTTTTTCCGTTTTATTTTTCTTATCATTTCCTTTATTTTCTCCTTTATCCTCTCTTTCCGCATCTGCTTCCGTTCTTCTTTTATCTTTCTGACTGCCGCCCGCTTTTCTGCTTCTTTCCTTGCACGGATTTCTTCCCTCATTTCCCGGTAGCCGCTGGCTTTGAAAACCAGTGCCTTATTCCTGAAAATGCTCTTCATGTACCGGGTGAACACTTCCGTAAATCCCATACCGTTGTAGGAATAAAAGCCGCACAGTGCGATGGGCGCAACAATAGGAACCGCCACGTAACAGCTAAAGGTCAGCCCGATTTTTTCATACAGTAAAAATACAATCAGGCACCCACTTCCAAGGGCTAAGACGGAATAGATAAGCTGCTTTGCCGTAAGCCCCATTGCAACACTCTCCTGATATTTCTCTATGTCCTTATTAATCTCAATAATCAATTTTTCTCCTTCCTGCCGGGAGATAGGATTTTGTATCATTTATATTGCCAAAGGCTGGCTCACAATCGTAGCAGTATTTATTATCTTTCCCTCTCTCCGGCTCTTCCATTTTTCATTTACTTTTGGCAGAAGTTTTTCTGCTGAATTTCCTGTTCCACCTTTTTACTTCAACTGCTTTCTTTCTGTTACAATCCCAATGCCCTGCCTGTCAGTGACTGCGCTCCCTTACATGCCCCTACCGTTAAAGCAATGGTAAAGGTAATCTCACAAAGGTAAATCAGCACCTGCGCCCAATCCGCATAGCCGCCCGTGAAGGACGGGAGCCCTGCGCTGATAAAGGCGTTGCAGATAAGGATTGCCAGCGCCATGGTCACAGCCTCCATTACCACCGACAGGAAATACTTAAAATACCTGACACAGGTGCTGCTTACTACCCGGTTCCCCGCAAGGGTGGAAAATGCAATCGCCGCCAGCGGCACGATCACCATGATCTTCAGGAAACGGAAGTACACCGTGTAGATGATAAAAAAGCCGCATATCAGGATAATGAGCGATAAAATCACCGACAGGATTAGGAACACAAGGCTTGTTGCAAAGCTAAGATTTTCTATAACCTCCGCTTCCCCTGCCCCGATACTGGCCTGCGCCATGGCGGTATTCCCAAGATGGCTTACCATTGCGCCGATACTGCTGAAAAACGCTTTCAGTATGGTAAGGTTGTTCGCCACAAGCCACTGCGCTATCCCCAGCCGGATCAGCATACGGAGCATTGCCTCAAAACGGAACTCACTCTTGATATCCACGCTCTCCGCACAGAAGCCGATCACGAAGAACAGCACCACAAGGCCGCTCCCCACGCCCACGAACAAAGGCTGTAAGTTTTCCACCACCGCCCACGGGCCGCCGCCCTTGAAAGATACCGGCGACTGCCCAAGCAGGGAAAACACAAGGTTTATCTGGTTGTTCCAGAAGCCCAGCACCATCTCCAAAAGGGCAAGGATGTCATCCCCAAGTTTAAATATCTCCATAAATCTGCGCCCCCTTTAGAATCCGAGGAAGGTCATCACTGCGGAAATAGCCGCCATGATAAGGCCTGCCACAATCCCCTTAAGGGCGGAGTTCATGGACGAGGAATCCTGCTGCTGGTACGCCTGTGCAAACTCCATCACGTTCTTTGCAAGGACGATCACGCCCACCGCCCCGATAATGGAGAGTACCAGCGTTTTCAGGTTGTTAATGGGGTTCAGGACTTCCGATACCCCGGACGCATGGACGGGAAGGGCGTACATGGATACGGCTGTGATGATTCCTGCCGCCATGGGTACAATATATTTCCTTATCCTTCCTTTTCTGCTAAATGTGGTCACAGTTATATTTTCTCTTTTCATAATGGTTGGTTTCCTTTCTCTGATAAAAATATCTGATTATTGGTTGCTATGGTTTTGCTTTTACAGACTGGCTGAATTTATTAAATCTTCAATAGTATTTCTGTTGGGGCAGGCTGTTCCTGTTTTTTTCCTGTTTCGGGCTGGCCGTTATTATTTCTCTATCCTTTTGTCTTTCGCTTATGGGCTGGTTTCTTTCTATGTGAAAATGGTAACTTCTGAAATTATTTCGACTGAATATCCCGCTTCTGTGTTGGTGTATCTCCAAGCGCAATCAAGTCCTCCGCCTTTATGGTGGTGATAATGACATTCCCATCCTCCCCGGCTTCCCTTTTCAGGCGTTCCGCTGTCTCTTTGTCTATGATATCCATGCCGCTTTTCTTCCGGGGATTGTGGACGTACCATTTCCCCTCACCGTCACCGCTCCGCTTGAACATGGGATGCTTGAAGGTATTGAACTTGAAATCAATCACCGGGTCACAGCCACGGATCAGGACAATGCACTTTTTATTATCCAGCTTCCTTACTTCGTCAGCTGTCATCAGTTCACGGCCAAGGACATCATAATTCCTGCTTGAGCTTCCCCTTTTCCCCAGCGTCTCCCCGTTGCTCCGCTTGTCTATGGTGGACTTCCCTAGCAATTCACTGATGTATTTGTGGCTTGACTGCTCATTGCCGCCAAGGTATACCAGAGTGTCCGCATTGCCGGGGATGGTCTCCCAGCCGTCCTTGAATAATTCCTTAATCTGTGCGATATTCTGCACCACAATCACGTTGGATATCTCCCGGCTCCGCATGGTGCTTAAGAAATTCAGGTAAGAATCCGGCAGGGGCGTGTTATAAAATTCATCCAGGTACATGCTCACATGGAGCGGGAGCCTGCCGCCGTATTTCGTGTCTGCCTGGAAATATAACTCCTGCATCAACTGCTCGTAGAGCATCCCGATCAGGAACGCATAAGATTTATCCGAATCCGGCGTGACAATGAAAAGTGCCGTCTTTGTCTTTTTGTCGCTGTTCTTCCCTGTTCCTAACTCCCCAAAATGCAACTCGTCTGTCTCTAAGAGTTCCTTAACGTCCTTATTTTCAAGGAACGCCAGCCTTGCGTTTACGCTGATGATAATGCTCTTAATGGTATTGTCCGCACCGTCCATGACCTTCCGGTACTGGCGCACCGCCGGGTGGTCTTCTCCTAATGGATTTGTCCTGGCAAGAAACTCCATGCGGCGGTCAAGCCTGCTTGGTTCGTCTTTCTCCCGCTTTGCCTCCGCTAACAGTTCCAGCACGGACACGATATTTTTCCTGCCCGGCGGCATCTCCATCCACACATAGTAGAATAATGCCTGTAAAAATAAGCTTTCAGATTTCTCCCAGAACGGGTCACTGCTGCTACTCTTTTTCGGGGTAGTGTTCTTCATTAAATTTGTAATCAGCTTGATTACATCTGTTTCTGTCCTTATGTACGCAAAAGGATTGTATTTATTGCTCTCTTTTGGGTTTATCAAATTAAACACTTTTATCTGATACCCGTTTTCTTTCAGGTAATTTCCCGCACTCCCCAGCAGTTCCCCTTTCGGGTCAGTAGCGGCAAAACTGCCCTGCATCTCCATGATGTTGCACTTGATCAGGAACATGCTCTTTCCTGCGCCGGAGCCGCCGATACAGAAAATGTTGTTGTTCCGCATGGTCTTCCTTGTATTCATGGAAAGGCGCAGGTTCTGGGAGAGGATACGGTGATAATTCCCCTTATCCCCAAGCTGTTTTGTAAGTGCTGCCGCCTCCGCCCATCTTGCAGAGCCGTGCTCCTTCCCGAAACGGTAATTCTTTTCATTGGTTTTCTGCACCATGAGATACAGAAATGCCATGAGGAATACCGCCGCCATAGCGTATGGGGTATATGCCGTCATTTTTATTTCCAATGGGTGCGCCATCTGCTCCTTAAGTGCCGGGATAAGAGTATAAAGCGTCATATCCGGATGGAAGATGCTACCGAGGAAAAATCCTAAATAGATGCACCCGGCAATCACCGTTCCATAAAAAAGACAGGTAAACACGTTAAATCTTTTCAAATGCTCACCTGCCTTTCACTGGTTGCCCGATTTCTTTTACAGTTTTTGCTTTTTCCATCGGCCTTTCTGATTTTGCCGGATTTTTTCTTTCTTCCCGGCTGTTATTTTTTGCTTTTGTTTTTTCAGCTTCCTGATAAAGATTCCCTTCATCCCTGCCATATCTCTGTGCTGACGGTTCGCCTGCTTCCGGCTGGTTTCTTCTTTCCATGCTGTCATGTTCCTGCTCCCTGTCGCCGGATTTATGTTCCATAGCCGTGCGGATATTGGCATTAACCTGATCGAAATAACCATGGTAAATCTCATTGCCCGTCATACGCATCATTTCCTCCCCATGTTCCGTATAAACTTTCATTTCCTCTTTCTTTTTCAGGAACGCCAGTGCCGTCCTGCTCCCGTCCGGGAAGAAAAAGTCCTCTTTTGGGATATGGATAAATTTCCCTGTCTGCCGTGGGAGCCTCACCACCACATGATCTTCCGTCTCCTTGGTAATCAGCTTGCTTGTGATGGTGATAGGGTCATGTTCCCCGGACTGGTAATGGTTCAATACATCCAGCCGCTGGTCTAAGGGAAGGGCTTCGATATCCTTCATTTTCAGATATCCTGTATCCATCCACTCCGGCTTTTTTCCTGTTCCTATGCTGTCAAAGGAATATGTTTTATCCCCCGCATTTTTCTGCTGTCCTGCTATATCCTTTCCCTCCGTCCTTCCCTGCCGGGTCTCTTTATAGAATTTATCAATATCCCTGTCGGAAGTTTCCTGTAGATACTCCCCAAGCCCCATAACCTGCCCCTCTTTCAGCTTTTCAATCAGGGCATTCATCCGTGGCAGGGATTCCGCATGGAAAGCAATCTCTCTCATGCCGTCCCTGTTAAAATCCGGGAGCCGGGAAAAAAGGATTCCATATTTCTTTGCCATGGCCTCCACCTTCTTAAGC
>Ga0224742_10177_pt1 | contig 15729 bp, 17 predicted proteins | sample LIM_E_Water_Neg_FD_161631 | JGI IMG/M metagenome (GOLD analysis project Ga0224742, IMG submission 161631) | Enriched cells from gastrointestinal tract of the lab mouse from Pacific Northwest National Laboratory (PNNL), Richland, Washington... | ecosystem: Host-associated > Mammals > Digestive...
GCAAAATGGGAACAATATCACGATATTTTTCATTTTGACGGAGGTAGTCCAGCAGTCCGCCGTAGCCATCGCCTACATCCTGACGGCCCCAAACCCTTACGCCATCCGGCAAAACAATGACGAACGAAACCTTGTCATAGCCGGAAAATTCATCAAACTCCGGGTCTTTGGATTCAATCCATCTTTGTTCTGTCCCATATTTTTTAATGTTCAGTGTCCGGCCATACAGCACCGAAAACAGCCGCGTGGCGTTGATGCCCACCAGCCAATCGGCCTTTTGGCGGCAGAGGGCGGCTTGGTGCAGGCCGTCATAGTCGCTGCCGGGGCGGAGGTTTTCAAAGCCCTCCCGGATGGCGCTGTCCTCCATGCTGGAAATCCACAGCCGTTTCATAGGCTTGGTACAGCCCGCCAGATGGTAGGCGGTGCGGAAGATCAGCTCCCCTTCGCGTCCGGCGTCGCAGGCGTTTACCACCTCCGACACATCCTCCCGGCGTAGCAGCGTTCGCAGGATGTCGAACTGCTCCCGTTTATCCTTGCCGATGGTGAACCGCCAGCTTTCCGGCAGGATAGGCAAATCCTCCCGTCGCCACTTGTCATAGCTGGGGTTGTAGACGGCAGGCTCGGCCAGCCCCGCCAGATGCCCGATGCACCAGCTTATCAGCCAGCCGCCGCCTTCCATGTGGCCCTCCTTCCGGGCTGTGGCCCCCAGCACCTTGGCAATACTCATAGCAACCGAGGGCTTCTCCGCAATCACAAGGCGATACATAAAATCACGCTCCTATCAAATTTCAGAATATTGGGTTGAATTTTCGAGACAATAATGATAGAATACTATCAGAATCATAGAAGGAGGCTGCGCCATGATTATTAAACCATCAACCGCTTTGCGAAACGATTACGGTTCTATTTCCGATTTAGCGCATAAAGAAGATATGCCCATCTACATTACCAAAAATGGAGAGGGGGATTTGGTGATTATGAGCATAGATGCTTTTGAGCGCCGCGAGGAGGTTTTGAAACTGCGGGCAAAGCTGGCGGCTGCGGAACAGTCCCGGTTATCTGGACAGCCTGCCGTTTCCATAGAAGAATCCCGTAAGCGTTTGGAGGAAATCTATGGACAAAACGTATAACCTGGACATTCTCCCTCCCGCTCAAGCGGAATTGGAAGAAATTGCGCGGGTACATATGGCACTTTCCGGGGTGCAGTCAGCCCGCAGAATAACGGATAAAATTTACGATGCGATGGAACAGTTGATGTGTTTTCCGTTATCCGGGCCACCGATCCGGGATGATCTGTTAAGCGCTGCCGGGTATCGCTACATTCTGGCGAGCAAATATTTGATTATTTACCGCCTGCTGGGAGATACCATAGTGATTTACCATATCGCTCATGGCGCAACAGACTATCCCAAATTGCTTAAAACCTCGTTTTTTGAATGATAAGCGGCCCCGCAAATTGAAGCGGGGCCGCTTGTTTGTTCGATTGATATTGCTACCGGGACCGGGCACGGTCCGGAATGGGCGGTATGACTTCCACACCCCGGTAGCAGGGCAGGACGCAGCTCTCGCCGCAGCGTTTACAGCCGTGGCAGGGGTGGTCCTTGGGCGGCGCTGGCTTGGCCCGCTGCTCTTGCCGGGGCGGAGGGACCTGCATCATCAGGCGTTCCAGGGGATTGGATGTAAAATATCTCATTCGTCCCCCTCATCCTCTGCGCCGCCGTCCTCATACTCGTCCTCATCGCCGTAATCGTAGTCCTCCAGGTCGGCGCTGCCCTTGGTATCGGGCTTTTTCTTCTTGAATTTCAAGAAATAGACCGCGCCGCCGCCAGCCAGGGCCACCGCCAGCGCCACAGCCAGCATCCCATTGACGCCGCCCTTTTTCTCCGGCTCCGGGTTAGGCTCGGTGTCAGTTTCTGCCGGGTCCTCCTTCTTTTCCGGCTCCGGTTCTTTGCCTGCGCACTCGGTCATGTTGACAGAGCAGACCGGGCAGGCGGTATTGACCGCCCCGGCGTGGCATTTGTCGGTGCAGATGCAGGCGGCGGGTTCGCCCTGCTCCACCAGCGCCGCCAGATCAGCTTCATCCACTTTGTTTAGAAAATACGTCTTGTACTGTTCCTCATCCTCGTTCACCGGGGCGTCATAGTCGATCAGAATGTAAAAAATATTCCCGTCCCGACCCTCCACGGTGATAAACTGCTTATGAGTGTCTTTGCTGTAAAGCAGATCGCGGGTGAAAAACTCGCTGTCCACGGACAGCGGTTCCCCCTGCTGGGGCTGTTGGCCGGTGGCAGGCTGGCCTGTCTGCTGATCCGTCTGCGGGGTGTCCTGGGGCGACGTGGAATCCTGGCTCCAGTATTCCAGCACCTTGTCGCTGCCGTCCTCCGGCCCGCCGCCAGCAAAGGCGGTGACAGGGAGGACGGAGAAGCACAGCATCAGCGCCAGCACCATAGACAGGATGCGCCGCTTAGACGTTCTCATGGCTGCTGTCCCCCCTCTCCCACCGGCGCACCGTGCTGGGCGTTGTGAATGAGCGCGGCAAGCTGGTCGGGGTCCAGGCCCATGCTCCGCACAAGGCCGATGATGTCCAGGTTTTCCAGCTCGGTGCGCTGCTTTGCCAATTCCTCCTACCTTCTTGTGCCGGTTCACTTGCTCCTTCCGCCCCAGAGCCGCTTCTACGCCGTCAGTTACAAATCGTTTTGCTATCTGACAGATCGTGTGTGGCGTGGCATGATACGCTTCTCTTATTTTATCGTATGTCCACTCCCGGTTTTCTGGTATTTCATCCAATTTCAACAGTATCTGGGCATGCTTGATTCGATATCCCTGGGTTCGCCCTTTTGCAATTAGTTCCTGTAGCATCTCCCGTTCTTCATCCGTTAATGTTACAATGTATTTGTGGTTCATTCCTCATCACCCGAGAGTATTTTACCACATTTCTCACTTCTCCACTACTTCTATTTTCTATCTTGGTGAAGTACTAGGCCGTGTTCACATAAGAGCATCCACAACTAGAGCAAAATAGACAAAAGTTAAAAAGATGACGTCAAGTTTGTCATAGCGGGTAAAAATACGACGAAAACGCTTGATGCGGCGAAAAAGTCTCTCAACCTGATTACGCTGTTTGTACAGTTCCTTATCGTAATCCCAAGGGTCTTTACGATTGCTTTTTGGCGGAACAACAGGCATATAGCCAAGCTCCACAGCCAAAGCTCTCGTCTCATCCCCCTCATAAGCCCGGTCCATCAGGAGGTAAACCGGATGATCTGCCGGACCGAGCTGCTTTGGAAGACCGCGCCCTGCTGAGACGTCTTGGTCCGGTTAACCAACCAGTCTATCTTCTGATGGACCGGGCATACGAAGGAGACGATACGCGGGCGCTGGCGGCGGAACTTGGTTACATACCCGTAGTCCCTCCGAAAAGCAACCGTAAAAATCCTTGGGACTATGATAAGCAGTTGTGCAGACAACGCAATCAGGTGAGAAGCTTTTTCGCCGTCTCAAACGATTTCGTCGTATTTTCACTCGCTATGATAAGCTTGATGTTGTCTTTCTTTCCTTTGTCTATTTTGCCCTTATTGTCGATGCCCTTATGTGAACACAACCTAGAGTCCACTGGTCTCCGAGCAGGGACATTGGGTCAGCGGCGACCTGTCCCACATGTTTCCGACATGAGCAACAGCGTAGATAAAATAGATCTGAACCCTGGCTCAGCAGCTAGCATCAATGGACCGGAAAATCCCGTTACATCTGACCCAGTTCTTCTCACGGTATCGGATGACCGTCCGGCTACCCACGCCAGTGGATCGGGTGTGCCGCCTGGCGGATATGGCGAGGGAGTACTTAGCCTTTGTTTATACGGGGAATCATTAAGCGTCTCAGGACAAATAATGAGTGCGGTCAGACGAAAAAATGATATATTATTCTTTATCAATTATTTGAAATATGGTACAATAATTTTATAGAGAACCATAAAGATGCTTTATAGAGGAATATTATGAAAAAGATTGTAATTTTGTTAGAAGAAAAAATTCAGGATTACGCCGCAGGCGTTTTTATCAAGGACAACATTATTGAGGTGCTGGAGGACACGGTGAGCATCGACGTGTTGTTTTTATCTGATATGAAGGAGCTCAGCTTTTCCGAGACGGATCTCTTTTTGGTTATGGTGCCGCAGCTGCTCCATAAGATTTATGACTATATTCAAACAGAACAGTGTAGGGAGAAGGTGTTGCTGGTTTCCCGGACGCTCAGCAAAAGTGCGTTGGCTAAAATCAATGCGATACCTGCAGGAGAGCGTGTATTAGTGGTAAACCGCCTGAGGGAGACAACGGCTGACTTAATTAAACTGCTCTATGAACTTGAGGTCATTCACCTTGATTTTGTCCCTCACGGCCCGGAGACCGACCCAAACGACTTTAACTATATCGTAACCACCGGGATTGTTGACCTGTTTGTAGGCTGCAGATCGAAAATTGTAAATATTGGCTTTCGCCAGCTGGGGACGCAGGCAGTTCTGGACATTTTTTCTCGTTTAAATATTCGGGACAGCCACTTGAACCAAAACTTAAACCGCTACATTCAAACGCTGCCGCCCAAATATAATGACGTGGAAAAACGTTACCTGCAATCGCAGATGACAGACAAAATATTGGAAAAAGTGATTGAAAACTCCGATTTTGGCGTTTTGGTTACGGATAGCGAACGCCGGGTGCTCTATGTTAACCAAAAAGCCACCACAATTTTCGAGGCGGATATCCGAGAGAATGAATCGCTTTCTCTTGGCAGAAATCAAGCTCTGGTAGAGCAGATGTTTCAGGAGAACTTTTACCACGAACTGGTGAAAATTGGTGAAGAATACACAATGATAGAGCGCCATCCCCTGAAGAACGGCAATAATCAGATTGGGTTCTATTTTGAGTGCCACACGGTGGAGGGGATTCGTTCTCTGGACAGTAAGCTGAGCGAGAAACTCCATAAATCCGGTTTTTATGCCAAATATAAATTTAAAGATATAATATATTTTTCTCCAGAAATGAGAAATTGTCTGGATGTTGCCAGACAGCTGGCAAAAACCCAATATGCCATTCTGATTTCTGGAGAAAGTGGCTCAGGAAAAGAGATGTTTGCTCAGTCAATCCACAACGCATCTGACCGTTTTTCCGGTCCCTTTATTGCGGTAAACTGTGCAGCCTTCCCTGAGTCGCTGCTGGAAAGCGAGCTGTTTGGCTACGAGGGAGGCTCATTTACCGGCTCAAAGCGGGAAGGGAAGGCAGGTCTGTTTGAGCTGGCAAACAGGGGGAGTATCTTTCTGGACGAAATTGGAGATATGCCTCTCACCTTTCAGGCTAAGCTGCTGCGTGTATTACAGGAAAAGAAAATCATGCGGGTTGGGAGCAGCCATATGATTGATATTGATGTCCGGATCCTCTCCGCCAGCAATAAGGATCTTCGGGAGGAAATTGAAAAAAAGAACTTCCGGGCAGACCTCTATTACCGGCTGTCTACCTTTACCATTACAATTCCTCCCCTCCGCAACCGAAAGGCAGATATTCTTCCTCTGTTTTATTCCTTCTCCCGACACAAGGGGCAGTCTCTTCCGCCAGAGGAGGAACAAAAGCTGCTGGAGTACCAGTGGCCCGGCAATGTGCGGGAACTGCAAAATGTAGCCGCTTATTTTGATGTGATTGGCACCATTGATTCCATCTCTGCCGTGCCTGCACAGAAAACAGCCGCTATCATACCATCGGCACAGGAGATTAAGCACCGGATTTTGTATGTACTGGCCCGCTACCCTGACATGGGTCTGGGCCGGGGGCGGCTGCTGGAACTGCTAAGAAATGAGGGACTGGCTTTGAGTGAAAGTCGGTTTGAACAACTGGTCAGAGAATTAGTGCTGGAAAATAAGGTGTTCCGGGGAAAAGGCCGGCAGGGGATTCGATTGATAGAAGCCATGAAGCAATCTATATCAGCGCAGAAATAAAAGACGCCGGTTTCCTGTATAACAGGAGCCGGCGTCTTTGACAATTGAGCATTAAAAGAAATAAAACGGAGATTAAACAATTATTATACAGTTATAACGAGAAAGACAGCAAAGACAAATTATTAAATTAGTAAAAAGTATGGATATTTAAAAAAATCAGGTCATATTTCGACAATATTTTTCTAAACGAAATATTGGCATATTTATTGCTTTAAATAATTGCAGATCATGTTTTTTAATACGAATCAATAGTTGAAGACAAAGAAAAATAGAGACAAATGGTACAAAAAGGATGAGAATGGATTTGTGAAAAACAAACTCATCGAATTATACTGCACCATTTGCCAATGCAATGATAGCAGATTTAGAGAGAAAATGCAACGCTTGAGCAACAATAAGTGTCCCCAATTCAGCGATGAGGAGTTGATAACAGTCTACCTGTGGGGCGTAGGACAGCACTTATCGACGCGGAAAGCGGTTTACCAGTACACGAAAAGCCACTTGTCAGAGTGGTTCCCTAAGCTGCCCAGTTACCAGGCCTTTTGCCGCAGACTGAACTGGTTAGCGGGTGCGTTTCAGGCCCTGGCAGAGATTTTCGGCGAGAAAATGTTGGAGAAATCCCCGGATACTCATGCGTATGTGGTAGATTCTATGCCTATTATGCTTGCCCACCGCTCCAACAGTACCAGAGCAAAGGTAGGGCGGCCGCTATGCAATAAGTGCTTCAATTCCACGCGAAAAGAATGGTATCACGGAGTGAAGCTGCACGTTCTTGCCATGCTTCGGCCGGGAAAGCTGCCCATCCCAATCGTATCCCAGATCAGCCAGGCCTCCTTGTGTGACCTCTGGGCCGCCCAAAGGATAGATTGGGACTGCACGCCGATTTCACACGGCTGTCTGTTTGCTGACCGCGCTTACACGGATTCTGCCTGGTCAAAATTTCTCAAGAAAGCTCGGAATGTGGACATTCTTGTTCCGCATAAAAGACCAGTGAATGATCCTCTGCGTTCTGGTAATTGTCTCAATACCGGAATTAGCCGTCGGCGTCAGCCTATCGAAGCGTTTTTTCACTGGATTGATGTTAAATCTGCCATTCAGAATGCTTCTCATATTCGTTCTCTGAACGGCTTATTCTTTCACATCTTTGCTGCTCTTGCTTTTATTGCTATTTCTTTATTTTTCTACTATTGATTTACATTTTTTAGGGAGGCGATCAACATTGACAAAGTATATTACCAGAAGGCTGCTCTCATTGATTCCCATTCTATTGGGCATCATCCTGCTGATTATGGGCATTATGTCTCTAATCCCCGGCTCTCCGGGACTGGCCATCCTCGGGCCGGACGCACCGGCGGAGGCTGTGGAGGAGCTAAATCATGAATTGGGATATGACCAGCCCTTCTTCATTCGTTACGTCACCTATGTGGCAAATCTACTAAAAGGGGACCTGGGGGACTCCTATCGAACCAGCCGCCCTGTGTGGTACGAGATCAGCCGCAGGCTGCCAACCTCTGTAACGCTGGCTTTCTTTGCGGTGGGGTTGGCTATGGCGATTGCCATTCCGTTGGGAATCTTGTCCGCAGTCAAGCAGTACAGTCTGGCGGATGTCTCGCTGACCACCCTGGCCATGATTCTAAACTCCATGCCAACCTTTTGGCTGGGATTGATGCTGACCATCATTTTCTCACTCAAACTGGGGTTGCTCCCATCCATTGGACTGGATTCTGCAAAACATTATGTCCTTCCAGTGATTGCTTTGTCCAGCTATACCATTGCCAGCCTGATGCGCTTAACCCGAACGACCATGCTGGAAACCATTCGTCAGGACTACGTGCGTACTGCGCGGGCCAAGGGGCAGAAGGAACGTGTTGTAATCTTTAAACACGCCCTGCAAAATGCACTGCTGCCGGTTATCACATCCGCCGGCATGTCCTTCGGAAAGATGATTGGCGGCGTGGTTGCGGTGGAGTCGGTATTTTCTATTGACGGTGTCGGCAATATGATTCTGTCCGCAATCCGCAACAAAGACGTTATGCTCGTGACCGGCGGAATTCTGTGTCTGGCAACAATTTATATGCTGGTATTACTGTTTGTTGACATTTTATACGCCGTGATTGATCCTCGTGTGCGGGAAAAGTACCGCAATAAATATTAGTTTGGAGGAGGGAAAAGAATGCGAAACATAACATTGGAAGCCGGCGTAGGTTCTTCACCCTATTCCTATAAAAAGAAAAGTGTCCTGGCCGATTTCTGGAAGCAGCTGGTGAAGTCAAAGGCGGCAATGTTTGGCCTGATTCTGTTTGCAGCCATCGTCCTCATGTCAGTGATCGGGCCTCTGGTAATTCCCTATGAGCGAGCGATTGCCCAGGATGCGGGAAGCCGTCTGCTACCCCCCTCGCTTCAGCACTGGTTTGGAACTGACAACTACGGACGTGATATTTTCTGCCGGATCGTCCACGGCGCGAAATACTCCTTCTCTATTGGAGTGGCAGCAGTTTTGCTCGGGGTGAGCGCGGGGTGTTTGCTGGGGACAGTCTCCGGTTACTACGGCGGCATGGTGGACAATGTCATCATGCGGATTACAGATTGCATTGTCTGTATCCCGTCCACGCTGCTGGCGCTTACCATCGTGGCCGCGCTGGGTGGCGGATTGGGCAAGGTGCTGATTGCGCTGATTCTGTCCAACATTCCGGTCTACACCCGGATTATACGTTCAACCATTCTGAACGTCACCGAACAGGACTACATCCAGGCGGCGAAGGCCAGCGGCACTCCGGACTGGCTGATTATCTGGAAGCATGTGCTGCCAAACGCCATAGGGGTTATTATCGTGCAGGCGACCATGACCTTCGGCGATGTTATCATCACCGCCTCTACCATGAGCTTTTTGGGCCTGGGAATCCAGCCGCCCACACCGGAATGGGGCTCTATGCTTTCAGAGGGAAAAAGCTTTATGCTCTATTCCACCAGCATCATGTTTTTCCCCGGCGCGGCGATTGTACTGACCGCGCTGGCCCTGAACCTGCTGGGTGACGGCCTGCGGGACGCACTTGACCCCAGGCTGAGAGACTAAAGGAGGATACCAGCATGAAGGAACAGCTGTTGGAAGTCAAAAATTTGAACGTTGAGTACCACTCAGATTCCAATGTGTTTCACGCGGTCAACGGGATCAGCTTTGATCTGGGCTATCAGGAAACCATTGGCCTAGTGGGAGAAACCGGTGCAGGAAAAACCACTACCGCCCTGGCGATTATGCAGCTGCTGTCTGAGCGTACCAGCCGTATCAACAGCGGAGAGATCATATTCAAAGGAGAAAACATCCTGGCCAGGAGTCAGGAGGAGATGCAGGAAATCCGCGGCGCAAAGATATCCATGATATTTCAAGACCCTATGACCTGCCTGAACCCGCTGATGACGGTGGGGGACCAGATCAAGGAGGTGCTGGAAATTCACGCCGGCCACTTGGAGCTGGAGGGCGGAAAAAAGAAGATTGAGGATCGGGTGGATCAGTTGTTTGAGCTGGTTGGAATTCCGCCCGTCCGGGAGAAGGATTTCCCCAATCAATTTTCCGGCGGAATGAAGCAGCGGGTGATGATTGCAATGGCACTGGCCTGTAATCCGGAGCTGCTGATTGCGGATGAGCCGACCACTGCATTGGACGTCACCATTCAGGCCCAAGTTCTGAACCTGATGGCCGATTTGAAAAAAACCATCAACACCTCTATGATTATGATTTCTCATGATCTGGGCGTAGTGGTTAAAACCTGCGACAAAGTGGCCATTATGTACGCCGGGGAAATTGTGGAGATCGGGCCGGTGGAAGACATCTATGGCCAGAAGGAGCACCACCCCTATACGGAGGGGCTTTTCGGGGCGATCCCGGACATTCATACAAAGGTGAGCCGGTTAAACGCCATCGACGGCCTGATGCCTGACCCGGCAAATCTGCCCCAGGGTTGTAAATTCGCGCCCCGCTGCAAGCACTGTATGGATATTTGCAAGGAAAAAGCTCCCGGTACTTGGGCGCAGGGAGAGCACAAAATCAGCTGCCATCTGTATGCGAAGGAGGTGGAGTGAATGGAACCATTGCTGGAACTGAGGCATGTAAAGAAATACTTTCCGGTCAGCGGTGGAAAAATGCTCCATGCGGTAGACGACGTGAGCTTTTCCATCCCCAAGGGGGCAACGCTGGGGTTGGTAGGGGAGTCAGGCTGCGGAAAGTCCACTCTGGGCCGCGTGTGCATCAGGCTGCTGGAAGCCACAGAGGGTGAGATTCTTTTTGAAGGCACCGATATTCGAAAGCTGCGCCGTAGCCAGATGCATAAAAAACGCGCGGATATGCAGATGATATTTCAAGACCCCCTGGCCTGCCTGAACGCCCGGCGTAATGTTTACGAGCTGATTTCCGAGCCGCTGACCCTAAACCCCGATTACTGGCGCAAGCTGAGCAAGGAGGAGGTTACAAAAAAGGTAATTGACCTTATGGACATCGTTGGCCTGTCTAAGCGGTTTATCAATTCCTATCCCCATGAGCTGGACGGCGGACGTCGGCAGCGGATCGGCATCGCCCGTGCGCTGGCTGTCAACCCCAAGTTTATCGTGTGTGACGAGCCGGTTTCCGCATTGGATGTCTCCATCCAGGCGCAGATATTAAACCTGCTGATGGATTTGCAGCAGGAGCTGGACCTGACCTATCTCTTCATCACCCACAACCTGTCCGTGGTAAAGCATATTTCCAGTGAAATCGCGGTGATGTACCTGGGCCAGTGTGTGGAAAAGGCGCCCGCCGATGAGCTGTTCCGCAATCCCATGCATCCCTACACCAAGGCGCTTCTGGATGCGATTCCGGTGCCCCATCTTGAATACCGGGACAAGACCAGCGTGATCCGGGGCGAGATCTCCAACCCCATTGATCCCGCGCCCGGCTGCCGCTTCGCGCCCCGCTGTGACTACTGCACTGAAACGTGCCGCAGCCACAGCTGTCAGTTAAAGGATATGGGAGGGAATCACTTTGTGGCGTGCGTGTTACATGAGTAACCGCCTGTAACATCCGATATTAGCAGTATGCCTGTTGATATAAAATTTTAAGAAGGAGATCAAATTATGAAAAGACATCTGTGTAAATCTGTCCTTGCAACTGCTCTGGCGTTAAGCACCGTTTTCTCCTTAGTCTCCTGCGGGGGCGGCGGAGGTGAAACAAGCGGTTCTCAGCCCCCTGGCGGCGGGCAGAGCTCCAACGAAAACAGGGCCATGAAGGTTGCGGTCACGTCCTGCCCTCTGGATTTCAATCCGTATTCCTCAAAAACCGGCTCCGTCTATAACATCTACGGTAAGACTCAGGTCTATGACACCCTTTTCACTCACGACGCGGAAGGCAATATTGTCCCCTCAATCGTGGAGAGCTATGAGTTGTCCCCAGACAACCTGGTAATCACTATGAAGCTCCATCAGGGGGTTAAGTTCTCCAACGGCGATGAGTTTACATCAGAGGACGCCAAATTCTCTATTGAGACCTGTAAAGATACCACGTCTATCGCTGTGTACTTCTCTGAGATCGAGAGTATCGAGACCCCCGACCCCTATACCCTGGTATTTAACCTGAGTACCCCCAACGCCGCGCTGTTTGAGAACCTGACTGTGTACGGCCAGATGATCAGCAAAAAGGCCTATGAGGAACTGGGCGATAAATTTGGCATGACGGCGGAAGCTGTTATTGGCACCGGTCCTTACACGATAGCGGAGTTTACGCCGGAACAGAGCGTGATCTATGTGGCCAATGAAGGCTATTTTAAGGGCGCTCCCAACATCAAGAAGGTAGAGGTCCAGACGGTTGTCAACGATGAGAGCGCCATTATCGCCCTTCAGACCGGGGAGTTCGATTACTTCATGCGCTCTGTGCCCGCGATCTCCGTAGATACGATTAAAGACGACCCCAATCTGGAGCTGGTCAATATCGCATCCAGAAAAGTGTATTATATGTGCTTCAACTGTGAAAATGGTCCTTTCTCCGATCCCAATATGAGAAAAGCGGTCTCTCTGGCCATCAACCGCGACGACCTGAACGTGATGATTACAGAAGGGCTTGGTACCATTGTATACTACCCCGGTTATCCCACCAATATCGGCAACCCTGATATCAATGCCCAGGTCGCTTACCAGCAGAATATCAAGGAGGCCAAACGCCTGGTGAAGGAGGCTGGCTATGAGGGTGCAACGATCACAGTCTCCATGGAAAACGATACCGTCCTTCAGCAGTTTGCCACCGCCCTGCAGAGCCAGCTGAGCGCGGTGGGGCTGACCCTGAAGGTAGATATGATGGAGTACACCGCGTTTATGGAGGACGTATTTACTAACGGCAACTATGAGATGACGGCTTCCTTCAACACCGCGAAAACCGGCGATATGGACTATGTTTGGACCAACTGGATGGATTCCTCCAAAGTGGGTTCTGGCAATACTGCCCGCTATGTCAATCCTGAGATGGATAAATTGATTCAGGCTGCACGCCAGGAAATGGATCCTGCGGCGCGGGAGGAGGCCTATAAGGCTTGTATCGCACTCTATCTGGAGGACTTGCCTCTGATCCCCGTCACCTATGAGTACTCCAGCCGCGTCTACAATAAAAATACCCTGTCTATTGATAACAGGCTGGTAGAGCAGGATAACTTCTACAACTTCTCCTGGGCAAACTGATTCTCTCCCTTGCCAGTGTGCTCCGGCCTTCCGGCGCGGCGGTCCCCTCTCCGCCGTGCTGGGAGAATGTAAACCACTAAAAAAACGTGTCTCTTTTGACACAGTGGAAAGGTATGATAACTGTTATGGTAAATTATATACAGTTGGAATGGCCCAGCCTGAATATAAAAGTTCGAGCAAAGTTGATGCGGGATAAAGCCCCCCATTTCTGTGCGGAGCTGGAGAAACTACTTCCATTTGAAAGTATTCATGGACATACTGTTATCTCCGGGCATAATATGAGTATTCCTATGAAGCTTCTGTGGCTGGAACGGGAATACGATTCCTCCCGCCAGCCCGGACGGCTGTTTATCTACACCAACGGCCAGCGCATCGTGATTCCCTATGACAGCACCACAGAGCCGGGAGATGTCAACTGTTTCGCCGATGTGCTGCAAGAGGATTTACCGGAGCTGAAAAGAGCCGGCTTAGCTTGCAAGCACCGTTTTATGACCGGCGATTGTGAGCCTCAGACTGTGATTGTCTCTGCACTTGAGGAGGTATAATGATGGATTGGCATGAGGTGAAACAGGAAATCCTGGACCAGATTGACGAGAATTGGCTAAAAGAGCCGGAAGCCATGTGGAAGGTGCGACACGGCATCAATGTAACTGGGGCAGGTTCTTTTAATCAATATTTGTCCACTATGATGTTTGTGGACGTATATACAATTGCCTATGGACAGCATATGTTTTTCATGTTCCTTCAGATGTGCGATGACCCGGATATTTCTCTGGACGTGTTGAAAAAGCTGACCCACAATGAACTGGCAGTTGGCTTTGATTCTATGCAGTTTCTGGCGTATGTTTCTACTCCGGAGGTAAAAAAATTTGCGAAAGATATTGACGCTGTCCTGAATCAACTGCAGACAAAAGAAGAATATAAGGAACTGATTGGAGCCTATGACCGGTACATCAACCTGATACATTACTGGCACCACTGTACGTTCCCCTGGCATGTCGGCCTTATGTACCAGTACAAAAGTGCTAACGAAATCGATATGATGCAAAAACTCGCACATAGTTGAGATAATAGACCTCTTGCGAAAATAAAGTGTAGTGAAAAAATGGGGGATGAAATACGAAAAGATAGTAGAATATTCAAACACAAAAGTCCGGAGAATCACCGGAGTGAAGCGAGCAACCTTTGACAAGATGGTAGAGATTTTGCGGAAAGGCTATGCAGAAAAGCACCGGCGTTGTGGGCAATGTCATTAAATTAAGAATTTCCTGCACCTGAAAAAACGCCCACCACCTTTTGAAAATGTAAAAGGTGGTGGACGCTTTTTCATGGCCCATATGTTGTTAAAACTACGGTGTAGTCTACGTAAGACTATGGTGTTGAGTGGTATGGACACTCTTCATCGGAGCATAGCGGGATTAGGTCCCCGCTGTGCTCTGCCGCTATTTATGTCTTCAAGGCTATTTTACCCTATGACGGAAGAAATTGCAAGGGTGTTTTCGGGAAAAGTCTGTAAAAACGGACTTTCCCGCTTTTTTATCGACATTTCCTCGATTTGTTGATTTTTTTCAGCAGTATTTTGAGGTTCTTGCGGTTTTTGACAAAAACCGCTCATTTTTACATCATGGACAGGACATGTTGAAATTTGGATTTTTCCTTAACTTAACGGCTGATTTTGAGACAATTTCCTTCAAAAAATCAGCCCTTTCGGGGCCAATTTCGGGCTTTTTCAAAAATAAACAGAGGTGGGGGGCGGTGGAATCAACCCCCGCCCCCCATTTTTTAGGCCGCAATGCGGTATGTGAATCAGCCGAAGCCCTTCGCTCGAAGATTTCGCTCGTCCTGCCGTCCTGGTCGGATTGGAACGGTGTGGCGGCTGATTTTCTGCATGACCGTTCCCCCGGTCATGTTTGGGTCACAGAGGAATTCTTTGCAAAGTGCAACAGCCATTTTAAAGTTCACGGTGTAGGCATATACGCCGTCTTTCGGTTGCCGGACAACAACATCCCGCACGATCCGGCTGGTGAAGTTAAACGCTGTCAGAGCCGCATAGTGTAGGGGCTGGGAAAGCCCCACCGGGCGCGCCGGGTGGTGGAGCCAGGCTTGCTCTTTTTCGGCTGGGGGAGGTAGATGTGCCGGTTGCGCTTGTCCTCGTTGGTCTGGGTGGTGGATATGGTAAAGGAAATATCACAATCCAGCTTCAACATGGGCAGGCGGGCGATTTCCCGCATAGCGGAATGGTTGTGCTTCACCCGCAGGACAAAGTAGACATTTGGGGTGTTCATCAGGTGGGCCATAACGTTATAACTTTCGTAGCCCCGGTCGAGGACGATAATGGTCTTGCGGTTAAAGTCGTTGCGCTTGAGCATTTCCACCAGTGCGCCCGGTTCATCCTTATGGGGCGCTGGCTGTATAACCGCGTCAAAGTAGGTGCGGTCGTAGATGTCAAACAAGAGACTTAAATGTAATTGATTGAATCAAAACTGACAACAAAAAGGACGGGCCTTTGCGATTGACGCAAGGGCCCACCTTTTTATTTGTGGCGTAGTTATCTCTGCGCGGCAAAAGTTTTCCCTTGTTTTTTCCCTTATTTTTTCCCTTAATACGTTGTTACCGGCTGTTTCGCTTTGGTACGGGTTGGTACAACGGAACGCCCCAAACCCTTGCAGCACAAGGCTTTCTGGTATTGTTTGGTACGGGCTGGTACGGGCTGATATGGCCTTCGGGCAAATTCAAGCCCTGTATCGTCCACCAGATAAACCCCTAGAGCCGCAAGGCTTTGGGGGTTTTTTTGTATGCCGCTAGTACACACCCGAGTACACACTCAGCAATAGAAAACGTGTACTTCACCCCGACACCCACGGGAGAACGAGTAGCCATGCCAAAATGTAAAAATTTTGTAGTACTTCACCAAGATAGAAAATAGAAGTAGTGGAGAAGTGAGAAATGTGGTAAAATACTCTCGGGTGATGAGGAATGAACCACAAATACATTGTAACATTAACGGATGAAGAACGGGAGATGCTACAGGAACTAATTGCAAAAGGGCGAACCCA
>Ga0224742_10179_pt1 | contig 15668 bp, 17 predicted proteins | sample LIM_E_Water_Neg_FD_161631 | JGI IMG/M metagenome (GOLD analysis project Ga0224742, IMG submission 161631) | Enriched cells from gastrointestinal tract of the lab mouse from Pacific Northwest National Laboratory (PNNL), Richland, Washington... | ecosystem: Host-associated > Mammals > Digestive...
TGCCTTCTGTGGGTGCATCGGAGACTGCGGCTGAAATATCAGATTGAGTTTTGAAAAGAGGCTTCCCCCTAAACGCAGAATGACTGGCAAATTCGTGCAAGCGCCATTTGCCAGTCATTCTGTATTCTAGCTGATCTGTTTCATTACATAATCGGATCCAGTCCCAGTACGGGATGGCCCTTCTCATTCAGGAAGGTCATCAACGCTTCCTCGTCCGTGGCAATGGTCTCGTCTGCAATCATGTCGCAGAAGTTGTCAATGCCGTATTTTTCCTTGGCGGATTTATTCAGGCGCTCTGCCACATCCTCCTTCAGCTCTTTGGGCATCCATACGATACGCTCAAAGCCGCCCTCTGCGCTCATGAATTTCTTGGAGGCAATGAAGTGACGTCCGTGTCCCATGAAACCCGGGGTCTGTACGCCGCCGCCGGTCATGGAAGCCAGCTCGCCAAAAGTCATGCCCAGAGGCGTCATGCCCGCATACTCCCGGTTGGCGATAATGACGCCGTTGGAGAAGGGCTCAATGCCGCAGATGCACTCAAAGCATCCGCAGGAGGTCATGGGATCTTCCATGATAGAATACAGGGTTACCTTGGACAATGCGCCGTGGGTGGCTTCCTCCACCATCCTGTTTACATCCGGATATACGCCCTTGGCCTCATCCTCACAGCCTTCCTTGGAAATGGGCTGGCAGGGACCTGTGGGCGTCAGCTCCTTGGTGGCCTTGGCATCCAGCCAGGACACAGCTCCGCACAGGCCCAAACGCTCCGGGGTCACCACGCAGCAATGGGAAGGAGCAAAAGACTGGCACAGCGTACAGGTGTAGAATACATCCACACTCTCGTCCGTCAGAGACTCCAGACGCTCATCTCTCTGACTGTAGGCCGGCATAGCCACCTTGTCCAGCATCTCCTGCACCTGATCCTTGTCTGTGATAATGGTAATCTGGCATTTATCTACAACGATATCAAACTCATCCATAATCATGGCGTAGAGCACTTCCGCAAAGTGGCTCAGACGCAGCCCCTTCTCAAAGGCCTCCTTGCCCACCCGAATACGGATCTGATTTCTCTGTCCGGTGTGCATCACACCTTCCATGTAATTGTACCAGGCATGGATCTTGCGCTCGATTACAGACTCAAAGTCCGACTGCATCTTGGCGCCGGAAACCTCCACCAAAGTAGCCAGAGCATAAGTCTGTCCCGGCTCCAGGTCGTTAAGATCTGCTCCCACAATGGTAATCTTGTGATCCTCCACCTGGGATTCCTCCCTAGTCTGCACGATCTCACAGGTAGGCATCTTGTGAGAGCTGAACTCCACCTGCATATCGCCTTTTCGGATGATTTCGCCCTCAAAAGCATTGGCAAATGCCACGGGAATGGGCAGCTCCTTCACCTTAATCTTGATTCCCCGAAGATCCAGAGATTTCTTTACTGTGGCCGTATGGTCGGTCACCGACTCCAGGGCGCCTGGCACCTGATTCTCACCCAGATCCACATCCACGACAACCGGGAAGCCTAAAGCAATGGCTCCTGCTCCTGCGGAAACCACCACCTCATTGAGAGCTCCAAAGGTATTGACAAAGGCCGGCACTCTCTCCTTGGTGTAGGCCAAAAGTCCTGGCAGATCTCCCGGCGTCACATTTCCGAAGATCAGCGCCGCACGAATGGCGACGGTTACTACATGGATCACAGAGGTCACCTCATGTCCCAGAGGAATCACGCGCAGCTCCAGGCCCATCTTTACGCCTGCCTCGGCACACTGCTCGATCACATTGCCCACCAGAAAGGTCATGATACCCTTGCTCTGATAATCCTTTACCACAGCAGCCACGGCGGCAGGATCCTCGGCCTCGCCCAGAACCACAGCCACGCCGGGGATATCTCCCGTTACCAGGGGCACACCCAGGGAACGGATAATGGGATCCGGCACAAAGCCAATGCCGCTCTCTCCCTCATAGGGGGCGTCGCTTTCCACATATTTCAGGGCTTCGATGATCTCTGCCCCAACAGCTGTGGCAAGACCTGCATTGAGAGCCGCACCCAGATCCTCCTCGTTGGTGATCAGGCTCTTCTGAACGCCCACGCAGGCTGTCAGATCTCCCAGCTTGGAAACCTTTACTCCGGTGGCCGCGTAGATGGTGGGCAGAAAATAGGCGGTATCCGGAAAAGCCACCTTCCTGTCCTCTCCGTATTTTGCAATCGCATCCTTGACCGCACCCTCTGTCAACCCTGCAACCGCGTTGGAACCACCATAAATCAAATCAGTTAAAACGCTCATTTTTTCGTTCCTCCTTGGATGTTTTTTGTAAAAAACCTACTAAACAGATTTTACCACTCCATTTATGGGAAGTCAATATCCCCGGGATGGGGTTCTGTGTTTTGTTCCGCATGTTTTACGTTTTTTTACTCCTTCCCAAAACACTCGCAAAACCGGGCGGCAAAAGCCGGCGGCTCTCCCTTGCAGTACAGATGGGCGGTATCCCCAAAGGCCAGCATGCGGAAATAGGCGATTCCCTTCTGGCGCTCCTCTGTCACCACGGTTGTGACAGAGGTGGGAGCCGCGCAAAGCCCGTGCCAGAGCACCATAGGCGACACATTCAGAAGATGGCTCAGCAGCACACATTCCAGTCCGAAGTGGCAGAAAAATGCCAGGGTATCCTGGTTAGGACGGACTGCCCGGTACAGCCTGCCCTGCCGCTCATAGCCGTGCTCCTGCAATAGCCCGTCCAGATTCCGGATCACCCACTCATACTTTTCCTTTACCTTTCCCTCTTCCATAACCGGAGGTTCAAACCATCTGTCATCCCGAAAAAACTCCTCCTCTTTTGTCCAGTCTCCCGGCATCCAGTCCCAGGTAATCGTCTTAATCTCAGGTCTGTGCGGCCTGTAAATAGGGGCGTCAAACTCCCTGAGCCAGGCGCATTCCACGGCAGTCCTTCCGGTCCGTTTCAGGGTACAGGACGCTGTATCCTTTGCCCGGCCAAGAGGCGATACAAAATATTCCTGAACCTCTGTCTTTTCCATACGTTCTGCCAAAAGCTCTGCTTCCCGCCATCCCTTTTCCGTCAGGGAATCTATCTCATAATTGGGATCTCCGTGTCGTATCATCAATAATTTCATGTTATCCTCCTTATTCTAATCCCATGGAGCCCCTGTCCTTTGCCAGACAGGTCCCGTTTGTCACAAAATCAGCAGACTCTTAAAGGAAACTGCCCGGTCCGCCACGTTTTCATAGAGCTTTACGATCTCCGGGCTGTCCTTGATCACGTCATAGACCCGCTCTCCGTAGGAAAAGCGTTGTTGGTCGATAATCTCCGGATTCTTCTCCCACAGAGCCTTCATGATTTCATGGCAGACATCCCGGGTCAAAAAGGCATTCATGTAAGCAATATCGTCTCTCCTGGAGAGAAAGACAAGTCCATGCTTATAGCCATTGATTCCCGGAATCTCCGTAGAATACGTGGCCAGGATCATATCGGAAACCCTGCGGATATAGCTCTTTCCCATGATCAGGGGCATAACGAAATAATTCCTTGTGAGCATACAGGCGATCTGGGGCTTCTTCTCACTATACCCCATATTCTTCTCCAGCGGCACATTTCCAAACATAATCATATCCGGTTCCATGATCTCCTGCTCCAGCAGACCAAGCTCCTCCTTATCAAAGCCCGTCTCCTCCTGATAATAATCCAGGTATTTCTTCCTTTTGCGTCTCTGAAAAAGGACGCCCAAAAGCAGAAGAAGAATGCCTGGAATTCCAAAAAAGCCGCCGAAAACCAGGGTTCCCGCCAGAGCCAGATCCATAGCCAAAAAAACAGCCATGAGAAGCGCTGCAATCACAATCAGGATAATGCCCCCAGCCATGCAGCCCTTGGCTCCGCCGCCTGTGCTGCGCATGCGCAGCAGCACCTCTCCGTTCTTCAAAATATTTTCCCGTCTCTTGTCTCCATGTTCCAAAATCATGTCCGTGTCCTCTCTGTATGTCTAAGCTTTCACAGAACTAGTTACCGTTTATCGTCCGTTCAGCCGCGCCTATGCGCAAAACAGGTCAGAAAAAGGGTATATCCTCTCCCTGACCTGTATCGGTTCTATCTCTTCATTTAAATACTCAGTCCGGCTTTCTCCAGAATAGCAGGCACATTCTTCTCCGCGCCGATTGCCATAATATGTACGCCGTCGCAGATGCCCTCGTCCTTGATCTTGGCGATAAGCTCTGCTGCCATCTCAATGCCAAGCTTAGAAGGCAGGCCCTTAACGCCCTTTTCTTTGCCCTCAGCAGCTGCAGCCGCCAGCTTGTCGATCATATCCTGGGGAACCGCGATTCCCGGAACGTTCTCGTTCATGTATTTGGCCATACCAGCCGCCTTCAGCGGAATGATGCCGGCCATTATATGGGTCTTGATATTAGCCTTATCCACAGCATCCATAAACCGCTTCATGCTCTCCAGATCAAAAATACCCTGGGTCTGAATATACTGGGCTCCTGCATCCACCTTCTGACGCAATTTGTTGATCTGCAGAATCTGGGGTTCATACACCGGAGTCACCACAGCTCCCTTGTAGAAGGAGGGCGCTCCCCCAGTGATCTCATTGCCGCCGCAGTCCATGCCGGTGGCTTCCATGGTAGACAGCATGTTCAGGATTCCCACGGAATCCAGGTCGTATACGGGCTTGGACTGGCTGCAGTCTCCCACCACCGGATGATCCCCGGTAAGGGCCAGCATGGTATCAATGCCAAAAGCTGCTGCCGACAGCATCTCTCCCATAATCGCCATACGGCTTCTGTCACGGCCGGTCATCTGGATAATGGGCTCCAGCCCTGCTTCTTTAAGCTTAATACACAGTCCCAGGGAGGTAGCTTTCAGGCAGGCAGACTGCATGTCCGTCACATTGACCCCGTGCACCTTTCCCTTCAGAAGCTCAGCCGCCTCCATTTGCTCAGAAAAATCATATCCTTTAGGAGGAGCCATCTCAACAGTAACGCCAAATTTTCCGCTTTCCAGCGCATTCTCTAACAGTCTCATTATTTCTTCCCCCTAATGTTAATCGTTCTGGGATAGCTTACATCCGCATATCCCTTATCCGGCCGGGTCTGTGTAAGCTTATCCAGCTGGCCCAGCTCCTCAAGCTTGTGGTAAATCATAATCCACGCACAGTCATTCTCCGGATTTACCTCGCACTTTCCGTTCTTCTGACCGCCGCAGGGACCATTTACCAGGGACTTGGCGCATCTGGAAATGGGGCAGATGCCGCCGGTAGTGCCCAGCACGCAGTTTCCGCACAGATGGCAGGCCTCCTCAAACAGGCCAAGCCGGACGGATTCTCCCAAAAACATGGTATTGTTGGAGGGATAAACGGGTACTCCTATGTGCTTTGCAGCCACCTGCACGCCGTCGCCGCAGGACATGCACACCACTGCGTCCGGCTGTGCTGCAGCCAGCTTCTTCATGCAGGTCTTGGTGCTCATGTTCATACAGCAGTAATCGCTCATAGCCGTGGCCACCACCTTCTTGCCGTGGGCCTCCAGGTATTCGGTCATTTCCTTGATTTCCTTCTCGCCTCCCGTGGCACAGGCTGTAGCGCAGCTTCCGCAGCCCAGGAGCCCAATCTTGGTTGCCCCCTCAAGCATTGCCATCAATTCTTCGATGGGCTTTTTCTGTGTGATAATCATGGTATCGTCTCCTTATATATGCTTTATGATAATCATAAAGTTCTCTCCTTTATTTTAATACATTTTGACAAGAAATCAACTAAAATAAGAGAAATTTCATCACAAAATTCCACAGGGAGTCAGGTAAGAGAATCATCCAGCAAAAAATCCAGAATCCCAATATTCAGGATGCCCTTCTCATCATACCATCGTTTTCGTATATCGTGGCGCACAATCATTTTGGGAAAGGAATCTCCCGTCAGGGAAAAAGGCTTATTTTCCGTTTCTGCCTTTTTTTCGTCAGGCAGCGCAAAGGCCGATTGGATATAGGTTTTCTTTCCGCCCAGAGCGGCGACAAAATCAATCTCTCTCGCCACCTGTACCGAGCGCCCTTTCCTGTCCTTTTCGCTGGAATACACAATGCCGATATCTACCGCGCATCCGCGGATGATCAGCTCATTATAAATCATGTTTTCCATCATATGAGTCATTTCCTGCTGGCGGAAGCCAATGCGGGCATTGCGCAGACCCAGATCTTCGCAATAATATTTGCTTGGAAAATCAAAATAATCCTTCCCTTTCACATCAAATCTTCGACATTCCCGAAACAGATAGGCGTCCTCCAAATGCTCCAGATAGCTTTTGACGGTATTGTTCGCCACGGTATTCTCTCCGGCACGTTTCTGCCTGGAATTCAAACTGTTGGCCATATTGGTTGGATTGGTAAGAGAGCCTATAGAAGAACACAAAAAATCCACCATAGACTCCAGAACATCCGGCCTTTTCACTTTTTTCCGATCCACAATGTCTTTCAGATACACTTCCGAAAACAGGGAATTCAGATACTCCATCTTTGCAGCATCGTCTGGCCTGGAAAGAACAAAGGGCATGCCGCCAAAAAATGCAAAGCTGTCAAAGGCATCATATGGATCTCCTCCAACAGCTGCATAGTATTCCGCAAAGCTTAGCGGATGCACCCGGATCTCGTCACTGCGCCCTCGAAATTCTGTCAGTATATCACTGGACAACATATGGGAATTGCTTCCCGTCACATAAATATCCAGATTAGGCAGGGAGCGCAGGTCATTGAGTGCATCGTAAAACGTGATCTTCTTCCCGGTTTTGTTGTAAGGATTGGGAACCACATCCGACATCTGAATCTCATCCACAAACAGATAAAACTGCTTTTCCCCATTCTCTGCAATTTCCCGCACATGCTCCGCCAGAGCAATGGGATTCCGGAAAGCCATATCCTTTACCAGGTCAAGCTCAAAAGAGAGAATCTGCTCCTCCCTGACGCCTTGCTCCAGCAAATACCTTTTAAAGATGTTGTGAAGCAGGTAGGATTTCCCGCACCTGCGTATGCCGGTAATCACCTTTACCTGGCCATCCCACATGTAAGAAATCATTTTATGAAGATAGCGATCCCGCTTTATATCCATGGCACCCTCCTATTGAAAAGTTGATTTGTATATCACGAAACTTTTCAATCATCATTATAGGCCATGGGCTTTCGAAAGTCAATGCTCCTCCAAAAGATACTCCTGCAACTTTTTTAATTCTCATCCATAGAATCTTCTTCGATTTCTTCTAGCTTCTGTACTCTACTTTTGTATATTTTAGAAGACACCATTAATGCAGCGATACATAAAATTTCTATTGCAAGAAACATAAAAACACCGGTTGCAATGGAACCAATAAGCTTATGATAATTTCGATAAGAAATAAAAAACCAAATAATTCCCATAACAGAAGCTGCAATACTGCTTATCATGACATTCGTCTTGAAATCAGGCTTCAATTTTCTATCCCAGATTCCATTTTTCATACACCCGATCATCAAATAAATGGCAAGACACATAAATACAATCCATTCTCCTATGAGATTTTTTATGCCGCCATTCCCTAAAATCTGTATTAGCATGGCGATTAATAATCCCCAGAAAGCGATCCAGCATCCATTGTGTTCGATTTTTAGAAGCTTTAATTCCTGTCGCTCATCCAGATTATTTTTCATTTTCTTCCTCATCCTCCCAAAACAAATCATCCAAACTCTTATTTAATATGCGGCAAATTTTACGGCATAGCTTAATTGTTGGGTTATATTCTCCTTTTTCGATTGCGTTCATGGTTTGTCTCGAAACACCCGCAGCCTCCGCTAACGCCTTTTGTGTCATATCTTTTTCAGCCCTTGCCACTTTTATGGCAATATTCTTTGGCATTTTATGTTCTACCCTCCCCTCGCTTTTTTGTATCTTACCACATATATTACATAAAGTCAAATATATTTTACTTTTCGACAATTATATATGAAGCATTTACACTTTTCTTTCAGAGCCTTCCATTCTTTTACTATGAAAAACCCACCGCCGGTTAGGCGGCATGAAGTCCTCCTTTTACTTTATCTCGGCTTTTCTGAAAACTAAGTGTGTTGCTGTCAGTGAAATAACAATCACCGTTACTGCAAACACCGCCGACAATGCAAGTGTTCTGTTATCATTCATTTGTGCAAGGCTAAAACAGGTCAGCCGGAAAACACTCTCGCCGATGAAGTTTCTAAGGATATTGCAGGACACAAAGCTGAACACAACCGTTACAGCTATTCCCGATGTAACCTTTTTGAGGGCAAAGACAATAAACATAACGATACAGATGTTAGCACATATCTGCAATATGACAACCAGCAGCCAAACAAAATCCGTTACAGAAAATATACTGGTGTCAAACCTGTACTTAACAGCAAATCCAATAACTGTTGCAAAAACATAGGTTAAATGAAGCAGCACTGCCATGATAACGGTAGTAATCGTTCTTGCAAGAAATACTGAAAAACGGCTGTACCCTGCCTTGATCTCATTATGTATCGTTCGGTTTAGAAAATCATTTCCAGCAAACCAAGCTGCAACAAGTGAAATGATAAACATAAAAGATGTATCGCAAATCGAAAGAGAAAATACCGTTGCTGTATCAAGATTTTCCGGGAGTTTAAGAAATCCAAGGAAAAATCCTGCTGCTGCAAGAACGATCGCCGCAAGATACATGATAATAAATCTTTTCGCTTTGTATTTTTCAATGATTAGCTGATTATACATTGCTGTCACCTCCCGTAATGCTAAGGAAGTATTCTTCAAGGCTTTGCCCCGTAACGGAAAGTATTTCGTCAAGTTCATCATGGGTGATCGATTTCATGATCCTCCCCTTATGGATTATATAATAATCAGTGGCCAGCAGATAAAGTTCGTTAAGAATATGACTTGACAGGAACAGTGTCACGTCGTTTACCTCATTCATCCTTTTGAGCAAGCTGCGCAGTTCGGATATGTTTTTAGGATCAAGACCGTTTATGGGCTCGTCCAGTATAAGCAGCCTGGGCTTACCGACAAGAGCCATTGCTATGCTAAGTCTTTGCTTCATGCCCATAGAGAATTTTCCTGCTTTCTTATCCTTAACCTCGGTCAGGCCCACCATTCCAAGCAGCTTATCACATATTTCCTTGTCGGGATTGCCCATAAGGATACGCTGCAATTCAAGATTACGGTAAGCAGAGTATTCCGGATAAAGGGCAGGAGCTTCAATGGTACTGCCGATCTGTCGGCGCATTTTCAGAATATCACGCGGTTTATTCTTCCCGAACAGCGAAAAATCACCGTTTGTCGGATAAAGCAGCCCTGTCAGCACTTTCATTAGTGTGGTCTTACCTGCGCCGTTCTCACCGATAAAGCCGTATCTATGCTTATTTTTGAGACTAATGCTTACATCATCAAGAGCAAGGAAATCACCGTATTTCACGGATATTCCGTGTGTTTGCAGGATCATGTTTTCCATTTTGCAGCCCTCCTTTCATTATCCAAATGTGCGCTTGATCTCGTCACGTTCTCTCCCGGCTTCCACCCAATTTTCTACATATCCGCAATCAAAACCTCCATTTCGTTTTGTGTGTAAGTTTCTGTTACAGTCATAGCATACTACAAAAGCGACATTTCTTCCGCTTTGTCCATAATCGGTAGGTTTTTGTCCATGAAAAAGCGGCGTTCCTGTTCTCCCTGTTGTATAGGGATAGAAAAACGCCGCGTCTGCGTCATATTCCGTTTTCATTTATTCTTTCTCAATGCTGTGTGCTGGTGGCTGGGCTGGATGAACTTTTTATATAAAGTGACACAGGATCATGGCCATAAAGATGGCCGGCACCATATTCATCACCTTCACCTTGGTGGCGCCGATGAGATTCGTCCCCAATGCCATGATCAAAAGGCTCCCCACCACACACATCTGCACAATGCTGTCATTGGACATAATGGGCGCTGCCCACTGGGCCAGCAGGGTAATCCCTCCCTGGATCACCAGCACCACCACAGAGGCAAAGATCACCCCCACGCCCAGGGTGGAGGCAAAAATAATGGAGGAGCAGAAATCCAGCAGGGATTTGGTGTAGAGCATGGTGCAGTCCCCGGTCAGTCCGGCCTTCAAAGAGCCCACGATAGTCATGGCGCCCACGCAAAAAAGAAGGGAGGCTGTTACAAATCCCTCTGCAATGGATACCCCTCCCTCCGGACTGGCAAACCGGTTCTCCAGCTTTTTGGCAAAGGAATTCAGTCTGTCGTCCAGCTTCAAAACCTCTCCCAGCAGGGTTCCCGTCACCATGGAGATAATCAGCACCATGGTCTTTGCGCCCTCATCAAAGATCCCGGTGATTCCAATATATAAGGTGACAAAGCCCATGGCTTTCATGAGGGGCTCTCCCTGGGCCCCTGTCACAAACTTCCGAAAAAGCAGCCCGATGCAGCTGCCTACTAGTACTGCGATTACATTTACTACTGTGCCTGACATGTTTGACTCCTTTCATGGCAGATTCCACGCCATTACGATAGATTCAAAAGATTTCTTCCAAGCTTTATCCTCTGAAATCTCTTTCTGAATTGTACTTACGAAAAGCAGGAAACCTTCTTTGAGATTCCCCGCTTTACTATACTCGCAATTTTTTGGTTTGTCCACTGCTGAAAGTTTTCTCTTTCTTCCTTCAGCTCCTCTGTGCCCGTCCGATCTCCAGCCCTTTCTCAAAAGCTTCTCTATTCAGAGGCAGCAGATTGGGCTTGCTTCCCAGCTTATGCTCAATCGTGCTCCACACCACGTCTACTGGCAATACCTGAGAATATCCGATATAAACTCCCATCATAATAATATTCAAAACCTTGGGATTGCCCAGTTCCAAAGCAAGCTCCGTCACCGGCGCCTTTATCACATCCACGCCCTGGCGTACCCTGGCCTCATCTACAATGGAGCTGTTGACAAACAAGCGCCCGCCTTCCCTCAGCTTATCCTGAAACTTGTCAAGAGAGGCACCGTTGAGGACAATCAGGTCATCCATCTCATCGCCGATGGGGGAACCGATGCCCTTATCTGAAATCACCACATAGCAGTTTGCCGTGCCGCCTCTCTGGGCCGCTCCATAGGAGGGGAAAAAGGTTACATTTTTGTCGGTGGCGTCACAGGTAGCGGATGCCAAAAATTTGCCCAGGGTCATGACGCCCTGACCACCGAAGCCTGCAATCATAATATTTGTCTCCATTACTTATACCTCCTCCTTTGACCGGTCTCTGTATACGCCCAACGGATATTCTGCCAGCATCTTTTCTTCCAGGAAATCAAGTGCGCTCAATGCGTCCATTCCCCAGTTGGTGGGACAGCTGGTCACGATCTCTACCATGGAAAAGCCTTTGCCGTCCAGCTGGTTCTGGATTGCCTTTTTAATGGCCTTTTTGGTTTTCATCACATTGGCAGGAGTGTTGCAGCTGGTGCGCTCCAGATAATAGGGCGCTGTCAGCTGGCTTAAAATCTCACACATGTGCATGGGATAGCCGTGCTCCTTGGGATCCCGTCCTTTGGGGGCAGTGGTTGCCTTCATGCCCACTAAGGTGGTGGGAGCCATCTGTCCGCCTGTCATGCCATAGATTCCGTTGTTGACAAAGATCACGGTGAAATTTTCGCCCCGGTTGGCCGCATGCATGGTCTCGGCCAGTCCGATGGAGGCCAGGTCTCCGTCTCCCTGATAGCTGATATACACAGAATTGGGGTTTACCCTCTTTAATCCGGTTCCTACCGCACAGGCCCGGCCATGGGGGGCGGTCACATTGTCGCAGACCACATACTCCATATGCAGGCCGCAGCAGCCCACGCCTGTGATTAAAAAGGTCCGCTCAATAATGTCCAGCTCCTCGCACACCTCTCCGATCAGCTTTCCAATCGTGCTGTGCATACAGCCCGGGCAAAAACCGGATACCTGGTCTTCGCAGATAAATTTTGTCCTTCCGTATATCTTTTCCATGTCTATGCCCCCTGTTCCTTCAAAATTTCTTTCACCGCATCCAAAATATTCTTTTTCTGCATCACATTGCCTCCGCTTCTCAGGCATGTACGGATGGGACAGCGGTCTTTCACTGCCTTTTCCACATCCACCACGTGAAGAGCCGGATTCGCCATTTCCACATCCAGAATCATCTTGCACACATCGTAATTGATTTCATCATAGGCCTCATAGGGATAGGGATTGATGATCTGAGGACGTATCATACCAATCTTTACCCCTTCCGCCCGCAGATCGTCGATGGCGGACTTTGCAATACGGGCCGAAATGCCGTAGGCTGCAATTACGATCTGGGCATCCTCCAAAAGATATGTAGTATATTCTGAAGTCCAGGTCTCATAGAGAGACGCGTTCCACTGATTGGCCTTCTCCCACCGGTCTGTGTCCCAGGTTCCTGGCTCAATCCAGGAGCGCTTTCCAATAGGATGTCCAATTCCCGCCCATTCCTTTTTGCTCTCCTTTATGGCCGCCAGCTCCTCCTCTGTCTTCATGGGCGGAAGCTCTACTGGCTCCATCATGGTTCCCACCACTCCGTCAGACAAAACTAAAACCGGATTCCGGTCACGGTCTGCCAGCTCAAAGGCCCGGTAGGTCATATCCACTGCCTCCTGAACTGTGGCAGGTGCAAAGACAATCATTCTAAACCCGCCGTTCCCTGATGCCTTTGTAGCCTGCAGATAGTCCATCTGAGAGGGCTGGATGGTTCCGATTCCGGGACCTCCCCTCTGTACATTTACATAGACCAGGGGAACCCTTGCAGCTGCGCTGTAGGAAATCCCTTCACTTTTCAGGGAAATGCCGGTGCTGGCCGAGGACGTCATGGCGCGCTCTCCTCCGCAGCAAGCTCCAAACGCCATATTTACAGAGGCCACCTCACTCTCCCCCTGCACAAATACGCCGCCTACCTCCGGCATCCTTCTGGACATATACTCCGGAATCTCATTCTGAGGCGTAATAGGATATCCAGCAAAGAAGCGACATCCGGCTCTTACGGCCGCTTCTGCGATTGCTTCTGTACCTTTCATCAATACTCTGGCCATTTCTCTCTCCTCCCTTCTATTTGTAAACCTCGATGGCTCCCTCCGGACACATCCGGGCACAGGTGCAGCATCCGGTACATGCTTCCATATTCACCGGAACTACATATTCATATCCCTTGGCGTTAAGCTTATCGCCTACCGCCAACACATGTTTGGGACAAAACTTAATGCAATACTGGCAGCTTTTACACCGCTCTGCGATTACTTTAATCATCGCCATTTTCCCATCTCCTCCTTCTCAAATCTTCCTGCTCAAATCCTCCTGCTGCTGTCTGTTCCAAAGTCTGCCTCCGAAGCTTCTGTCTCCTTTGGCAGCCACTCATACTTGAAGTATAAGTGCACTGGCATCAGCGGCGTTTCCGTTTTTTCCTTTGCCTGGCTATACAGCTCCTCCCGTACACAGGAAAATGCCACCTCTGCATAGGGCTTTAAAATCTCCTTCATCCGTCTGTTACCCTCCAGAAACTCCTCCAGTGTAGTAGAATACCCGTTGTTGGGATTGCTGATCATCTGAAGCTTATCCAGCCTGATGTGAGATACTCCCAGAATCCTTCCCAATGTCTCATCAATGTGATCCATATGGTCAGACCAGGGGCGGTAGGGATTGAGCACATAGCATACCGCTGTGTTCTCCTGATTCAGATACGCCCCATAGCCTCCCACCAGCCTTGCTCCGATATGGTCTCCGCCCACATCCAGAATCACGTAGCTGTCCTCTTTTTTCAGATAATAGGGAACGCCGCCTACCATGGTGGGAGCGTCTGCAAACTGCCTTTCATAGTGAAGGCCTACTCCCATCCGGTCAAATTCCTCCTGCAGATCTCTGGAGCGGAACAAGGGCTTTGTCATGTCCATATCAAAAAAATGAACCTTCCTTTCTCCCCGCTTCGCCAGCTCACAGGCAAGATTTACGGCAATTTCACTTTTCCCGCTCCCGGTCTCTCCAATAAACACAAAATTTTTCTTTCCGTCCATCTGCATTCCGCGTTTTCCTCTTCTTCCCCTGGCAGATAACGGGCGTCAGCCGCTGATCTGTTTTCCCAGCTCACAGTTTCAAAATGTTTTGTATGGTCACCTGGATGATCTGCCTGCCGCCGCACTGGCTGCCGCCACAACAATAGACATATATTTCTCGTCTGCTGAGGAGGCACGGGAGGTAAGCACCACCGGACACTTCGCTCCCACGATAAAGCCTGCCATCCTGGCCTTGCAGGTAATCGTCAGCATTTTCCCCATAATATTTCCCGCATGAATATTGGGCGCCACCAGCACGTCCGCATCGCCGGAAACCGGGCTTTCAAAGCTTTTGGCCCGGGCCACCTCCATACTCATAGCACAGTCATAGGAAATAGGGCCCTCCACCACACAGCCCTGTATTTCTCCCCGCTTATTCATCTCCTTCAGCTCCCTGGCCTCCAGTGTCTCCGGCATTTTGGGATTTACCTTTTCCACACAGGCCAGCACGCCTACCTTGGGGCAGTCGTATCCCATGGCCCGCAGGGTATCTACCGTATTGCTGATAATATCCTTTTTCTGCTCCAGGGTAGGGTAGGTGACCATGCCTCCGTCCACCACCGCCAGAACCTTGTGATAGGTAGGAATCTCCAGCAGGGTAAAGTGCGACATGGTTCTTCCCTGTCCCAGCCCATGCTCCTTGTTCACCACAGCTTTGAGAATCACCTTGGTGTCCAGCATTCCCTTCATGAGGAAATCCGCTTTTCCTTCCCGGACCAGCTCCACAGCCTTTGCGGCTGCTTCCTCCAAACCCGGGCAGTCGTAGATATCCTCCTCCGGCACAGTCTCTCCAAGCTCTCCCAGAATCCCCAGGATTCCTGCCTTGTTTCCTACTAAAACCGGCTCAATAATCCCTTCCCCTCTGGCGTGGAGCACGGCCTCCAGGGTATGCCTTTCTCCCGCAGCGGCCACGGCCATGCGCTTCCTGTCCTGCTTTCCCTTCACCTGTGCAATCATCTCATCAAAATTATGAAATACCATAACATTTCCTCCTATGACGCGCTTCCATAAGCCTTCGGCTTCTCCCCGCGAAGAACCCGCAGAGCTCCCTCCGCAAGGCTTTTCATTTCATTTTCCCCTGGAAGCTCTATGACTGGAGCGATTTTTCCGACGTAGTCCTTCAGGGCATCGCACATTCTCCTACTGTAGGCGATTCCGCCTGTAAGGAATATGGCATCCACCTGGAACTTCAGGGACGCCGCCATAGAGCCTATACATTTGGCATGCTGGTAAACCATAGTGCGGAATACCAGATCCGCCTCCTTGCTGCCGGCTTCAATCATCTTCTCCACCTCCCGGAAATCCCGGGTTCCCAGGTGAGAATAAACGCCGGAGCCATTGCTCAAAAGCTGCTTGACCTCTGAGGCCTCCATGCCCGAGTAGCACATCTTAATAATGGCCGAGGCCGGAATGCTTCCCGGGCGCTCCATGGAAAAGCAGCCCTCATCCACCACATTGTAATTGTCAATCACCTGGCCCTTCCGGTGAGCTGCCACAGACACGCCACCGCCCATATGTACTCCGATGAGATTTACCTCCTCGTAAGCCCTGCCAAGCTTTTGTGCTGCTGCACGTGCCGCCGTTTTCTGATTCAGTGCGTGG
>Ga0224742_10182_pt1 | contig 15417 bp, 9 predicted proteins | sample LIM_E_Water_Neg_FD_161631 | JGI IMG/M metagenome (GOLD analysis project Ga0224742, IMG submission 161631) | Enriched cells from gastrointestinal tract of the lab mouse from Pacific Northwest National Laboratory (PNNL), Richland, Washington... | ecosystem: Host-associated > Mammals > Digestive...
ACCGTTATAAAAAGATTACTAACCTAAAGAAAATGGAATTTTGGGGAGAAATAGAATGACAAAAGAAATAGAATTCATCCATCATTTGCGCGGTAAAGGCAGACCGCAAATATTGCTTATCGGCAACGGATTGGAACGTGTATATGGTAGCGCTAGCTGGAATGAACTCATTGATTTAATTGACGTGCGAAAGTTCAGTAAGGAAACACGTGATGAAATAAATAAACTACCATTTCCTGTAAGATATGAATTACTTGCAACCTTTGAAAATGCGCCAGCAAGTTTTTCGCAAGAGGATATGGATAACGAAGAAAAACGTATGGCAAATGCAATGATTACTCTGCTGCCCAGCAAAGATACCCGAGAAAAGAACAAAAATGAAAATCGCAATGAATTATTTAAGCTATTGCCCACACTTGGAATGGATCATATTTTTACTACAAATTATTCTTACTGCCCAGAGGAAGGTTTTTATCCAGATAGAGAATTTGAGAAAACATCTATTCGCAATAATCTTCGTTTTAACCTTAATCCCAAACAAGACAAGAACGGACGACCACTTCCGGAAAATAGATTTCGACTACACTCTGGATATCTAGTCAGGACAGGTAATAAAAATGCTAAGACAGTTGGTATTTGGCATATTCATGGCGAATGCGGTGCACCAACCAGCGTTATTTTGGGGCATGATAAATATGGACGACTGCTAAAACGAATTATATCGGTTTGTGACGCCGAGATCAAATATAAAGAAAAAATACAAAAACAGGATACATACAAATTTAGATCGTGGCCAGAGTTATTTTTATTTGGTGATATTTATGTTGTTGGCTTTGATTTTGCTGATTGCGAATTTGATCTTTGGTGGCTGTTGAGACGCAAACAACGTGAAATATATGCCGATGGTAAAGTATATTTTTATGAACACGATAAAAGAGTTGTACCCAGCGCTAAGCAGTTGCTATTAGCTGCCCACGGAGTCGTGATTAAATATAATGAGTTTTCAGGTAAAAAAGATAAGTTCAAAGAATTTTACGAACAGGCTTTTGATGATATCCGAAAAAATTGCCTACATTGAACAGTATGTAATGGAAAATCTAGTTATGGAACCCTCCGTGGACAAGGTTGCCTGAAACGCATGGATCAAGTAAGTCAAATACCCCGCTGCAAGCAACGGGGCATGACTTAGCTTCTTTTTAGCAAGTTCGCCCCAGAGGGGCGGGGTATTTGACCCTCGCGGCAGTCGCCAAATGCGAGCAAGCTCGCGCTTGGCTCGTTGCTTCGCGGGAATAAACAACATAAAAATACCTTTCAGGTAATCAAACTCATTTTGTCTACCAGTATTTATCTCATTCTTTGAAAAAACTGTGTTCCTTTTTTCACCCTCCCAATAGATTAAACCCATTTATGCTGTACTGCTTAATCTTGTTTTTAATGTCTTCCGTCCTCCTCTTATTGATATCCTGCTTTTCATTCATATCATCCAGCAAAAGATTAATATTTTTCTGCATCAGCATATTGGTATGAACCATATTTCGCATTATATCAATTGCATTTCTGGGATTGTTTCTGACAAACTCTTCCAGTGAATCTTTTGTAATGCGCATCAGCAGTACTTCGTCATAGGCAACTACTGTATAAATACTAGGCTGGCTGGAAAGCACATGAGTCTCGCCAAAACATTTCGACTTAGAATAAATCCCAATCAAATGCTCTTCCTTTTCCCCATACCGGAGATAAACCGCCACAGAACCAGAAATGATTTTGTACATCTCCTCATAAATTTCGCCTTCTTTTATAATAATATCATCTGCATGAAATTTAACCATTGCTGCATTTTCTATTTGCATTGCATTCCATCCCTTCTTCTATTACTTCAATTAAATACTGATCACAAATTGATTTCCCCCATCTGCAAACTTGTGCTCCACCTCTTTGCACACCGCTTTTATCATCCTGCTGGACAAATCCTCTTCAATGCCAAATGGATGGAAAGAAGGCCCGCTATAAGAAAACCGCACCTGAACCAGATTCTCCCGCTCACTATATTCTACATCCATAGAAATATTCATTTCCTCCGCTTCCTCTGCTGCAGGCAGAAGCTTCAATATTAGCACTTCCTCCACCACAAGCTGCATAGCGTAAATCTGTCTCTGAGATAGCTGCTGTTTCCGTCCAAACTCCTCAAGCTGGGTCATAAAGGCCGGAAAATCAAAATTACATGAAATATCCTCCACATGAAGCACTTTAAGCTGCCGAATAAATATCCGAGTCTTCTCCCTCTTTGGATGTTCAAAAATCTGCTCTGGCGTTCCTTCCTCATAGATTTCGCCTTGATCCATATAAAAGATTCTTGTGGATACATCTCGGGCAAACTTCATCTCATGTGTCACAATCATCAAAGTCATTCCCTGCCCGGCCAACCTGCGGATAACTGCCAGAACCTCCCCCACCATAGTAGGATCCAGTGCGGAAGTTGGCTCATCAAAGAGAATGATTTCTGGTTCCATAGCTACGGTCCTTGCAATAGCCGCACGCTGCTTCTGTCCCCCCGAAAGTTCATCCGGATAGGCAAGCGCCTTGTCTGCAAGCCCTATGGTGCGCAGCAACTCCATCCCCCTGTCATAAGCTTCCTGGCGGCTCCTGTTAAGAAGATCAATCTGCCCCATCATAATATTTTCAATAATGGTCTTATGGGCAAACAGATTAAAGGATTGAAATACCATACCCATCTTCTGCCTTACCAAATTCACCTTACATTTCTTATCCGTCGTTACCACGCCGTCTACTATAATTTCTCCCTTGGTAGGCGTTTCCAAAAGATTAATACAGCGCAGCAGGGTTGATTTTCCAGTGCCAGAAGGACCTATAATAGAAATCACTTCTCCCCTTTTAATCTCCACACTAACATCTCGCAAAGGGGTTACATTGGGATACTCCTTGCACAGGTGCCGGATAGATATTATGCTTGTTTCCATATTGCCTCCGGCATAACTATTTTGATTCTCACACTTATCTGCCATCACATACACACCCCCTTTATGCCGCGCTTATTCCGCTTCGGTGCAACTTTCCTCTCTGCAAAAGACAAGACCGCTGTCATTATATTAGCAATAGCAAAATAAATCACTGCCGTCACGATTAATGGAAAGAACGCCTCCATAGTACGTGAACGGATAATATCAGATACCTTAGTTAAATCTTGTACAGCAATATACCCCACCACAGAAGTCATTTTTACCATAGAAATAAATTCACCTTTCAGCACAGGAATAAAATGTCTGGCCGCCTGAGGAAATACGATCTTAAAGAATGTCTGGCCTTTCGTATAGCCCATAGCAAGAGCCGCCTCGCTCTGCCCTTTATCCACAGTTTCTATACCTGTCCGTATCATCTCCGATGAATAAGCTGCAAAGTTGATGGAAAATCCAATAACCGCAACCAAGATTTCAGAAATATCCGCCGAACCGAATATCCCATAATATAAAATCATCAATAAAACCACAATAGGCGTTCCCTGAACCACACGGACAAAAACTGCCCCAATGAACTGAATTGGCTTATAACCAGTCCGGCGCAACATACATATCCCAAAACCAAAGCACAATCCGAAGATTCCAGATAAAACCGAAATGAGAATAGTGACGCCAAGTCCCTGTATGATTAGCCGCCACCGCCCCTCCACTACAAAGGTACTCTGGAAACTGTCTGCCAATCCTGCCCAGAAGCCTTTCTCCTGCACTGTGCCGTCTAAATCGCGAACTAAAAGTACCAATGCCGAGTCATAGTGGGTATCCGCAAAATCTACCCGCTTCGCTCTCTCCTCTGTGATAGACATGCTTCCGCTGACCACATCCGCCTTCCCACTTTCGAGGGCAGCAATCAGTGACGCAAATTCACATGTTGTCATCTCCACTTTCCTATCTAGCTCACGGGCGATTAAAAGCACCAAGTCTATCTCAAGTCCCAGAGGCTCGCCGCCACTTCCAAGATAGGTCATAGGCTCATGGGCGCCATCATAATAATACCGAATGGTTCCCTTTTTACCTGGCCAGTCCTGCTTAATCAATGTTTTTACACTTTCATCCGCCCCAAGCCATTTATCTTTCAAGGATGCAATCGTCCCGTCCTCTTTAAACTTCGCGATTATGGAATTAAACTGCTTTCGCAGAGAACTTCCCTTTTGGAAGGCATATCCATATTTATCCTGGACAACAGGTTCGTGAAATATCTTTAAGCCTTCATTTTTTGCCACTGCAAGCTGCGCCAGCGGCTCATCCAGCACCCCCGCATCCACGCGGTCTGCCTTGAGAGCCGCGACGATATCGGGGACAGAATTGTAGTAGGAAAAATCCTCTGCATCCTCAATCACTTCCTGCAAAAGCTGGTCGTAAACCCCTCCGTTTAATGTAGCAAACCTCGCTCTGGCAAAATCGGAAAGTTCCTCATATTTTTCTCCAGCCTGCCCCCCCTGTCCTGACCTTACCATAACGGCAGAAACCGAAGGATACACGCAGTCGGAAAATTCAATATGTTTCCGCCTTTCTTCGGTGGCATTTAAGTTCGCCATAATACAGTCAATATCACCTGCCTGGGCTGCCGCAATGATTCCGTCATAGTCGTAGATTTTTATCTCCACTTCCGCATTTAACCATGCACCAAAGCGGTATATCAACTCCACATCATATCCGGTAAGGGTCGTCCCCTCATAGTAACTAAAAGGCTGAACCGTCCCAGTGGTTCCCACCTTAAGTTTACAGTCCGGTTTCTTGGGCATCGGTATTTCCGGCATAGTTCCCTCCGCCCGGCTTACCCAGCGCTCGTACATATTATCTAGTGTCCCCTCCGTCCTTGTTTCTGCAAGAAACTGGTTCACCTTATCCTTTAAATTGTCAATCTGGCTTTTAGGTGATATTCCCACAGCCACATCCATACTCTCTCCCAAATTTTCCTCTAACAGCTCTACATCCTCAAGTCCGCTGGCAATGGCAAATTCCATCATTACCCGATCATAAACAAACCCGTCCAGCTTTCCCTGAGAAATAGCAAGATACCCCGATGTATTACCAGAAAAGGTTTTGTGCTCCGCTTCCGGCAGATATTTTTCTGCCATATACATGCCTGCCCCGCCTTCCGGCACACCAATCGTATATTCAGAATTATTAAGCTGCTCTATGGAGGTGATTTTTTCATTCTCCTGTTTTTTGCATCCCCCTAGACATAGCATCCCTAAAAAGACAACCATCAGAAACACTGTTCTTTTCTGCAATATCATTTTTTCCTCACTTTCCGCCTGTCATAATCCCACAATCCAGTATGGGATTCAATGCCCTATATACAACATCCGCCTCTGTAAAAAAGCATCTGCGCACTTCAATTTTATTATCCTGTGATGTACTACTATACAGCCACAGCGCCTTCTATGTCTCCGCTAACCATAAATGCATAAGCTTAATCTTTTATTTATCACAATCTGCCGAAACATTTCCTTCCACTGCCAGGCGATATTATAGCAGATAAAATTTCTGATTTGGGTTGTATGGCATGGTTCGTATTTTTTTCGGCATAATTTGACATACATTAATTAATTTATATCTATTGCTGAATTGCCATCCGATCTTCCTGTTTTGTAATCGAATATTTAATTTAGTAGGAGGAGCTGAAACCTTTAATATTGTGCAGCACATCGCCGCCATTCGGATAATGATATGACACGTCACGGAGTCAAATACCCCGCTGCAAGCAACGGGGCATGACTTAGCTTCTTTTTAGCAAGTTCGCCCCAGAGGGGCGGGGTATTTGACCCTCGCGGCAGTCGCCAAATGCGAGCAAGCTCGCGCTTGGCTCGTTGCTTCGCGGGAATAAAATTACGCAAAAAAAGACACCGACTTCGTCGGTGCCCCTTTTTAAATCCTGATATTTAGTTTTTCCAAAAGAGCCTTATTAATATTACCACTAACCGTTAATCGCTCATCTTTTTGGTATTTCTTGATAGCCTTCTTTGTCTTTTTACCAAAAATGCCATCCGCCTTGCCACATTTATATCCCAATTTATTAAGCTTCGTTTGTACTTTCCTAATTGTTGAACTCATATAATACTTAGAAACTTTCTTAGATGTGGTGGTGTTTCTATTTTTAGTGGTACTAGAAGCAGAATATGGGCATACTCCGCCCGGATGTAAATGTGGTCCCAAACCATGATGATAATGGTAGCTACCAAGCCCACTCTTGTTGTTATAATCATGATGACCACCATTTGAATCTGTCCTTCCAGAATGCGCAAATGTTGTATTGCCGGAAAACAGCAGTCCTATACACATTGTTACAGTTAATATCCTTTTTAATATCTTCATTCGTAACCTCCTTAAAATTTATAATTAAAGTATAATTTGGAAATATGTTAGAAGTCTACCGAATTTATATGCGATGATTCGACATGGTTCGCGGTCGTTCAACAAATCATTCCTGTTCTAATGATTCTGATATTTCTTCAGCTGTTCAACGGTATCCTGCAATTCCAAAATATTGCTGGTAATCTCCCTTAATTCCTTTAAGTCCTTTTCACTCATATTGCTGGCCTCCTGGGTACTTGCCGTAACCTCTTCACTCACCGCAGAAAGTTGTGTGATATTTTCAACAATCCGGTTATTAGAATTTAAAAGCCGCTTTACTTCCTCACCTAAGCTGACTGCCCGATTTAGCAATACCTCCGATTGTTTATGTATTTCATTTAAACTTGTCGCATTCTGATCAATTAAGTCTTTCTGCTGATCTGTCGCTTCAATCGACTTTCCAACTAAATCCGCTGTCGTATCTGCATCTTCATTTAAAAGAGACACAATCCCCTCAATCTTTTCCGTTGATTTCCTAGTCTGAACTGATAATTGTCTAATTTGATCTGCCACCACAGAAAATCCTCTCCCGGCTTCCCCTGCACGGGCACTCTCAATCGAAGCGTTTAGAGCCAACAAATTTGTCTCTTCCGAGATAGAAAATATAATCTGTGTAATTTCAGATACCTCTTCTGCCTTTATTTTCAAGGCCTCCATTGCTTTCTCGACATCTCTCCCAACAGCCTCAATCTCTTCCGACTGCTTTTTTAGCATCTCCATCCGTTTTGAATTTTCATCAATCTGCTCCACAGTTAATTTCGCTGTTAAAACCACTTCCTGGGCATCTTCCTCTGCTGTTCGCACAGCCTCCCTAATTTCCCCAGTCATTACTGACTGTTCCTGAATACTCTCTGCCGTGCTCTGAATTCCTTCTGCAATCTGATGAAGGGACTGGTTTACTGAACCAGTGGAATCCTGAAGCACCTCCATCCGCCCAGAAGTTTCCTCAACACTGTTCCGGGTTAATTCTGCCACTTGCAGAATATCATTCATCATGATTCCTTGTCGTTGCTGTTCATCTTGCATCGTATGAACGGTATCATGGTTAAACTGCCTAAAAATCTTTGCTCCCCAAACAAAGAAAAACAGAGATAACAATGTCAATAAACTTACTATAAATTTTGTTTGGTCAGGAATCCCAACAACAATAATGTCCTTTACAAATCGAATCACTACTGCCGCTGCTATTACCGCAGCAATCCTCTGGCCAAATTTTTCGTCATAATAAAGAAGGCAGCAAATCAACGGTGGAACTGCATAAATAATTACAAAATCCGCTCCCCCAAGTAAGTTCAGCCAAACATACGCTGCTAGAAAACTTCCCACCATAATGTATCTGAGTGATTCTGAACTTTTACCGCGCAAATACATTATCCAGTCAACCACCACGCCAAAAAATAATATTAAAGTTGGCGCTGCCACAATTAAGTAATTCGCATCTCCCAACAGCATCTGAGCCGCAAATGCCAATATTAAAAAACATTTAAGCACTGTCATACTAAGAAGCACAGCTTGATTTGCTTTCTCAACCCTGGCTTCTTTCCTGCTGTAAGACCTGAACTTTACTGAAAAATCTTCCATTAGTTGCACCTTCCTTTCCCACCTTAAATATCAATTAAAACACAAACAAACCTAACGTCTAAAAACGTTACGTTTGTCCTATTAACCACTACTTTTTACAATATCACTAAATTTTCCAAAATACAACCCATCATGCGAAATTATTCATTTACTTGGCCGTTAACTTATTAACTTAAGTTTAAGTAGTAATTGTGAGCGTACAAAACGTTAACTTTTAGGTGAAAAAGGAATTTTTTGCAAAATGTTTAGGAGCATCTGTATAAAAACATTACAGATACTCCTATGAACTTATGTCCTATTATTTTCTTTTAAGAAACTTTTGTAAGTGTAAATTCAGATAAGGTAATAGTTGATACAGGCGTACTAAGGCTAGCTCCACTTCCATCCTTAATCTGCCCCATGGACACTACCATAGTTGTATTAGAATCTGTTTCCTCATTCATGATAAATTCAATTTCAACTGGTTTTTCCACATTATTTTCTAATACAATATCATTTCCTCCATACCATGCATATGCGTCACTTAACATTGCAAGCTTAATTGTGCGCGCCGCTGTAGATTTCGCTTTAAATGTGATTTTGTATTTGCAGCCCTTTTCCAGCGTAATGCCCGCCTGCTTAAGCTGCACATTCCAGTCATCCGTTCCCACATTTGTCACTTCATATATAACTTTGTTACTGCCAAATATAACATTCGCTACACCAGGAGCTGTTATGGCTTTTGTCCAGTTTTCTTCTCCCTTAGAAAAGTCCCCGTTTTTCAGCATATTTTCTCCCTCTGGAATTACAGGTACTTCAGGTGCATCCACTTTTTCAAGATTTATATTGTCAATACATACTCGATGCTTCTCATTAATTTCTATCCCTTCTAATGCACCCATGGAAATACTCAACACTGCTTTCAAGTCTGTTTCGCCTTTCATCTGAAATACAATGTCATAAGTCTGGTAACTATCTTTTAGCTCTATAATTTTCTCTCCAGAGTAAGGTGTCCAGTCGTTATCACTTGTTCCGTCCCTCTGTATGGCAAACATTATTTTTCTTACAATACTTGATTTGGCATCCAATGAAAGTTTGTACCATTGCCCTTTTTCCAGTTCAATATTATTCTGCTTTAACTGAATCTTCCATGCCGCATCGCCCGTTTTATTAATTGTAAAGTCCGCCGCATTGTCCTCTGTAAGGCTATCCACCACATAGGATGCGTCTGCACTGCTGTCTACATAAGGCTCATATCCCGCCATCCCTGCATTAAAGCTTCCATTTTTAATTAAAGTGTCTTCAACAACACGCACATTATCAAGATAATAGGTTCCAGGTTTATCAATTTTAAATACAATATTCCTGTCTGGCAAAGTAGCATCTGTTGTAAACTTATAATTGTACTCCTTTTCCTCTCCAGATAACGCAACAGTAAATGACTGACCTGCAACTGTCAAGAGAATGTCCTTTCCAGCTTCCCCCTCTGCCAAAAAGCTGACTGCATAATTACTTCCCCCCAGCAAAGCAAGCCCACTCTGTGAAACAAGCACTGGTTTACTTGATGAGGTTCCTTCTGGTGCAATTATTTTTAACTTCCTGATATTGTCTGTATTTGTTACAGAAATATTTGCCCCTGCCTGATTATCAATATCCCAGTATTCTTTACGGTCTTTCCCTTCCTGAAAACCTCCGTTATATACATAATTTCCATCTGCAAGAACTGTCTTTTCCTCCGGCTCATCCCCAGATGCTTCTGCTGTTTTTCTAATGGATACATTGCTAATATGGACACCTGCTATGGAACCGGCGGCTCCAAGATTAAATTCCAAACGTCCATTTGCATCATCTTTATCTTTCATTACAAATTGAAAAGTATATGTTTTATTTTCTGTCGACAAATCTACCGTTTTATCTTCCAAATAACGCCTATAACCACGGTCTGGCGCAGATACATCTACTTTTATTGTTCTTGCTGCATCTGCACTGGCATCAAAACTTAACTGGTACGTTGCTCCTTTTTTCAACGGAACATCCGGTTGAACGAGCTGGACACTATAATCTGCGGTTCCTTCTGCTGTCGTATTAATAGAAATTTGTCCATCCTTGATTTCCGCTGTTGCCACTCCGCCAAGAGCCGTTAGGAATTTCCAATCCTTATCATCTGTCAGATCCTCCTGCACCCCAAAGCTTCCATTATTAATGTAATTTCCATCTGCATCCGGATCTCTTAAAATAACTTCCTTTTCCGGCTTTTCAACATTTTCATTATAACTATCTTTTTGATACACTTTCACATAATCAATTTTAAAGGCCGCTTTTTCGATATCTGTAGTTTCATCAGGGTTTCCCGGCCAGTTTCCTCCAACTGCAAGATTTAAAATAATATAAAACGGCTGGTCAAATGGAGCCGGATATGTAATCTCTCCCTGCCCCTCTGTAACAGAATACCAATCGCTTTCTGTATGCATTAAGATGCCATCCACATACCAGTTAATTTTTCCAGGTTCCCATTCTGCACTAAAAATATGATATTCATCAGAAAAGCTTCTGTTCTTTAGGGTATATTTTCCTTGGCTTTCACTGTGTGGATTTCCGTAATGGATTGTCCCATAAGATGTACTTGTATCGTTTCCAAGCACCTCCATAATATCAATCTCACCACATCTTGGCCACTGCCCATACAAATTCTCATCGGCAGGCATCATCCAGAATGCCGGCAAAAATCCTTGTCCGGCAGGAACTTTTACTTTTGCTTCAAAAAGCCCATACTTAAAATTATGTTTATTTTGTGTATTCACTCTGCCCGATGTATAAGAAACTTTCCCATTTGCATCCGTCTTTTTTACCGGCTTCAATACAAGATTTCCATCTTCAATATAAATATTTTCAGAAGAATCTGTGTATTGCTGGAGTTCATTATTTACCCATCCCGGCTCATGCAGTTCAATGTTCCAGTCGTTTAAATTAAGTGAATCCCCATTAAACTGTTCTTCCCATTTTAGGGTATACCCCTTATGGGTCGCATCAACCGGTGATTTCGTCGGTGTAACCGAAGGATTGCCCGGCTGACCCGGCACTGCAGGTGACGGCGACGCAGTGGGAACCACTGATGGCTCCGTGGTTGCTGTTGCTTCTGGTGCTGTTGTATCCTCTGGCTGTGCTGTAATAGCCGGGGTTGTTTCCGGCGCTATTGTCGCCTCGCTGTCTTTCTCTGTTACCATTACCTCAACCTTTCTTGTCCATGTTTTTTTATAGCCCTTTATTTTTGCACTAACCGTCGCATGCCCGGCAGATATCCCTACAATCTGTTTACCTTCTACTTTTACGATGTTTTTATTTGAGGATATCCATTTTACCTTTAACTTATTATTTCCATATTTTTGTACCTGTACCTTTGTTTTTTGACCCTCTGCTATTTCCATTTTATGCCGCTTCAAATCAGGCGCCTTAACGACCTTTACCTTGCAGGTATATTTTCTGCTGCCTTTTTTCCATGTTATTTTTGTGCTGCCTGTTTTTTTAGCTGTCACAACACCTTTTTTGGTAACAGACGCCACTTTTTTCTTTGTTGTAGAATACTTGCCATCTTTCTCCTTTGCACCAACTATATTCAAGTCAATCTTATCTCCTTTGGAAATAACACAACTTGAAACAGATATTTTTCCTGCTGCCTGTACAGACAATGGCACTGAAGAAACAATAATTGCTGATGCCGCAAAAACTGCTATGCTCTTAAATAAAAGTTTTCTCATATAAAAACCTCCTATCTTTTTTTAATTTGTTCCTGCCTATGCTACTTTAAGCTTTTTGAGATTATAAACTATTTCCCCAATCTTATATACAACGCTGTATACAAAAATATCAAAATCATGCTATAATAGAACAAATATTACTACGATATAGATTAACCGATCTTGCAGATGAATAATGAAAGGAATATTTATGAATTTACGAAAAGAATGGTATGATCAGGAACTTAAACAAAGTGAAGAAGCTTTAACGCACCGTCCGCTAGAAGAAGAATATTCTTTCTATAACGCTGTCAGCTCTGGCGATATGGATTTTGTACAGAAAAATTGTGACCAAAATACTTTTACCAATCCAGAGGGAATGGGAATTCTGTCAACAGACCATTTAACCAATTTAAAATACCATTTTGTAATTACTGTTGCCATGATTACAAGGCAATGCGTGACAGCAGGAATGGAGTTAGAGCAGGCATACCGCTTAAGCGACTTTTATATCTTAAAATTGGATTCCTGTATGTCCGCCGAAGGTGTTTCACAGCTTCATCATAGCATGGCGTTGGATTTTACTGGTAAAATGGCACTTATCAAAAAAAGCTCTGTAATTTCAAAATACGTTATTCTGTGTATGGACTATATTTATAGCCATTTAAATACTAGAATTACCATACAAGCTCTATCTGAATATACCGGGCTTTCCCCCAGCTATATCTCACGGCTTTTTAAAAAAGAATTGGGAATTGCCATTAGTGATTATATCTTGGAGAAAAAAATAGAAAAGGCAGAAAACTTACTAAAATATTCTGATTACAGCCTAATTGATATTGCTAACTATTTAGCATTTTCTTCTCAGAGCCATTTTATCCAGACATTTAAGAAGGCGGTCGGTTTAACCCCAAGCAAATACCGCAACCAGTTTTACCATGCATCTTGGTAATCCCAGGGCATATCTAAGTTTCTAAACAAACATTAGGGCATTGCTACTGTGATCTGGTAACAATCCCCTAATGTTATTATCTAACTTATATTGTAAATGTCTTTATTAACCTAAATATACTTCAACTTGATGCACCCCATCCTGCATAGACAAAATCTCCTCCCGATAAAGAAATGCCGAATTTCCATCACAGTGAAACTCCAACTTCCCATCACATACTGCCTTCTTTATTGTATATTTTCCATAAGACAATTTCTTCGGATTTTGAAAAACAATATGGAACTCCTTTTCTGCAAACCTAAGCTGAATCTGCGCTTTTCCATGCTCATCAAACTGTTCCGATATCAATTTCGGGCTAATTACCATACTGCCATTTTCCCCATGCACCCCAAACACCTCTGTAACCATTGTCAACATATACCAGCTTGCCGCTCCAGTTAAATAATTATACAAACCCTTTCCTTCCCCATTAAAATATTCAGGAATTCCCGGATAGATCTTGCTCACTTCAAATTTTAAGGCAGTATCCGCAAGTGTTTGCAAAGCTTTATAACCTTCCTTTACAAATCCTCTCTTGTACAATGCATTTGCATACATTACCGTCATATGCGAAAAAACAGCGCCGTTTTCTTTTTCTCCATATGCAAACCCAAACATCCTGCCTAAATCAAATTTTTGCTCTTGAAAATCTGTATTTAAGCGGTACCCTCCAATCTCTTGAGCATACAGATAATGGTCTGCACTTTTACAGATTCCTGCCACCTGCTCATCTTCTGCTGTCCCTCCCATAATTGCAAATACCTGTCCAGTAAGTATCATTTTAGCACCATTTTCAAAATACCCTTCTACAGGCTTTCCACTATTATCATAATAACTATTAAACCAGCCTTCGGTATTATCCCCTTTTATCCACTCTGTCTTTCGAATATGTTTCTTCATCCACTCCGCCTTAGATTGCAAATTATCTGCCAGCTTCTGTATTGCAACCGGGACTTTTTTCCCGCTGACATTATGAATACAAGTTTGCAGATATTTCTGCAATAGTTTTTTCTTCGCTTCCACATTATTATAAACCTGGCTGTCATCTCCTAACAGAACCATCATCTCTTCCAACAACTCTACTTGCTCCCAGCCGAATTTATCCTCTAATAGCAAAAGAAGCTTAGCCATCTCTGTAAGGTTGCCAGCATATGCACAAGTAAATGCAACACTTTCACCATTTTCTGCCGCCATATCCAATGCATCGTTCCAATCTGCACCGCGTAACCTGATATGGTTATGCGCCCCAACCTCATAAAATGCACATAGATGCTGTAGAAGCAAATGCTCCAGAACACTTCCTTTATATATCTTTCCGTCCGTGCACCTCTGCTGTATCCCATATTCCGCATCCCACCGGCTGTCAAGGCTGCCTCCACGTTCTGCCTGCCCATCTTTAAAGTAGGAAACTGTCTCCTCCAATATTCCTGTGTCGCCTGTCTGGTCAATATAGAATTTTGTTGTCATAAATGGCCATACACCATGATCCATCCATACACGCGCAATCCCGTTGCGGTCTGCGATAAACTCCCCCTGCTTTGCACCTATAATGGTAGCATTCGTCCCATCTATCCGGACACCACCATAATTATCAAGAATCATCTGGCGCACTCCATCCGGATCCATAATCAATAGAGAAAGACAATCCTGCCACAGATCACGCCATCCCCTGCCTCCCCGACCATAATCATGGTGCGGCAAGAAGGAGCAGCCATAAATCCTTCTTAAAATCGGCTGAAAGCTTATCCAGCGCATTAAGCAGTCAAACCGGCTGCTGCTTGTATAGTATCTGACATTCACTTTCTCCTGCCAATATTTTTTTGTATCTCCCAGCGATTTCTTTACCTTTTCTGTTGTTTGATAGGCATCCAAAATATTTTCAATTTCCCCCTCATTCTCTGTAATGCCCATTACTACCGTAAATGTGGCACTTTCCCCTGAATTAAGGGTAATCGGCGAAAAACGTATACCTCCCAATGCTTCTTTTCCCTCATACCTGCTTCCTGCAGGTACTCCGTCTTCATTTTTTATCACTTTCCAAGGCTGAGCAAAACTTCCACCATCGCCAATAAACTCATCCGCCACCGGATAAAAATCTAATGGCTTCTCTCCTGCGCCAGTTATGCCGCAAACAAAATAGGTACAATGATTCTTTTGATGCCCACGCTCATCAAAAGAAAGCGTTGGCTTAACATATACTCCATTTTCGGTTGTTCTTATTCTATGAAGCAAAGATGTTACATGCCGATGATCCCTAATATTATCTGCACTCCGGCCAAAAATAGGAACCGCCGCTACAGGCACAATTTTTTGTGCCAAACTCCCCATATTTCTGATTTCTACATACATAATCTCCACATTATGCTTTAGTGGCACAAAAGAGGTTATCTCTGACTTTAACTGATATTTTGCAGACTGTCTTGTAACAGTCTGCCACATAAAACCTGCTTTTAGTTCACTTCTATCCTGTAATTCTGTAAATCTTTTGCTTTCTTCCTCAGCAGATGCCCCTACTGCAGACCATGCCCCCATTTCCGTGTGAAACCAGAAGTTTCTGCCAGAACGGTTATTATGAAGATTTTCCACACTGACCGGCTCCATTAAGAAGGTATTCTGGTCTATCTTAATATCTCCACCCAGATTTGGTGAAAGGGCGCTTTTCACCCCACCCTCTCCCGCTATCGGAAAGTACAGCCCGCTGTAATTCTCCGGTTGTTCTATGGTAAATGTCCCCTCCCTG
>Ga0224742_10188_pt1 | contig 15130 bp, 16 predicted proteins | sample LIM_E_Water_Neg_FD_161631 | JGI IMG/M metagenome (GOLD analysis project Ga0224742, IMG submission 161631) | Enriched cells from gastrointestinal tract of the lab mouse from Pacific Northwest National Laboratory (PNNL), Richland, Washington... | ecosystem: Host-associated > Mammals > Digestive...
TGCTTTGATCTTACTTCATTTGACAGCGGCCAAAGACGCTTTCCAGAACCTCCTGACAATAAAACGATATTCATATTCTTTCCTCCATTTCCTATACTCACGAACGATTAGATTTTCCTTTCTGTGCAGCACGCATTATCCACTGATACAATATGGGTTGTGCCGAAATTGGAAAATCTTAACGGTCGCCAGTATTACACACTTACATCAATGACAGCACCATCTGCGCTGTTTCCACCATATTGGTACCATTGTCCATACTATGTTTTTGTATGTACCGATGTGCCTCCTCCTCTGTCATATGGTTCCGTTCCATTAAAAGTGCTTTTGCCTTTGCAATTACTGCTACTTCCTCCTGATTGCGAACGGAAGGTTTTTCTCTGCGTTTTTTCTTGCGTCTTAGTACATTCTGTGACATCATGCCTACTGTATTTACCAGTTCATGTACCTTAAGCGGCATTGCAAGACCAATAATCCCTGTACCAGACACTTCTGCCAGTACCCGCTTAGACGCCATTACTAACATATCAAACCCTTCCGGTAGATTTGTGCGCAATTCCATGCATATCATATCTGCAAAACGATATCCGCTGATTACAATGCCCTCATGAAATTCGTCCGCATAGTGCAGCGCCTGTGCGCCAGAAGTACACACAGCCGTTACGTTCATTCCATTTTTCACCAAAATATTTTTAACGCTTTTTGCATCCTCTATTTTGGAAAAAACCACGATTATATTTGTCAAAGGTATCCCCCCATATCCGCTGGTTTAAAACTTATATAAATAAGAATCAATTTCCCAGCTTGTCACTTGGGAATCATACTCCTTCCATGCCGAAACCTTAGAATGATAAAACTGCTCGAAAACTCTATCACCCAATAAATCCCTTAATAATGTATCCTTACGCATTTCTTTGCAAGCTTCCAGTAAATCTGTAGGCAGCTTCTCCAATCTGCGTATTGCTGCATCTTCTTCTGCCAGCGCATTCATACTTTCCCGTGATTCTGGCTTTGGTTCAATTTTATTTTTTATACCATCAAGACCCGCCATTAAACATGCAGCAATCGCAAGATAAGGATTTGCCACCGGATCTGGACTACGCAATTCAATTCTTGTATGCTCACCACGAATATTGGGAATCCGAATCAATGTATTCGCCCCAAGCGTGCTCCACGCAATAAAAACTGGTGCCTCAAAACCAGGTTTTAAACGTTTATACGAATTAACTAATGGATTTGTTACCGCGCAGATTCCTTTCACATGCTTCATCAACCCTCCCATAAAATAATAAGCTTCCTTGCTTAACCCATTTTTATCGGAAGGATCATCAAACACATTTTTTCCATCTTTGCGCAAAGACATATTGATATGCATACCAGAACCACAAAATTCCTTTCTTGGTTTTGGCATAAATGTAGCATGTAAACCATGATGTTTTGCAATGGTTTTTACTGCAAGTTTAAACGTCATTATATTATCTGCTGTTGCAAGTGCCTCATCATACCGAAAATCAATCTCATGCTGTGAAGGCGCCTTCTCATGGTGTGACGACTCCACTTGAAATCCCATATCCTCCAGCGTCAGCACAATATCACGCCGCGCATTTTCTCCATTGTCAAGCGGCCCCATATCCAAAAAACCCGCCTGCTCATTGGTGTTGGTTGTAGGTCTTCCATTTTCATCTGCATTAAACAAGAAAAACTCACACTCTGGTCCAATCTCAAATGTATATCCCAACGCTTGCGCTTCCTGCAATGCCTTTTTCAATATGTAACGGCAGTCCCCCTCAAAGGGTGTACGATCGGCACGATATACATCACAAATAAACCGCGCAACTTTCCCTTGCTGCGGCCGCCATGGAAAAATCGTAAAAGTATCCAAATCCGGATATAAAAACATATCTGCATTATCCGTTGGAAGCATTCCCTCCACCAAAGAACAATCAAACATACAATTGTTACTTAAAACCTTTTCCAACTGACTTGCTGTAATTGCCACATTCTTAAAATTCCCCTCTATATCAGTAAACTGCATACGGATAAACTCCACATCCTCCTCTGCAACCATATTGATAATATCCTGCTTCGTATACTTCGCCATCCCATAAACCTCTCTTCCCCAGCATTATCGATCTAACCTCACGAGCAATTAGATTTTCCTTTCTGCATAGCACGTATTGCCCGCTTATGCAATATGAGCTGTGCAGAAATTGGAAAATCTTAACGGTCGTCAGTATAACCTATTTAACCACATAATCCCATTTTTTGTCAATATTTGAATTTACTGCATATCTTCGCTATTAGAAAATACGTTACAATTCACACTCATGCCAGTTTTTATTAGCTTATTGGTTACTGATGTGTGAATTATAACAGATTTTGCACACAAAATGCTAAAGTGCAAGCATTTTGGCGCATGATTCCCACTACTTTGGCGTGGGTGTGAAAAGTAACGAAAATCCCACATTTCTTTCATAAACCCCCGCCCACCAACATATCTTGATAAAAAGAAATACTTAAAACGGGGGTCCAATATGAGCTCTAACACCAAAATTTTTGTCCTTCGTTCAAAGGAATTGGTTTACGCACTCGTGCTTTTCATTATCAGTTTACTTATTATTCTGATAGCGGTATCACTCTTTCTGCCAAGTGACGGTAATGCGTCCAACAGCGATAAAACACCTGCTGCTACGGAAACACCGTCTGGAGAAAACAGCGAAAATAACAGCACTGACAGCGCTGCCGCCAATCAGGCAGACCTCTATATTCCAGGCATTTATTCCAGTACATTGCAGCTAGGCAGCTCCAATGTGGAATTACAAATTACGGTGGACAAAAACCATATCAATTCGATTACACTCACAAATATTGACGAAGCTGTCGCTACCATGTATCCGTTAATGGAGCCGACGTTATCCGAGCTTTCGTCCAAAATACTTGCTGCCCAGTGTCTTGATGATATTAGCTTTACTGATGAGAGCCGTTATACCTCGCTTCTATTGATGCAGGCAATCAGCGACTCCCTTGAAAAAGCTAAGGCTGTTCAAGATGCCGAATGCCCCGCAGACAGCCTGACAACCGATAAGCTGCAATAAAAACAAAACTACCTGTTATATCATACTACAAAAATACTCCATTATAGGAATCCAACTCCTTTAGCCAAATCCGTGCGCTGGCGTCAGAGGGCATACGCAAATCCCCTCTTGGCGACAGTGCCACACTGCCGACTTTCGGGCCATCCGGCAGACAGGAACGTTTAAACTGCTGCGCAAAGAAGCGCCGATAAAATGTTTTCAGCCAGTTTAAAATCACAGCTTCTTCATATTTTCCACAAAAAGCATATTTCGCAATTCGATATATTTTTAACGGCGCATATCCGCACCGCAGCATATAATATAAGAAAAAGTCATGCAGTTCATACGGTCCTACTAAATCTTCCGTTTTCTGTGAAATCTTCCCATCCTCTGAAGGCGGCAGAAGTTCTGGGCTTACCGGCGTATCTAATACATCAAGCAATACATTTTTCAAACCTTCCTCACCGCAGGTATCTGCATAATACTGCACGAGATGTCGAACAAGTGTTTTTGGAACACCTGCATTCACACCATACATCGACATATGATCGCCATTATAAGTCGCCCAGCCAAGCGCAAGTTCCGACATATCACCCGTTCCGATAACCAGTCCCCCTGTTTTATTGGCAATATCCATTAACACTTGTGTCCGCTCACGTGCCTGACCATTTTCATACGTTACATCATGATTGTCCGGCTCCTGCCCGATATCCTTAAAATGCTGCAGCACAGATTCCTTGATATCTACTTCTATTAATTCTGCTCCACATGCCTTTGTCAGCTTACAGGCATTGTCATACGTCCGATTAGTTGTTCCAAAACAAGGCATTGTTACTGCCTTAATATCTGCCCTATCTTTTCCCAGCAAATCAAAAGCCCTTACAGTCACCAGCAACGCAAGTGTAGAATCCAACCCGCCAGAAATACCCAAAACCGCCGTATTGGATTTCGTATGATCCAAACGTCCCTTTAATCCATTTGCCTGAATAGAAAGTATCTGCTCACACCGCCTATTTTTCTCCGCCGCATCTCCTGGAACAAAAGGAGTGCATGGAAAATATCTTGTCAGTTTTGTTGGTTTTATCTTATCATATTGAAAACCAATTATTGTGTGCTCCGACGGCATATCTGTTTCCCGTGTATTCATTTTACGGTTTTCCATGCGAAGTTTTTGAATATCCAAATCTGCATAGACAATTCCCGTTGTAAATGTTTGGCTTTGTGTAAGAATTACACCATTTTCCGCAATAATATTGTGGCCGCTGTACACAACATCCTGCGTAGACTCTCCCGCACCTGCACTTGCATAGATATACGCAGACAAAAGTCTTGCGCTTGTTGACTTTACCAATTCCTCGCGATAGGTGTCTTTCCCTACCAAGTCATTACTTGCAGATAGGTTAACAATCACATTTGCTCCTGCCTGCACATGCTGTGTACTCGGCGGATTCGCACTCCATACATCCTCACAAATTTCACAGCCTACCACCATTCCAGCGAAATTTTTACATTCTAGCAAGATATCTGTGCCAAATGGAATATATTTTCCATGTTCTCCTATAAAATCCAGATAAATTTCATCATATATCCCATTTCCAGACGCAAAATGCCGTGTTTCATAAAACTCACCATATGCTGGCAAATGCGTTTTGGGAATCAATGCAAGCACCTCTCCACCTTTTACTGCTGCCGCCACATTATACAATTTATGCCCCCGCTGCAAAGGAAGCCCTACAAAAAACAGGATATCCTTGTCCGCCGTCTTCTTGGCGATATCCCCAAGCTGTTCTTTCGCAGCGTTCAAGAGTTTATCCTGTAAGAACAAATCATTGCATGTATATCCCGTAATACAAAGTTCTGGCAGCACCAGGATTTTTGCTCCATTTGCATCTGCTTCCCGCACAAGATCCACTATCGCCTTTGCATTATAAATCGTATCTGCTACTTTAATTTTCGGCGTAGCTGCCGCTACCTTGATAAAACCATCCAACATACGTTGTTCCTTGCCTTTCCCCTTCTATCGGTAATTGCACAATCCGCAGATGCTTTTTTACCGCTTAGATTTCCTATACACACGCTCACCATTTTCCAATCAATCTCTTAATGCTTATTCGTATAACCTATGCCCTTGCTTTATCCAGCATATGCTTTAAATCTTCTGTTTCAAATTCATATTTATTGTTGCAGAATTGACAGCGCACCTCCACCGGCTTGCCGTCGTCAATCATCTCTTGAATATCTTTCTTTCCAATACTGATAATCGCACGCTCCACACGTTCCCTGCTACAATCACAGTAATAAGTCGCCGGTATCGTATCTGTAATTTCCAGCCCCAAGTCACCCAATAGTATTTCCAAAAGCTGTTCTGGCGTATTTCCAGCATTTAAAATATTTGTTACGCTGTCCATACTTTTGAGTTTTTCTTCCAAAACACTGATTACTTCATCCTCTGCAGACGGCATCAATTGGATAATAAAACCGCCTGCCTGTTTTACAGTATTATCCTTTTCCATTAACACGCCAAGCCCTACCGCAGACGGCACCTGCTCAGATGTTGCAAAATAATAGGTTAAATCTTCCGCAATTTCACCTGTCTGTAATTCAGTCTGCCCCACATAAGGCTCCTTTAATCCCATATCTTTCACAACACTTAAAATCCCCTTGCCAACAGCGCCGCCCACATCCAACTTGCCCAGTGCGTTTGGTGGAAGCATTACTTGCGGCTCAACAGCGCTCCCTTTTACGCGAGCCAAAGCGTCTGCAGTTACGGTAAGTCCCTTTACTGGCCCATCACCGCGTATTTGCAGCGAAAGCAAATCACTCTCACCTTTCAGCATACTGCCCATCATAGCGCCTGCTGTCAGCAACCTTCCCAACGCAGCAGAAACCACCGGACTTAAATTATGCACACGCCGCGCTTCCTCCACCAGTTCTCTTGTCATTGCCGCAAACGCACGTATCTGTGCATTGGCAGCCGTTGCTCTTACGATATAATCCATGCTCTTTGCCATTCCTTTCCTATTTTCTGTGCTACACAGTATATCCGTTCGCTTTCTGCCGTAACCGCATCGAGTGTATCTGCGTCATATGCCTTTATAAAGTGAAGTCCTGCTGCTGTTATTTGTTCCTTTATCTCCTCCAACGTATACCCTCTCTGTGTATGTACTTCTTGAAACCGCGTAAAAGAATCCCCTTCTGCCCTTATAAAAATCGTTAAGTCATACTCGTTCATACAAGTTTCCGATTCAAAATAATTTTCCCAGATAAAGCTGCAATCCTCGCGGTTTTCAGCAATTACTGCATCGCCGATCACCGTTTCATATTTATACCGCGTATTAAAATCAAAGAAAAAAATCCCATCTGGATCAAGGTAGTTTTGTACCAATCGAAAGCAAGCCTGAAGCGACTCCTTATCCAGCAGATAATTGATACTATCACATATACTGACTACAGCCCGCACAGTACCATATAGTTCAAATTCCCGCATATCCTGATTCAGATAGAGGATATCCTTTCCAGAACGTGCCCGCTTTTCACAGGCTATACGCAGCATCTCCTGCGAAGCATCAACGCCAATCATATCAAAGCCCTTTGCGGCGAGAAGCTCTGTAACGCTTCCCGTGCCGCAGCCAAGCTCACACACAATCCCATCTGTAATCCCATAATGCTTTAGTTCTTCCACAATGTTTTCACACCACGTCCCATAAGGGATATTATCCATCAATTCATCATATACACTTGCAAAATCTGTATACGCTTCCATATTTTTATCCTTTCTATCCCCCGTTTGCGCTTCAGCGCACATATCAATTAAATTTAGAAAGCGCCTTTCTTTCAAACTTCCCGTCATGCCGCCAAAAGCAGACTGTAAGTTATTTGAAATTAATTTCCATTGCTGTCCGGTGTCTTATCCTCGCCCAATTTCAGGGAAATCACAAATCCAACTGCAAGCAGCACCACACCTGTCAATATTTCCACAACACCGATATTGGTAAATTCCATCATAATTAAAATAGCAAACGGAGAAGCAGCAATTAAGCCGATAATTGCCCAATAGGTCGTCTGTGCATAATTTTTCAAAACAAACTCAATTAGCTTCGCAACCGCAACAACGCCGACTGCAACGCCAATACCAAAAGGTACCAACACAACAAAAGTATCCAGCATCGCCGGAATATCAAACGCACGCAGCGCATCAATAAAAGCATTGATGGTATCAATAATCGTATTGTAATAGCCAAGAATCATCATTATCATAGAGCCGCTGACACCCGGAATTACCATTGTTGCTGCGGCAATGATGCCAACGCCTAAAAGCTTTATCACATTGACAATACTAAATGAAATCTCTGCGCCACTTTCACCACCGCCCTCGCCAACAAACGAAAATCCAACTACAATAATAAAAAATGCCAAAAATGCGATAATTTGCGGCAGCCGGATACTATTTCCTTTTACTCTCTTATAAATCACAGGTAAACCGCCCAAAATTAATCCAATAAAAAATAAATTTGTCTGCAATGGAAATTTTGGAAAAAATATCTCGGAAAACAGTTTTGCAAATATTGCAATCGACAATACCATTCCAATCGCAATCGGCACCAAAAGCGCTATTGCTTCTTTCATACGTTTAATAAAATGTGTCAGCACTAAAATCAGCTTATCATAAATTCCCATTGATACCATCATTGTACCACCGCTAACGCCAGGAATTACATTTGCAATCCCCACCACTACACCACGTAGTATATTTATTATAAATTCTTTCATTCTTGTTCTAATACTCCCTTCTTAAACCTTTATATTCCTTTCGTTTTATTTCGGAATTGGTAACTCATTGAAGCTCTCCACATTCACCTAAATAATTTTCCAAAAAGCACAGCAAACTATCCATTTCTTTCTCTGTTCCTATAGAAATGCGCAGATAATTATGAATCCGTGGCTTATTCCAATATCTGACATAAATCTCCTGCGCGCGCAATGCCTCGAACAGTTCTTTTGCTGGAACGGTTTTATGTGATGCAAAAATAAAATTCGTCTTAGAATCCGTACACGCAAAACCAAGTCGTGCAAGCTCCACTTTTACCCGTTCCCTCGTGGCAATCACTTTACCCACAATTTCCTGAAAATATGCTTTATTCTTTACCGATGCAGCCCCTGCCGCAATCGTAACGGTATTTATCGTATAGGAATTAAAGGAAAACTTCACATCATTTAAGTATTTAATTAATTTCTCACTTCCCATTGCATACCCAATACGCATCCCTGCCATAGAGCGCGATTTCGAAAACGTTTGGACAACTAACAGATTTTCGTACTTCTCAATCAAAGGCACACAGCTTTCACCGCCAAAATCCACATAAGCCTCATCCATAATCACAACCGATTCCTGATTTGCTTGGATAATTTCTTCTAAAACTGACATATTTGTCACATTACCCGTCGGCGCATTGGGATTCGCAAGTACAATTCCGCCGTTTTCTATTAGATAATCCTTTTTCACAATACAGAAATTATCATCTAATGGCTGACATTGATAGGGAATCCGATGCAACTCTGCCCACACATCATAGAATGAATAGGTAATATCGGGAAATAAAATCGGTTTGTCCGAATTAAAAAACGTCATAAACGCCATTGAAAGTACATCATCAGACCCTACCCCTACAAATACCTGCTGCTTGGAAAGCCCATGATACTCCGCCAAAGCCGCAACCAAATCTGATACATTTTGATCGGGATATTTGCGCAGAGAATCATAGTCAAACTGATGCAGTATCGCTGCAACTTCCGGTGCCGGGGGATAAGGACACTCATTGGTATTGAGTTTAATTACATTTGCTTTCTTAGGCTGCTCGCCCGCGACATAAGGAACAACACGTCGTACATTGTTTTCCCAACTCATAAAATTAATCTCCTTTATTTTTTTAGTAAATTTTTCCAAAATTGTTACGATTCACAGCTTCCAGCTACTCATAGTAACACATCTTGCTTGTCTATTTCTCCAATCTTGCAGAACAAAAAGCCTCGCCTTAAGGCATTGCCCTGTATGCCTTTGCCTACTACACCTACGTTTTTTCTCCTACAATCTTGAAGAAATATCCTGCGCAATCTGAACATTTATTTTCCTACAATTCCTAATATTTCCAACCTCAAACTATCATAGCAGAATTTTCGGATTACTGCAATATATACTGCAAACCAATTACATTTACAGTATGTCCCGACTGCAGACCACCAGCCGCATATCCTCCTGCTCCTTCTCCATAAAAACTGGATTCCACAAACTGCTTTCCACAGGTTCAAAATACAAGTCCGTCAGAGCAAGACGCCCTTGTCCGCCATTTTTACCAGCAAAAAAAATAGAGGTCGGACCGTCGCATCCTCCTATGACTGTTACACCAGCCGCCTGCTTCTCAAGCATACCACGCGGCGAATCACCCTTGCCCGCACTTTCCAAAACAAACTGATTCAGCGCTATTTCAGGAGAAAGATGATACGCGACCGAAAGATATTGGTTTGGATATACAATATCAGTATTTTTTTGGTTTCTCAGCCCTTTGCCGATTTGTTCTATAAATTCAGAATCCAATGTCTGCTGCTCTACTTTGTCTACTGTTAATTGATATCGTTCACCGCTACGTGGATGGCGTATTTCATAAGTTTTCCCGACACAATCCATGCCGATAGCAATTTTTTCACTCCTATACGACTTCTCATATGCAAACAAGTCTACTCTAATTTCCTTGATTGTTTCCGGCTGCTCGTCCCATCTACTCATTTGGCGCCGAAAACACCAACTGCCCTCGCTATCGCAGCCGTATTCCGCAAGCATCTGCTGTTCCAATTTCATATCTGCTACCTGCACATTGTCATATATCGTAGTATAACTAATGCTGCATCCCAAAACACTTTCAAGCTCTATACCATTTACAGCAATTTTAATCCCAAAATCCATGCGAAATGGGTCTTCTACTCCTATCTGCTTTGCGTCTTCCATATCCAACACGCCTTCCATCTTTGTATGCCATTTATCCCAAAACGCCTGCACCTTTTCATTAGGAATTTGCACGCAAAAATCCAAGGCAATCCCTTCTTCGCTGACATAAGCTGCTGGTATAAAACCCGAAAAATCACCATATGTAAACTCTTTTTTAACCTTAATAAGCTCCATTGGTTTTGCACTGTTTGGATGCCCCCAATAGTTTGTGTTAAAATATACATTCATTGTAATATGTCCTTTCCTTATTTTTCATCTCTTTTTTCTTCTCTAGTGCGCTCCACCAGCAGCAGGACAAACAAAAGTGCCCATATTCCGCAAGCAGTCAAGCAGCCTATGCCCTCATGAAATCGTTTTTCCCTGTGATCGATAAAAATACACTTTTAAGGCAATAAAAATTACCAGCATACCAAAATCAAATACAATATAAACCATACTACCTCCCTCCTTTATATAACGATTTTACTGCCGTCCACATGCTATTCATCTCAATCCATAATCTCTTTTTCATATTACCATATCCGGCATTCCATAGCAACTTTTATGTCACCGCTTTCATACCTATTACAATTCAGGCTTGCCGAATAGTAACACATACTACAAATTATCCCCAGCCAAAATTTCCTCTATATGCTTCACCATTTGCCGTATTTTATCATATTCTAAAGTATTATGAAAAGGGGGGAAAGCGGCAGATTCTTGCCGGTAACTATGATGAGATTTGACTTTGCCATTATCGGCGGCGATAAACGTACTGCGTACATGGTGCCTATTTTTATGGAAAAAGGCTACCGCGTTGTCTGTTATCAGACCGTCAATCTTCCCTACGATAAAACATATTATGCCGCCTCGCTCAAGGAAGCGCTCGACCAAACGCAGGTAGTTGTCGCAGGCATTCCATTTGTAAAAAACGATTGTATTTTTTGTGAAGAACAGACCGCAGAAATTCGTATATCCGACTTCCAGCGGTGTCTTAGGAAACATCAGAAAATCTTTGGCGGTGTGATTCCCGAAACCTTCCGGCGCACTTGTGAGGAACGGGAAATCGGCTGCTATGATTTTATGAAAGACGAACCCCTAACACTATACAATGCGATATCAACCGCGGAAGGCGCTATTTTAGAGGCAATGCTGCATAAAGCGTGCAATCTGCACCAAAGTCAAACTCTTGTTCTTGGCTATGGCAGATGCGGCAAAGTTCTCGCGGATAAATTAAAAGGACTTTCTGCGTGCGTAACGGTCTGCTCCAATAACGAACAGGAACTTGCACTCGCCTGCGCACTTGGCTTTGATACACTGCATCTTTCACGCCTTGTGAAATGTATTGGAAGGTTTACGTATATTTTTAATACCATCCCCGCCTGTGTACTGACAAAGCCCTGTCTGGCGAATTTGCGCAGAAATACCATTGTTATTGATATTGCTTCCAATCAAATCGGCGCAGATTACGAAGCCGCGAAGCTTATGAACACGCATATCCGTTTCTGTCCAGGGCTTCCTGGAAAATACGCCGGAGAAAGCTGTGCTGCGCATCTTGTCGATTATGTGTTAAAATGCTGCGGCAGAAAAAAATAAAAACTACACTCCTTGCAAACAAATCACGTAAACAGCAAAAAATTATTCACGATTAATCAAAGCAAAAACGTTCCAAAAAGGAAATCTCTTAAAAAGAGAACTTAAAATAAGAAAACTTGAAATAAGAAAACTTAAAATAAGAAAACTTGAAATTAAAAAAAATTGAAATAAGAAAACTTGAAATAAGAAAACAATTATGAAAGGAGAACGCATTATGAATTTAGAAGGAAAGAAAATCGGCGTTGCTTTCACAGGCTCTTTCTGCACCTTTGAAAAAGCATTCACAGAACTCCAAAAACTAAAGGACGTCGGCGCAGATATTTACCCCATCCTTTCCAACGCCTCACAATCTATTACCAGCCGTTTTGGCAGCCCTGCTGTTTATATGGAAAAAATCAAAGATATCAGCGGACGAGAACCGATTGTATGTATTGAAGGCGCAGAACCGATTGGCCCCAAAGCCTATCTTGATATCCTTGTGATACTGCCTTGTACCGGAAATACTGCAGCAAAATTGGCAAATGGTATTACGGATACCCCAGTCCTTATGGCTGCAAAGGCGCATTTGCGCAATAACAAACCCTTGGTTATCTCCATTTCCACAAATGATGGGCTTGGCATGAACCTGAAAAATATCGGGCTTCTATGCAATACCAAACATATTTATTTCGTGCCATTTGGACAGGATAACTATGAGAAAAAGCCTAATTCACTGGTAGCACATACCGAACTTTTAATTCCAACCCTTGAAATGGCACTAGAACACAAACAATATCAGCCAATGCTGCGGGACTATCCACTGGTCACTCCCGTTGGAAAGGAATGGTGAAAAATATGTGCGGATTTTCAGGCTTTGCCAATTTTAATAGAAATTATACAGAAGACGCTTCACAATGGTACAAAGTACTCCAACAGATGAACCGCCGCCAAAAACACCGCGGTCCCGACGAAGATGACGTGTACCTCTCCCGCTTCTGCGGTCTGGCACACGTTCGCCTTTCGATTCTTGACCTTTCCACAGGTCAACAACCAATGACCGCACAACTGGGCAACCACCGTGCAACGATTGCATACAACGGCGAAATCTACAATATGCCCGCTCTGCGCCGCGCACTCGAACAAGAGGGTGTCGTTTTCAAAACGACTTCCGATACGGAAGTTATTCTCATGGGATATCTGTATCACGGCACAGACTATGTAAAACAACTTAATGGAATTTTCGCCTTCTGTATTTGGGATGAAAGTGAGAAACGGCTCTACTTATTCCGCGACCGCCTAGGCGTCAAGCCGCTATTTTACACACGATTTGACGAAACGTTGATTTTCTCCTCCGAGCTAAAAGGCATTCTTTCCTATCCTAATTTTCGTCCCGTTGTCGATCGCGAAGGACTATGCGAAATATTCGGTTTAGGCCCTGCCAAAACCTATGGAAAAGGGGTATTTCAAGGGGTATCCGAACTATTGCCAGGACATTACTTAGAATATTTTGCTTCCTCCCTGCATCTGGTTCCTTATTGGAAATTAGAAAGCCGCCCCCATGAAGATAGCTGGGAACAAACAGTTGAGAAAACACGTTTTCTAGTAACAGACGCAATCAAACTGCAAATGCTCTCCGACGTCCCCATCTGCACCTTTTTATCAGGCGGCGTAGACAGCAGCCTTGTTACAGCCGTATGCAGTAAAGAACTGCAAAAGCAAGGAAAAGTACTTGATACATATTCTTTTGATTTTAAAGATAATGATATTAATTTTAAGGCCAATGCATTTCAGCCCTCGCAGGATCGCCCTTATGTCGATAAAATGGTAAATTTTTCAGGCACAAGACATCACTATTTGGAATGCTGCAACCAAGATTTATATGAATATTTGTTCGAATCAGTAGATGCCAGGGATTTACCTTGTATGGCGGATGTTGAAGCGTCAATGCTGTACTTTTGTCAAAAAGTTGCCACAAACCACAAAGTAACCCTGACTGGCGAATGTGCCGACGAAATTTTCGGCGGCTATCCATGGTTTCACAAAAAAGAATGCTTTGAAGCAGACTGCTTCCCGTGGTCAATGGATTTCTCCCCACGCACCATGCTCCTAAAAGAAACTGTCTTAGAGCGGCTTCCGCTAGAAGAATATGCAAGAGCCGCCTACCATAAAACCATTGCGGAAACCCCTGTTTTATCTGGTGAAAATGCCGAAGAAAAACGCCGCCGCGAAATTTCTTACTTAAATCTAAAATGGTTTATGCAAACACTGCTTGACCGCATGGATCGCACCAGTATGCACGTTGGACTTGAAGCGCGCGTTCCATTCGCCGATCATCGTATTGTAGAATACCTTTGGAATGTCCCTTGGAATATGAAATGTAAAGACGGTGAAGTAAAAGGACTGCTGCGCGCCGCCGCAAAAGGCTATTTGCCCGATGATGTCCTCTACCGCCGCAAAAGCCCATATCCCAAAACCTATGATCCCGCTTACGAAAATCTACTTCGCCAAAAATTGCTCGAAGTGCTCTCAGACAGTCAAGCACCACTGCGGGAGCTCATTGATTCTCAGAAAGTAAACGCTTTTCTGCAATGTCCAACCGATTACGGCAGACCCTTCTATGGGCAGTTAATGGCAGGGCCACAGTTACTGGCATACCTGCTGCAAATAAATTATTGGCTGGAAACGTATCATATTGCGATTTACTTATAATCTGAATTCAAACAAAGAAGCGAAATCTTCCTCTACTCACCGCGCGGCTCGTGCCCCACTTTAGCTGCTTATTGCCTCTGCACAGGTCTGCGCAATCGAGTAGAGAAGATTCAGCCTCTCTTATTCGCCGCGCAGCTTGTGCGTTACCTTAGCAGCTTACCCGCAAGCCAATTTTAGAATCCGCTCCCATTCTTCCTTTTCCACATTCGGCAATACTCCAAAATTTGAATGCCCTCCATTTTCATCCCAGCCGCATAGAAATATTTGTCCCTCCAAGCACCGCGTTCCACAATAAAGGAATTCGCCTTCTCCAATAATTCATCCAGCACCAAATAAATTCTGTAACATAATGGCTCACTCTCCGGCTCTGGCATATCCAGCTTCACGATGCTCGTGCCATCCTCAAGTTTACAAGCCGAAACCTTATACATTTCTGGTGTATAAATATTTTCCACCTGACTTTCCCCGCATAAATCAGACATAACACCATACAGGAATTTCCCCTCGCTTGCTAATAACGCCATAAGAAACTAGATCAATTACCAAATCAGCGCAAAATCAACCCCTCTAGCCTCCTCATTTGATAAAGTAAAGGAAACGCTTCCCTCTGCAAACTCTGTCATATCCAGTTTCGCATTAGTATTTGTTATCTCTACTTTTTTCTCGGCTTTATCCTGCCGCATTGTTAGGTATACTTTACCTTGTTTAGCAGAACACGCTACAGATAAATTGTCGAGTTCTTCTTGGCTTAGGGTAATGCTGTCGGAATATTCCCGTTTTGCCTGCTCGTAGG
>Ga0224742_10189_pt1 | contig 15127 bp, 20 predicted proteins | sample LIM_E_Water_Neg_FD_161631 | JGI IMG/M metagenome (GOLD analysis project Ga0224742, IMG submission 161631) | Enriched cells from gastrointestinal tract of the lab mouse from Pacific Northwest National Laboratory (PNNL), Richland, Washington... | ecosystem: Host-associated > Mammals > Digestive...
CAATTACTTCTCCAAGGGCATTGCCTATAAATCCCTGCATATGGAGCGCGTCTTCCCACATATAATCTCCCGTGATTAGTTTTGTGACATAGTTTCCTATGATTACCAAGAATAGGAACAATGCTATGCAGTCCCAAATATTCCATTTTAGGAATGTTCTTGCAAGCACTGGAAGCCAAAGGACACAAAGCCATAACAGCAGGATAGGCACACCATAACGGAAAAGCCAAAATGTCCCTGTTCCAATCAGATAATATCGGGTAATCTGTATGACAGAAAGCAGGACCAGCACTCCAATGCTTATTACTGCCATTGCCTTACAGCCTTTATTCTTTTTACAGGTTGAAAGAGTATATAAAAATGAGTCTGCAAACAGGCAGGAACTTCCGGCAATCAAAGACCATGTAATTCCTTTGTTTACCGCCAAATCCACAATCAGACAGATCAGTATTGCAATAAAACTAAGACAGCCTAAGCCATATAACAGATACATTTTCTTTGTTTTATTCAAAAATCTTTTTACATCTGAAATTTCTGTTGACGGCGTTTCCATTTCCAAATGACAAGCCATATCGTGATATATTTCACTACATTCTGTACAATGCTCTAAATGGTTATCAATGCTCTTTTTAGAAACATCACTTACCATTCCGTCAACATAAAGAGGGAGTAAATCTCTGACAATCTCACAAGCTAATTCTTTTTCCCTTAGTTCCATTCTCTCATTCCTTTCATTATTTTCTGTTTTCCACGGTAATAAGTTACCCTCGCCCAGTTTTCTGTTTTTCCCAAAATAGCCGCAATTTCAGAAAATTGTAGTTCTCCTGCCAAGCGTAAATACATGACTTCTCTTGTTACATCATCAAGGTTGTGCATGAGGCGGAAAATTTCTATTTTTTCTAAATTGTCAAGGCTTTTACTTTCAATATTTTCTGTGGAAGGTATCGTATCGTCCAGTGGGGCGGTTTTGTGCCTGCTTCTTTTTTCCAGTTCTTTGTACCACATTTTTTTGGCAATACCGCATAGCCAGACGGAAATTTTACAATCTCCCCTAAACTTGTCAATCCCCTTAATTGCTTGAAAGAATGTTTCCTGCGTCAGTTCCTCGGCAAGTCCGCTGTCCTGCGTTAAGCCGCATAGATATTTATATAGCATGGCGGCGTTTTCACGATATATTTCATCAATTTTTTCTTTATCCATATCAGCACCTCATATTGTTAGTTCTTTTTAAGTGCGATTTGTTACAAATTATTTTATGGTGTTAGTCAATAACTGTGTTGGTGATATTTCATAGTCCGATTTATAGGACATTATAAGCGGTATCATATGGTCATTAATCTACCTACAAGGAGATAGCCATATGGATGAGAAAATCAAAAACCTTTTTGACTATATCAAAAATCTGTGTGAATCCGATCTGAACCGGATTATTCACTTTGTGCTTGGGATGACTCCCGTAAATGAGCAGTTGCCGGACAGACCCAGCTGCCCATATTGTGGCGGTAGTCATGTTATAAAATATGGTCATAAAAATGGAAAACAGCGCTTTCTCTGCAAAGACTGCCAAAAAACATTTATGCATACGACCAACACCCTGACAGCCAATTCCCATTATGACCGGCTGGTCTGGACTGGTTTTGTCCGGGACACACTTTATAGTGAGACAATGGATGATTCCGCAGAAAGATTTGGCTTTTCCCATCAAACAGCATTTAATATGCGGCATAAGGTACTCATGGCTCTTCAGGATATGCTCGAAAAGGATCCAGTTTCCCTTTCCGGCATTGCGGAGCTTGATGAAACCTTTGTTCTTGATTGCTACAAGGGTGCCCCTGTTCCGGAATGTACAGGACGTAAGGCACGTAAACATGGTGCTAAAGCAGCAAAACGGGGCATTTCAAATGAATATATCGCAATCTGTACCGGTATCCAGCGTGACGGTGGCATTATTGCCGAAACAGTAAACCGTGCAAAACCTTCGTCTGATGAATTGAAAGAAATATTTAACGGACATATAGCCAAAGATACCCTTATCCTTACGGACGGATTACGCAGTTATAATGTTTTGGAAACACTTGCAGGCTGTACGGTCGTAGATATAAACCATGAGGCATGCAGAGGGATGTTTCATCTCAATACAGTAAACAGCCTGCATTCTTATATTAAGAAAACTTATGTCCACTATCGGGGTGTGGCGACCAAATACATTAATCGCTATAATGCATTATTTTCCATCGCCTTTCGTTGCGCAAACGACATGAAGGACACACTGTTTGCAGCCTTGAGTTGCATTGGGCAAACTTGCTATTGGCACAGTGTAAAGGATGTGCGCAACTACCGACTGGTGACGTTATAATGCAATACCAACACAGATATTGACTAACACCTATTTTATTTTTTTAAAAAGGAAAAACCCTGTCATTGACAGAGCCTTTCCTTGCTTAGCTGAACCGTTTATTATCGGTAACCTTTTAACGAAATAATTTTACAGTATTATCTCTGCCGTCCTCGCAAAATCAGTTTTCCGCCCGATAAATTCCGACCGCTTTTCTTCTGACAGACTTTTGAACACCTTTTCATAGAGTATGTCGTTCATACCCATTTCCTTTGCAATACAACACAGCTTTGTGTTTAACCATTCCTGATACAATTCCTCAAACAATGTCCTGTTGTCCGTAAAAGTTTCATCTTCTTCAAAGCCATGCAGAGGCGTATAGTATTTCAGCATCACAAAGCCATATCTGCCTACATCAACCACTACAATATCCGCCATTTCGTACAGCTCCGCAAACGCATCAGCCACCTTTTGGCACTTTGCCCGTTCTTCTTCTGTAATATAAATTTTCTTTTCCATATTGCTTTACCTCGTTTCTTATAAAATTTTACCATATTCATTTTATAAGAACCACCTGCACACCAGCTTTTATTCCACTTGTTTTTGCCAAAACCCACTTTACTAACAATTCACTTCCCCGAACATAGTTGACAGATTACCGTTTATGGCTCCTATGAGGATTTGCAAAATCTTCCTCACCGCAATTCAAAGAGGAAATGCGGTAATCGTCACGGATAACAAGCTGCCCGTTTCCGTCCAGTGTGGGCTTCATGGTAAACTCGTCATGCTCAAAGGTTAGGTACTGCTCGGCAGCTCCGCAATCGGCATTTTTAGAGCTGATATGTTTGAATGTTGCCAACGGCTTCACCTACTTTCTGCAAGACTTCAAACTTCAAGGCGGCAAGCTCCGCTGTGGCGGCTCGCACTTCTTCCTCTGTGTGGGCTTTTGCTGATACCCCGGCTTGTCCGGCGTGGCTTCTGCCAACTCTGCGGCGGTATTTCTCCCCCTACTACCTACAACACCACGCAAAGCAAAAATGACGGTGATTTGCGGAAATTTCCCTCTATTCCTTACAAAACCGCACAAGCCGAAATAGGCGGAAATTTATGAAAATTTCTTTTCGCCCGCCCTCCACGGACAGCCTGCGGATTTGCCAAACGGGAGAGGAAATTTCTTTCTATCCCTTTTGCACGGTATAATACTGGCGATTTTTCAAAATGCCAAAAATGGGCGCAAAAAAACAGGAAACCTTTTCTTGATTTCCTGTCTTGGTGTGCCGTTCTATATAGCGGCGGTTATTCAGTTTTTATGTAATTTCAGTTCGGCAAACTGCAAGTACATATTTTTAGATTTCATATAGCAAATAAGTTTCAACAGTACTATATTGCATTATCAATTCTTTATCCTTGTTTGACAGCTCTTGATTGGGAAAATTAGCCATCAATGAGCAAAGATAAATGTAAACAGGACTGTACCTTTGAGAAAAACCCTCTCGTCCGAATTTACCTTGTATAATATCAAATTCATGCTGAATTTGACTGGTACTATTGCAGTCAAATAACTTCACCACATTATCTAAATTATTTTTACTTGTATTGTCAATGATTGATTTGGCTGTATTAACTACTACAAAAAGCCACTGGTCTAAATCTGTCAATTTCTTTGGTTTGGCTTTCAGTTTTTCTTTTATGCTGGTATAAATTTCATTTCCCATACTTACCTCCAAATTGAAATAGGCTCGTTACATTTCCTGTTTATCAAAGCGAAACTTGAACATGGCAGCGACAAGCTGCAGTCGAGTAGACAAGCGGCTCTCGCCGCAAGCCCCTCACAGATCCGTGCGTGCGCCTTTCACGCACACGGCTCCTCATAGTAACATTCACTTTTAGAATAACCTCACATAAATCTTTGGTTTTGCTAAGGGATAAACTTTTAGCATATCGGCAAACCCATCCCATGTATAGCTTTTCTTCTGGCTTCGCCTGTTCAGTGCTTTACACAGATATCTTTGGGTGAAATGCAGAAAAGAGCCCAGCTTCTTGCCATTATAGGAGACACCATAATACCTATAGTGCCCTACCAGCTTCTTATTCAGCTTTTCTATCAGTTCCTTCACAGGCAGGTCGTTATTGGCATACAGCCATTCCTTCATGCCTTTTAGTTTCTGCGCATATTTCTTTCTGCTTGTTTTCAGCTTCACACAGAAATTTCCCCTCTTCCTGCCTTTCCCACAGTAGAAAGTAAAACCCAGAAAATCAAATGTCTCCGGCTTCTTTCCATATCTGCGTCTGCTGTTGCTCTCCGCGTACCTTCCAAACTCTATCAGTCGGCTCTTACTCTCCTCCAGCTCAAGATTGAATTTCCCCAGCCTTTCCTTCAGTGCGGTATAATATCTCTCTGCGTCTGACTTGTGCTGGAATCCCGCAATAAAATCATCTGCATACACCGCCAGAAAGCACTTCCCTTCTGTCTCTTTCAGTACTACAAATTTGTACCACAGCGTTAATACATTGTGCATATAGATATTTGCCAGAATCGGGCTGATGATATTTCCCTGCGTTGAACCTTCCTCGCCTGCTTCATAGACACCTTCTGCTACCACTCCGGCTTTCAGATATTTGTTTATCAGCCACAGAAGATTTCTGTCCTTAATATACAGCCCCAGAAACTTCATAAGCCATTCATGGCTCATGTGGTCAAAGAATCCCCTGATGTCTGCGTCCACCACATAGTTAATCCATTCGTTCTGTAATTGACGGTGGACTTCCTTTATCGCATCATGGCATCCTCTGTTTGGTCTGAACCCATACATACAGTTAAGGAATCTCGGTTCATAAATCGCTTCCAGTATTTTCTTTACCGCAAGCTGCACAATCTTGTCCTCGTAAGAGGCAATCCCCAGCGGCCTCATCTTCCCGTTGCTTTTCGGTATATACACCCTTAGCGACGGCAGTGGCTTGTATGCCTTGTTCTTTAACCGCTCCACCAGATTTGTGATGTTCTCTTCCAGGTGTTCTTCATACTCTGCTTTTGTCACCCTGTCAATCCCTGCTGCCTTCTTCCCATCCAGTTCCTTATGGCACTGCATGAGCATTTCAGCATTTATCAGATGGTACAGAGAAGTGAACTCTGGCTTCGGCGTTGTCGCCGATATTTCTGCTATCCTTTCTAATTTTGTTCCCATCAATACCTCCGTTCCTGTGCACGGTTGATGTGTCCTCAGAAAGACCGTTACCATGTAGCCCCCTTCCCTCCACCGGCATTACCCGGCTTCCATGGTACTATGAGACTATCCGACTGCCTGCCACCCATCCGCTTATCTCCATCTTCTAGTTGATAAAACGTACTTGTTTCCAAGAAGCAGCAGGCTCTCCCCAGTTGACAATTAACCACAATGTCAAGCATGACTGGCTCTTTGACCCCGCAGTGCCGGACAGTTCTCGCCTTATACGAACTGCCCGATATTGCTTTCCGCACCAGTTAAGACGTCAGCCCTCTGAACTTCAACATTTCGAGGCTCAATCGCATTGCAGCCCTGCTTGCTCGCTGTCTACGCTTCGCACCAGCCATTACTGACTGCCACGCAAGACTCGCTACTGCTGGTTGGCTAGACCTTCGCAGACAGGATTTGCACCTGTTAGGTTAATTGCCCTTTGCTGGGCGCACAACTGGAAGTTGTGCAAGGGATTTTTGAAAATGCGCAGAAAACTAGCAACAAAGCCAAACTTTGTTGTCCCCAATCAAACACACCATTGATTATAGCATTAGCAGGTAAAACGGTTGCAACCATAATTGAAATTCCCATAAACAAAAGCGGATTTATCAGCACCCATCTTTTCTTTCCCCATGTTCCTTTTATCGCAACACAAAATATAATAATTGATAAAATTATAAAACTTATTGCAGCCAAAAATGCAACACAGATAAATGTAGTAAAAAAGCGTTCACTAATCCGCTTAGCTAATACTATATTCTCTTCTGCTAGTTGATTATATAGCCACGCGGATATTGCGAATACACAATGGTATAATGTTCCTACAGAGACAAATACAATGGATGCTATAAAAAACAGTTTATCATATTTACCGACTTTTTCTTTGAGTAAAACAGATATAGCGTAAAACCCGCAAAACATTAAAAGAAGTGCAATCACGCCCAATAATCCGCCTATAATGAACCTAATAGACGTAGCATTTGACCATTCTTCTGAAAATGCAGGAAAAAGATGAAAAATCCCCACTTTTTCCATAGGGTAAAAGCAACCCAATAACATATCTCCGCAGAAGCAAAGTACGCTTCCTGCGATTGCAATATAGAACAGCTTTTTTATTGTCATAGCGTCTCCGTTTTTTTAACAAAAATTCATGTTCATCGGATTACTCTGTTTTTTCTTCCTTTTGACTTTTCTTCCTTTGAACCAAAATGTGAAATTAACGTTCCATGCTGAACTTTGTCACTTTGTTAATTACTCCCACTTTATCTGTGCTTTATTATATATCCGTTTTCCCAAAAATGAAAGCGATTTCTTATACTTCCTGTTCATCAAAACGGAACTTGAATAATGCGGCAACAAGCCGGGATTTTATGTTGTCCTCCGTATCTCTGTTGATATGCCCGTTTTCAATGGCGGCAATTCGGATTCGCTTGCTGTAATGACGTAAAACCTCGTCCACGGCTTCCGGCTCTCCGCTGGTCGCCCGGACAATGGTTTCATACGGTATAAGGTTAGGATTCCCCATGTAAAAGCACCTCCATTTCCTCCTGCAACAACTGCAAGGCACTGTGGATATAATGCCATGCCGTACTCTTGCATTGCCCGTATAAATCCGCGATTTCCTGCTGTGTGTAATTCCCGAAAAAGTAAAGGTAAATGATTTCCCTCTTTTTCTCTGGCAGGGATAACAGGGCGGCAGCAAGCTCCCCATTGGTGAGTATGATTGTCTGACCGCAGATTGTAACGGGGTATTGTTCGTAGGGTGATTTGAGAAATTCGTCTGATGTGCTTAGAGGGTAGAACTTTTCTTCTGTGAGGTATTCAAAGGATATTTCTTTTTGCCGCCGCCTGTTCCTGTCGCGCCATGCGTTGATAGCGGCATCCAGCTTCTCCATATCCTCCACCGCCCTCCTGCACTCCGTATCAGTCCCGCAGGTCCGGTAACGGCAGCAATACTTATGGTTCTTCTTCACCATAGACCGCCCGCAGTACCCGCACACAAACAGCACCTCCCGCTTAAAGCCGCTCATATCCACGCCGCTCCTGTCCCTCTTCTTCGGCTTTGCCCTCTCATTCGCCAAAGCAAACAATTCCTCCGACACCAGCGGCTCATGCTGCCCGTCCACAACCACCCACTCCGAACGGTCATGCCACAGCATACCCGCTCCCCTTCACAATATCCTCATACCCGAACGGATAAACTGCACCGCCCGCAGGAACGCCTCGCTCACCGGATACATGAAAACACCCCTTTCCACGAAAAAAGCACCAGCCATTCCTGACTGATGCCTTCCCTGAATCTAACAACAAACCTTCAAAAACCGAAGCTATCCCTCCAGCTTCATGTACAAAAGAGGATACGGATTCCCCTGCTCATCACAATCCGTCCGTTTAAACACCCGAAACCCCATACGCTCATAAAACCCTTTTGCCTGCGGGTTCTGCTCATTCACCGCCAGCTCATCGACACCATAAGCATCCATCCCATATCCAAGCAGCGCCTTCCCAAATCCCCTGCCCCTCTCTTCGCCGGAAACAAACAGCATTTCCAATTTCCGCCCGTCAATCCCCATAAAAGCGACAGGAATCCCTTTATCACTCTCCCCAACAATCAAATGCGGTATCTCCCTTATTGCCTGCGGAACATATCCCTTAATCTTCTCTATCTCACTGTCCGATAAAAACAAATGCGTCGCCCGCACAGAACCTTCCCAAATATCCAGCAACTGCTGTACCAGCAGAGGCGTTCTTTCTTTCATCTCAACTATCTTCATTTTCCTTACTCTCCATTCAGCCATATCCTCCACAAACAGAATGCCTACCTGCCCCTGTGCTTCTCCTTCCGCTTCTGCTGTTTCAGCTCAAACATCCGCTGCTTCTCGGCCTCCTTCTGCTCCCTGCCGGCCTGCCTGCGCTCCGTCTTCCTCTCTTCCCTCTGCAACTGCAGCGCCTGCTGGGACTTCGTGCCTATCCCCGTCTGCATGGTCTGCTTCCCGGCCTCCCTCTGCCTCCGCTTCGGGTTCACCCTCCCGTCCTTCACGACTACCTCAACAGCCGGACTAAACTTCAAGCCATAATAATTTTTAAGGATAAACTCCCAAACCTCATAGTCCCTGGGTTCACTCCCAAAAACCACCCGGCATACCGAAAGTTTCCCGTCCTCAACACGCTCAAACACGCCAACCCAGAACGGCCCCTCAAAAAATACCGTCAAACCTGCCTTTCCTCTGTCCATAACGAATCCCTCCTTAAAATGTGTTATGAACAAAGAACGGACAACCCAGGAGGGCAGGTTACTTACCCTGATACCATCAGGACGGCCGGGCTACCTACCGGCTCTGGCACATCCAAAAGATGCACGTTGCGTTTTTATCTTTGCTGTTTATATTTCCAGCAGGATAAACTCCCGCTAAAAACCAAAATTACATTTTCGGCATAGATGCCGTATAGTACCCCAATTTATGGAAATTGTACCACTCTGATACCTTTTCTTCACTTGCTACATTTAAAGCAAGCAAAAGTTCTTTTGCAAACTCCATAGGCGCCGTACCATTTGCCGTAATGATATTTTTATCCCTAACCGCCTGTTTTGCAATATACTTTGTTTCTCCTGTGTAAACTGATCCCGCCCATTGCTTCAGATCATTCATATCGTTACTCGTATGCGTTACCTCATTTAAGACACCAACTGTACCCAAAAAAGCGGAAGCATCACAAATACCGCCTAATATCTTACCCTTTTGATAACATTCCTCTACAAGAACTTTCATCTGCCGTGCATTTTCGTCTCTCCACGTCATGCCTCCAATCAAAATCAACGCTTCATAGTCCTGTGGAACAGATGCAATATCATAATCAGGCAATACTCGGAAGCCTCCAATGGACTGGACAGGATCTTTTGACAACGATACCGTTTTTATATCATACTGCCCTTGTCCTAACATGGTTATTGCAGATGATATATATGCAACTTCCCAATCTGCATACTGCTGTAAGATCACAAATAAAATTGTTTTTTTCATGCTGTCTTCTCCTTCACAGATTTCTCCATACCATTATACAGGACAACCCGCCAAAAAGCACCCGTTATTTTCTAAAATTCTTTCAGCGTAAACGACACCTTCCAAAGCCCCTTAAAAGACGTATCCTTCACCAGCACCGCCTTATACCCCTCAACAAACATCTCCGCCTCCTTCATCTCCAACGACTCCGTATCAAAATCCCCCGTCCCTGCATCCAGCTCCTTCTGGAACAGCTCCGGCGTCACCTCGTCCCCATACCAGGTCTCATCCGAAATCTCCCCGTTCAAAACCAGCGTCCTCTCCCCGTCCGCCTCATTCCGTACCCAGTTCCAAAACTTCCGCTTCATCCCTGCACCTCACTTTCCGATTTTTCCAAAACTTCCCGCCGGTCCCCATAAACCGGCGCATAAAAAAGCCAGCAGATACATTCACCTGCCAGCTCCCCAAACTCTCTGTCTGCCCTTCTCACTCAACTTCTCTACTCTATCTCTTCCGCTTCACGCAGACCATAACACACCAAATCCCGAAGCCTGTCGTCCATATCCGCCACACGGCATTTACCACGGACAATCTCCACAGCGTCACGCCTATGAAAGCCGGAACACTCCACTTTCCAGATATCCGTACCTCACAGCCCCAGCCCGGAATCCCCCTGCCGAAACTGCCTCCCGTCCGGCGGCTCCTACCCCGTCTGCCCTTTTCCCGCAAACAACCCCGCATCCTTCAACTTACAAAGATTCCCGTTCACCAGATACAAGTCCCCGCCTTCCTCCGCCGGAATCGGGTTCATATCCTCCATCTCCCTGATATCATTCGTAGACAGCCACCCATTGGGATTAAGGTGGACAGAGAAGATAAATCGTTAAGAGAGGTTTAAGGACGTTTGCTACACTTAAGAAGCATTTCACAACAAATAGGTTGTTTAAATGATTTAGACAAACTATAATATCTGTTATTTCTATGATAACAAGGAGGTAATTTATGAAACTAAAAAAAGTAATGATATTACTCGGTACTGTCTGTATATTGAATACAATGGTTACAGGATGTGGTTCCGGTTCTATTGCTAAGACAGAAGAAAACCAGACAGACGAAGCATTATTAGAGGAATTAAATGATGCGCCGTCAAAAGAGATTGATGGAAACACGGATGGACTGCAGGAAAATACAGCAGGTAAATGGCAGGTACTAGAGCCGGATGTCGCTGCTGCTGTTGATGCGGATTTTCTGGGTAAGGTCTGGAAGATTGAAGAAGACTCATTTTTCATTGCCGAAAAGAAAGTAAAAATTCTTGATGACGGTTCCTTATCATACAGTTCTCCAAGCTCCAATGCCGATCTCCCTGATTCTCAGTTGATTCATGTGATTTTGGAAGATGATACCCGTTTTTATTTAAAAACCACTGATGGAAATGGAGAAAGCTATGAGGACACAAAGGCTGAATTTCAGGACTTGAAGGTACATATGTCTGTTGAAATGAAGGGCAGCTTTAAAAATGATAAATTTTATGCCAAGGAAATACGATTCTTTTAGAAAGTGATGGGAAAGATTATGAAAAGGAAATTGATACTGATGTTTATGATAGCTTTAACTATGGGGATGATCGGATGCTCATCGGAACAAAAAAAGGATGAAATATCTGTGGAGAATGATTCCCCGAAAGAAACGGTTCAGGAAGAAGTAGCAAATGTAAAAACTGTAGATGCAAAAACTACAGAAACAGAAGCAAAAGTTACAGAATCGTCAAAGTCAGAGATTACAGAAGAAACCAAAAAAACCACTTCGGAAGCCGAAGAAATTCCGCTCGAAGAAATCCCGGTCGAAGAAATCCCAGCGGGCGATCCCATAGCAGGAATTATTGAAAAGTATGAAGAAAACATACTTACACTCAGGACTCCGGAGGACGATATGCTCTATTATTTTTTTATGGAAAATACCCCGATATTAGAAGGGTATTCCACGGAAAGTGCCCATGAGGCAAAAGGAGGTTCCACGATTGCTGTGGGCGATAAAGTTGAGATCAGTTACCGGGGGACACTTGATGATGAAGAACATCCAACTCAAGCTGTGAAAATTGTAATAATCACAGGTGAATAATTTTGCAAAATTATTGTGTATTCACGGTTAAATCCAAAAGAAGCTGCAAAAAAACAGCGCCAATGCACAGGAGGAATCTTAAAAAGTTGGATTCCTCCTGACTTTCTATAATCTCACACTATTCTGTTGCCGCTGGTATCTCCCCGACAAAGTTATAAATGATTTTGATTGGCGCTTTTAAGCCCGTATACTTATGAAGATACCCGCTCTTATAGGGTTCCCGCAGGGATGGCAGTCACTGCCGGCGTCTCCTTTTTCAGCCCTGCCATTTCAGAAAGGAGAGACAGCATATTGTGTCTCCATTCTGTCGTTTTTACAAACAACGCAAATCCATATCGTAAACGGCATAACAAATTTCTGTTCCCGGCTCTTGCAGAAGCCGTATACGGAAGCTCCTGCTGTACACACATAACTATTACACATGTCATATCTCAAATCAAGTCAGCAACAGGCACACGGCCATGTATATTGTTAGTTACTACTCACGGTGCCCTGCACCCTGCTGCAGGGCATCCGGCCGATAACTTTACGGTTTCAGGCATCCAGCCCCTCGCCGAAGGCGACTTGGAATGGGCTGGATGCGTTACAGTTTGCGGCCGGTTAGGCCGTAAACTGTAACTATGGTTGATTATTTCCCGGAATATGGTATGATACCCATAATGATGAATGCAAAAACTTTTTCGTCGTTACACTTAAAATCGAGGAGGAACGTATGAACTTCAAAATGATTCATGAAAACTACAACGTATTTGATCTGCAGAAATCCATGGCATTTTATGAGGAAGCCCTGGGGCTTCGGGAAGTGCGCAGGAAGGAAGCAGAGGACGGTTCTTTTATCATTGTCTACATGGGAAGCGAAGAAGGAGATTTCCTTCTGGAGCTGACATGGCTGAAGGATATGGAGCGGCCATATAATCTGGGCGATTGTGAATTCCATCTGGCGTTCCACACGGACGATTATAATGCGGCATATGAAAAACATAAAGCAATGGGCTGTATCTGCTATGAGAATCCGGCAATGGGCATCTATTTCATTGCTGATCCCGATGGATACTGGCTGGAAATCGTACCATAAAAAACAGTACACTGCTCTCATGATCCTGCGAAGAATTGTGAGAGCAATGTACTGTTTTCTCAATATATTTCATACTGCATCATCTCATATTTCAGCTTCGTTCCTTCCATGATCTCCGGCGGAAGCAGCGCTCTCGCCACCAGCTTCAGCTCATCGCTCTCCACATCAATCCGCCTCAGGTTCGCATAATCCCCGTCAATGCTGACTACTTCATACTCAAATGTATTCATCCTTTCGTCCCTTCTCCTTTCCCGTTTTTGTATATTATTTTGCGGTAAACAGCATCAGAAATTCCGTTTACCATATCCTGTCTCTGATTTTACCACACTTGCACCGCCATGTCTTTCCAAACACAAATTCCCATGAAAAAATTACACCTCCTGCCGCATCTGCAGCAGGATCCGCTTCTCCATCCGGCTCACCTGTACCTGGCTGATCCCCAGACACTTTGCCACCTCCATCTGTGTCTTATCCTGAAAATAGCGCATACTGATCAGCTCCCGTTCCCGCTCTTCCAGCTGTCCCAGAAGCTGCTCCAAAAGCATGTGGTTGAGCACCTTCTCCTTCTCCGTGTCCTCACAGACCCCGGAAGACGCGCCGGCCTGTCCCATGGTGGAATATCCCATGCCGCCGCTGCCGCCCACCACCTGATCCACCAGATAGATCTCGTTGCCATCCGACTGGTACACCGACTTATAGATGGACTCCACCTCCACATTGGCATCCAGCGCCATCACGATATCCTCCGTCTCCAGTCCCGTGGCCTCCGACAGTTCCTTCAGCGTCGCTTCTCTCCCCAGCTTCTGGGAAAGTCGCTCGGCGGCCTGCTTGATCTTCCAGCCGTTCTCCTTCAATGTCCTGCTGACCTTCACCATACCGTCATCCCGCAGGAAGCGTTTGATTTCTCCCTGGATCATGGGCACGGCATAGGTCGAAAACCGCACCTCATAGTGCAGGTCAAACTTGTCTATGGCTTTCATCAGCCCGATACATCCTATCTGGAACAGATCCTCCATATCATATCCACGCCCGGCGAAACGCTTGACGATATGCCGCACCAGGCCCAGATTTTCCTCAATCAGTGTCTCTCTTGCCTCTTTATCTCCTGCCTGTGATCGTTCGATTAATACGGCAGTCTCTTCCATCGGCTATTCCTCGCTGTCTATCCAGGAGCTGACACCGATCTTCTTGCACATCCTCACCAGTGTCCCGCAGCCCGCTTCCGATTCCACTTCCAGATCATCCATAAAGGCCTCCATAAAGGCAAAGCCCATCCCCGAGCGATCCTGCTCCGGCTTGGACGTATAGAGCGGTTCCATGGCCAGCTGCACGTTCTCAATGCCGACACCGCGATCCGAAATCACCACCTCCAGCACATCCCCCTGCAGCATACAGTCCATATACACCCTGTCCTCCGGATTATTGCGGTTCTCATAGCCATGGATCACCGCATTGGTCACGGCCTCGGAGACCGCAGTCTTCACGTCCGACATCTCCTCCACTGTGGGGTTCAGCGGTGCGATAAAAGCCGCTGCCACCATTCTTGCAAAGGACTCATTGTCCGACACCGCCGCAAATTCCAGCCGTATCTTGTTGATCGTCTTATTGCCGCTTTGCTTTTCAATCACTTCTATCATCTTACTATCCATTCCTTTCTCTCAGCCTGCAATCTGTTATCCTTTTCTCAAATCCTGCGAAGCACGGAATCCTTTCAAATCCCCGCTGCCCTTATCTGCAGTTTCTCCGTGTGGTTTGTCTAATTCGAAATGATCTCCACGATATTCTGCAGCCCTGACAGCAGCAGGATGCGCCGTATCCGATTGTCTGCATTGATGGCATAGACCTTGCCGCCAAAACAGGCGATCTTCTTGTATCTGCCCAGAATAATGCCGATCCCCGAACTGTCCATAAAGGTTGTCCTCTCAAAGTCAAACACAACATTACCCACTTTCTTTGTCATGATATAACGGTCTGCTCTTGTACTTATGTCAACCGATATGTGATGATCTATTTCATCCGGAAGCCTTATCATAAGGTAATTGTCGATCACTTTAAAATCTTCCATGTTATGTAAACTCCTTTCCCCTGTTTTGGCATGGATTCTTCTGACGCACGAAAAGGACATGGCATACGCCATGTCCTTTCTCTTTCGTATCTCTTTATTCTTTATCCGGACGCTTCTTCCACAGCTTCCACATCGTCATTTTTCACGGATAAGCAGTCAGACTTATTCTGCGTTCTCCATTTCCTCCAGAAAGGCTTCCGACTTGCTCGCCTTCTCCGTATTCGGGAACAGCTCGATTACCTGCAGGTAAGCATCCTTCGCCTTCTCTTCCTCCCCGGTACGGTAATATGAGTTGGCCAGATTGTAAAGCGCATCTCC
>Ga0224742_10191_pt1 | contig 15108 bp, 10 predicted proteins | sample LIM_E_Water_Neg_FD_161631 | JGI IMG/M metagenome (GOLD analysis project Ga0224742, IMG submission 161631) | Enriched cells from gastrointestinal tract of the lab mouse from Pacific Northwest National Laboratory (PNNL), Richland, Washington... | ecosystem: Host-associated > Mammals > Digestive...
AGGAACTTTCCAATTCGGTGCCGAGATCATCCACAATAACCAAATCACAATGATACAGGTCATTGCAGAAATTTTCAAGAGCATTTTTATCTTTGCCGAAAACATATCTGGCAAAGGTATCGAACAGTTCCGTGGCACTGAAGTAGATGACGGAATGAGAAGTATCGATCAAAGCTTTGGCAATACAGTTGGAAAGGAATGTCTTGCCGGTGCCTACTGTTCCCATAAATAAAAGATTCTTATAGCATTGGTCGAAAGAGGAGACAAACTCTTTACTGACAGCTACAGCCTTTTTATAATCGGAAAGCGAAGGTTCCGGAAAATAGTCATAGGACAGTGTGTCAAAATTTTCCTGCGCGAGAGTACCGGCAAGATTGCTCTGACGATAGAGAAAATCGATAATTTTCCGCTCGAAACAATGGCATTTTTTCTGACCGATATATCCGGTATCGCGGCAATCAGGACAATCATGGACAGGCTTCAGATAATCTGCCGGATATCCCTTTTCCAGCAAAAAAGCCTCTTTCTTCAGACGAAGAGTCTGCAAAGCCTCTGTGAGAGCCTGTTTTGCACCTTTGTCACCGTCGATCAAGCGTCTGGTGAAGGAGACAGACAGGGAGGCAGCGGCGTCTTCCAGGGCTGCATACTCCGGGTGAAGCGTCCGGATAGTATGCAGCCGCGCCTCTGACATGTGGCGGCTTTTCGTCTGCTTTTCTTCGTATTCACGAATGATGGATTCATATTGTGCGTTTGTTAAAGCCAAGTTTGTTCTCCTGCTAGTTAATTTTTACTTTTTGTAATAGTTCATCATAATCATACTGATTCTGATGAAACTGGTGAAAGGAATTCGCGGAAGGCGCAGAGCGCGCTGGACGCAGAGCCTTTTTTTTCTGAAAAGCAGCATCAGCGTCCCTGATATCCTGTATCGTATTTACATGATTTTCCCGCCAGTTTTGGAGAATGCCGTCCGTGTATTCAAAACGGTGCTTGTCCGTGGCAACCGCACAGCGTTCGCAGGCTTCCAGGACGATATCCGGTGTGAAAGCGTATTCCTGAAACCATTTTTGAATATAGGAAGCTTCTTTTTTGGTGGGGGCACCGGTCCTGCCAAGCGCATTCATAACAGTATAGATATTTTTATCATATTTTACTGCATAGGCAGCCGCATCTTCCGGTGTGGCAACTCCAGCTTCAGCCCAACTGATCGCAACTTTCTCGATATAACGGAAATCTTTCTTCCCCCGATCCACACAATACTGTATCAGGTAATCGATCAGGTCTGAACTGAATTTTAAAATATCTGTCATAAAGATGATGGAGCGAATATTTTCTGTGCTGAGTGGTTTCCCCAGATATTGTTCTGTGATAAAAACGAGTTCCGCAGTTTTTTCCCGCTGCTTGAATGCTTTTATCTGATCTAAAGTGATAACACTTTTGTCATATGAAGGAGCATCGACGGCAGAAGAAGCCTTGGCTGTTCCGGGAGAGGAAAATATCGCTGTGGCCAGTGGTGCTGCAGGCGGTGCCAATGTCTGTACGGAAGCTGGTATTGGAACGACGTCGGCAGGCCTGGAGTCAAGATTTTCAAGACGGATACCAGCCAGTTTTCCGGCTTCATCATAAAGCAGGGAGATGACATGTTTTTTATCCCAGTACTGCAGTGCGCGAAGGATATCTTTTTCCGTATAGTTAAAACGGTCAGCGATCGCCGAAACAGCGGTAGACAGACCGGTACCCGCACATCTGAGCAGATAGAGATAGATCTTCATCTGTGCATCGTTGGCATCCTTCATATATTCATCGATAAAACGATTAGAGAGCATAGTCATGCCCGCATGAGAGTCCTGAGAAACTGTCAAGCTGTTCATTTTATATCATCCCCTGAATTTCTATTTCCAAAACTGGAATGATTATAGCATAGTGGCACTGCAAAAGATATAGACAAAATGGCGAAAACAAAAGTAAATTTCGGGACAGAACAGAGAGCATGCTTTATGTGAATAGTGTGGAAAATGTGGATAACATCGGAGTACTGTCTGCTCTTTGAATAAAAAGCCTGTTAAATACTGCAAAAAAGCCGGCAGAAAAATTTTTAGCCAAAATAAAATATCCACAATTCTTTTGAGACAGCATAACGGCAAAAAATTGTGGATATGTGGAAAAGTCTATATGCCAAGAAGATTTTCCCCGATTTTATGGACATCTCCCGCCCCCATAGTTATCAACAGATCCCCGGCTGTGCAATTTTCCAAAAGAAAATTTTCAATTTCATCAAAGGAAGGGAAATAATGGCAATCCCCCCCTCTTTCTTTAATTTCATGCTGGAGATCCTGGGAGGAGATCCCTAATGTATCTGTCTCACGGGCGGCATAAATATCAGCGAGTACAATATGTTCCGCAGTGGAAAGTACTTCGGCAAAATCGTTCAGGAAAGACTTTGTGCGGCTGTATGTATGGGGTTGGAAGACACACCACAGTCTTTTGTGAGGATACTGTGCCGCCGCTGAAAGGGTTGCCTTTATTTCAGCAGGATGATGGGCATAGTCATCAATCACGGTGACACCTCCGATCTCTCCTTTGTAATCAAAACGCCTGTCAGTGCCTTTGAAATTTGCGAGAACCTGACAGATAATTTCCGTTTTAAGGCCGAACCTGTGAGCAAGAGCGATTGCCGGCAGGGCGTTGGTTATGTTATGATCACCGGGCAGGCCCAGGGTCACAGGAAGCGCAAAGTCTTCCGGACCATGGCAGATGAAGGAAGGTCTTCCCATATTATCATAGGAAAGATCAGTGGGATAATAGTCTGCGCCTTCATGCATGTCAAAGGTGATGATGGGGCAGGAAATTCCCTCTGTCAGTTCTTTATAATTTTCAATCCCGCTGTTAATGATGAGCAATCCATTCTCCGGCATAAGTTTTGCAAAGGCATGAAAAGAGTTGCGGATATCTGCCAGATCTTTAAAAAAGTCCAGATGATCTTCCTGTATATTCAGAATAATGCCCACTTTCGGAAAAAAGCTCAAAAAGCTGTTAGTATACTCACAGGCTTCAGTGACAAAGTAATCGGAGGAACCGACTCTGTAATTTCCGCCAATGGATTTTAAGATACCTCCGATAGATAAGGTGGGGTCGGTATTTGCCTGCAGCAGAATGTCGGAGATCATAGCGGTAGTAGTGGTTTTGCCGTGGGTTCCGCTGACAGCAATGGAGGTTTTATACTGGCGCATCATCTGCCCTAACAGCTGTGCCCGGGTGAGGGATGCTATTCCCTTTTCCTGCACGGCAAGAAATTCAGGATTGTCGGGGTGAATGGCGCTGGTATAAACGACCAGATCAATATTATCGGTAATATTCTCCCGCCTTTGACCATATTGGATGAGAGCCCCTTTTTCGGCAAGCATTTCGGTCAGGGGAGAACGCTGGTTATCAGAACCTGAAACGTGAAAACCTTCTGACAGGAGTATTTCCGCTAATCCACTCATGCTGATACCGCCTATGCCGATAAAATGAACGTGTATTGGTTGGTTAAAATGAATCTGATACATGACATGCCTTCCTTATTCTATATTGTAATTGAGGGGTAACCCCGCGATCCCATGCTTTGCGCATATGCGAATGACTGCACCGGGCGTTTTTCTGCTGACAGTATTAAGCTTTATTATATTATATATCTTAACCCTGAAATCGTACACCATCAAGGCGAAAAAGAAAAGAAAAAAGGAGAAAAAAATAGAAAATATGTAAAAAACATAAAAAAGCAGTACGGATTTGAGGGGAATAATGAATAATAGTTACAAAAAACAAAACCATTTTTTGGATTTATTATTCACTTTTGAATAAGCTTGTGCTATACTAAGGTGGAGAAATTCAACATTCTGTAAAATATTGAGGTGATGCTATGATTAAAAAAGAAATGATTGCCATGCTCTTGGCAGGTGGTCAGGGAAGCCGGCTCGGCATTCTGACTTCGAAAGTTGCAAAACCCGCAGTTGCGTTTGGGGGGAAATACAGAATTATTGATTTTCCGTTGAGCAACTGCATCAATTCCGGCATTGATACCGTAGGGGTACTGACGCAGTATCAGCCGCTTAGGCTGAATACCCATATCGGGATCGGTATTCCCTGGGATCTGGACAGAAATATTGGTGGCGTGACCGTACTTCCGCCCTATGAAAAAATTGAGAGTACGGAGTGGTATACGGGAACTGCAAATGCAATTCTCCAGAACATAGAATATATGGATGGCTATAATCCGGAATATGTGCTGATTCTTTCAGGTGATCATATTTATAAGATGGATTATGAAGCGATGCTGGATTTCCATAAAGCAAACAAAGCGGATGTGACGATCGCGGTTATGCCTGTTCCCTGGGAGGAAGCCAGTCGTTTCGGTATTATGATCACAGATGAGGAGAAAAAGATCGTTGATTTTGAAGAAAAACCGGCAAAGCCCCGCAGTAATCTTGCATCTATGGGAATTTACATATTCAGCTGGAAGACACTCAGAGAAGCGCTGTTAAAGAATGCGGAACAGCCACATCTTGATTTCGGCAAGCATGTGATTCCGTACTGCAAGGATAATGACTATCCGCTGTATGCTTATGAGTTTAATGGCTACTGGAAAGATGTGGGAACACTGCACTCTTACTGGGAAGCAAATATGGAACTGATCGATATCGTGCCGGAGTTCAATCTGTATGAAGAATACTGGAAGATCTATACGAAATCCGATGCTCTGCCGCCTCAGTATTTCTCCGAAGACAGTGAAGTGGAAAGAAGTATCATCGGTGAGGGTACGGAGATCTACGGCAAGGTGTATAATTCGGTGATTGGCTGTAATGTAGTGATTGGGGCCGGTACTGTGGTGCGGGATTCCATTATTATGAACGATACGAAGATAGGCCATAGCGGAGAACTGAATAAAGTGATTATCGCGGAGAACGTAATGATCGGAGACCGGGTCAAGATGGGTATCGGCGAAGAAAAGGACAATGAGACCGATCCGCATATCTACAACCATGGATTGTGTACGATAGGTGAAAGGAGTGTCATTCCAAATGATGTGACGATTGGAAAGAATATCTGCATCGGTGGCGTGACGAAACAGGAGGATTATCCTGATTTATATCTTCCCAGCGGAAGAACAATGATCAAAGCAGGGCAGTAAGCGGGAAAGGAGTATAATTCTACATGAGAGCGATAGGAATTATTTTAGCAGGCGGTACGAACCACAAGCTTGGCGCGTTGTCGGAAAAGCGGGCGGTGGGTGCCATGCCGATAGCAGGCAGTTACAGGGCGATCGACTTTGCACTGAGCAGTATGGCAAATTCCCGCATCCAGAAAGTGGGAGTGTTTACACAGTATAATGCGGGGAGCCTGAATGAACATCTGAGTTCTTCCAAATGGTGGGATTTCGGGAGAAAACAGGGGGGCTTATATGTATTTACGCCTACGATTACTGCTGATAACGGGTTCTGGTACAGAGGAACGGCAGATGCTATTAACCAGAATATCAGCTTTTTGAAGAACAGCCATGAGCCTTATGTCATTATTGCTTCAGCAGATTGCGTTTATAAGATTGACTTTAACAAACTTTTAGAATATCATATTAGTAAGAAGGCAGATATTACAGTAGTATGTAAGGACATGCCGGAGGATACGAACTTCGAGCGTTACGGTACGGTAAAGATGAATGAGGAGAGCCGGATCGAGGATTTTGAAGAGAAACCGTTACTTGCAAGATCCAATACGATCTCCTGCGGTATCTATGTTATCAGAAGGCGTCAGCTCATTGATCTGATCGAACGGAGCGTAGAAGAGGAAAGATATGATTTTGTAAGAGATATTCTGATACGTTATAAAGGCATGAAGCATATATACGGTTATAAGATTAAAGATTACTGGCGCAATATAGCCGGCGTAGAAGATTATTTCGACACAAATATGGATTTCCTGAAACCGGATATCAGAAAATACTTTTTCAGAGAATATCCAGACATCTACTCAAAAGTAGATGACCAGCCACCTGCAAAATATAATGTGGGAGCAAGAATTAAAAACAGCCTGGTCGCGAGCGGCTGTATTGTCAATGGAACGGTGGAAAATTCCATTGTATTTAAAGAAGCATACATTGGCAATAACTGTTGTATCAAAAATTCCATTATTCTTAATGATGTGTATATCGGAGATAATACATACATTGAGAACTGCATCGTGGAAAGCAGAGGCACGATGAAAGCAAATTCATACTACAAAGGAGAAGACGGAATAAAAATAGTGGTGGAAAGAAACGACAGATATGTCATGTAGATAAGGTCCTGTGACAAAACCATAAGCCCTTGGTGAAAGTCACAAATAAGAAAAGGGGTCGAGGCTATGCAGATAACAGATGTAAGAGTACGAAAGATCACAAAAGAGGGAAGGATGAAGGCGATTGTTTCTATCACCCTGGACAACGAATTTGCGATTCATGACATCAAGATTATCGAGGGCGAAAAGGGACTGTTCATCGCTATGCCAAGCAAAAAGTCAGCCGATGGCGAGTATAGAGACATTGCACATCCCATTAACTCGGACACAAGAGAAAAGATCCAATCCATTATTTTAGAAGGATATGAAAAAGCACTGCTGGAGCCAGACTTTGAAGAGATGACAGAATAGATCCAAGAGGAAATGACATAAGAAAAATCCACTACAGATGAATTGGAAAAAGAAGCCGCATCATTGTGGCTTCTTTTGTGTGCCCGGAGTTTTTCGGGCGGATGCCCGGCTTCCTACCCGCAGGGCTTACTGTAAAAGAATTTACTTGTGAAATGCGGCCGGGTTTGATAGAATGGGGGAGATTCAGGGAAGCAGAGGGAGAAGCGACCGGATGTTTGGACTTTGGAAGAAGAGAAAAGACGACTGGGAAAGAGGAGGCGGAAAAGTGTACTGTATTGTCGGGTTGGGAAATCCGGAAAAAAAGTATGAAAATACAAGGCATAATATCGGCTTTGATGTGATAGATGCGTTAGCAGAAAAATATAGTATAGCAGTGAGAGAGAGGGGATTTAAGGCGCTGTTCGGCAAGGGCGTGATCGAGGGGCAGAGGGTGCTTCTTGTGAAACCTCAGACCTATATGAATTTAAGCGGCGAGAGTGTGCGGGAAATTACGGATTACTATAAGATGGACGCGGAGGAGGACCTGATCGTTATCTCGGATGATATCTCACTGGAAGTCGGCAGGATCCGGATCCGGAAGCGGGGGAGCGCCGGGGGACATAACGGGTTGAAGAATATCATAAAACATCTGGGGACGGAACAGTTTATGCGGATCCGGATGGGCGTCGGGGAGAAGCCGGAGGAATGGGATCTGGTGGACTATGTGCTGGGACACTTTCCGAAGGAAGAGCGGGAGAAGATGGATCAGGGGATGAAGGATGCCGTGGCCGCTGTTGGAATTATGGTGACGGAAGGGCCGGATAAGGCGATGAATGTCTATAATAAGAAGAAAGCGAAGAAGCCTGCCGCTGCGGAATCCGGAGAGCGGACGGAGACAGCTTCTGCCGAGGTGCATCAAAAAAGCGCAGACGCGAGAACTGTGGAAAGCGGCATGCATATAACAGCAGGTACAGATACAGAACGTGATGTGCATAAAATGGCAGAGAAAAGTTTAAAAGAGAAGAAAGATGAGACGGCAGACAGGGATTAAAAAATGGTGATATGTGTAAAACGGCACGGGAGCGAGGAGTAAGATGGAAGCACTGAGAGCGCCTCTGCGGGAGCTGGGGGAGTTTGAGGAAATACAGAAAAAACTGAATAGGAAAGAACCTGTCTGTCTGGGGCTCTCAGGCTGTGTGGATTCCCAGAAGTTACACATGATATTCGGGCTGGGAGAAGGGTTTCGCTATAAACTGATTATCACCTACAGCGATCAGCGCATGCGGGAGATCTATGAGGATTATAAATTTTACGACAGGAATGTCCGCATGTATCCGGCCAAGGATCTGATCTTTTTCCAGGCGGATATCCACGGCAACCAGCTTGTGACCGAGCGTTGGAAGGTGCTGCGGCGCCTGCTGGAGGGGGCGCCTCTGACCATTGTGACGACGCTTGACAGTCTGATGGAGCCCCGGATCCCCCTGGAACAGGTGAAGAAAGATATTGTGCACATAAACAGTGCAGGCCAGGTTCAGGAGAGGGAACTGGCGGAGAAACTTGTAAAGCTGGGATATGAAAAGACTTATCAGGTGGAAGCGCCGGGACAGTTTTCTGTCCGCGGCGGTATTGTGGACGTATTTGATCTGACGGAGGAGAATCCTTACAGGATCGAGCTGTGGGGGGAGGATGTGGACTCCATCCGCAGTTTTGATGTGCTCAGCCAGCGGTCCATCGAGAAACTGGACAGTGTGGATATCTATCCGGCCACCGAGATGATCCTCTCGAAAGATGAGCGGGCGAGAGGCATGAAGCTGATCGGAGCGGAGGCGAAAAAGCAGGAGGAAACGCTGCGCGGTCAGGGGAAGATCGAGGAGGCCGCAAGACTCCACAGGCAGATCGGAGAGCTGCGGGAGGAAGTGCTGGAGCTGGAGACGAAAGTGAATCTGGAATCCTATGTGCGGTACTTTTATGAGGAACTGGGCTCTTTTCTCGGCGGTTTTGATAAGAAGGAATGCTGCATTTTTCTGGACGAACCCGTGCGGATCGGAGAACACGCGGAGGCGGTGGAGCTGGAATTTCGGGAGAGCATGTCTCACAGGCTGGAGAAGGGGTACCTTCTGCCCGGCCAGATGACGCTTTTATACGGCAGGGCGGAGACGGCGGCAAAGCTGTCGGATTATCCGGTGGTAACCATCGCTTCCCTGGATATGAAAAATCCGTTTATGAAGCCGGATAGAAAGTTCGACTTTTCGGCAAAGAACGTATCCCCCTATAATAACAGTTTTGAGACACTGGTGAAGGATCTGAGGCACTATAAGAAAAACGGCTACAGGGTGCTGCTGCTGTCCGGCTCCCGCACCCGGGCGAAGCGGCTTGCGGAGGATCTTGGAGTGTACGGTCTGACCGCTTTCTATACGGAGAATCCGGAAAGGGAGATACAGCCCGGCGAGATCATGACCTTTTACGGCCGGGTGTTAAAAGGCTTTGAATATCCGATGCTTAAGTTTGTGATCATCTCGGAGAGCGATATTTTCGGCGCAGAAAAAAAGAAAAAGAAGCGGACGAAGAAATACGAGGGCCAGAAGATACAGGATTTTGCCGACCTGAAGGTGGGCGATTTTGTGGTGCATGAAAATCACGGCATGGGGATCTATAAGGGCATCGAGAAGGTGGAGATGGACCATGTGGTGAAAGATTATATGAAGATCGAATACGCCGGGGGAGGGAACCTCTATGTGCTGGCGACGAATCTGGGGGTGATTCAGAAGTATGCCTCTGCAGATGCGAAGAAACCGAAACTCAATAAACTGGGTACCCAGGAATGGAATAAGACCAGAGCGAAGACAAAGACGGCGGTGGACGAGGTGGCGAAGGACCTGGTGGAGTTGTATGCGGCGAGGCAGAGTCAGTCGGGCTATCAGTTCGGACCGGACACGCCCTGGCAGCAGGAGTTTGAGGAACTGTTTCCCTTTGAGGAGACGGAGGATCAGTTATCGGCCATCGCGGCGGCAAAGGCCGACATGGAGAGCAAAAAAATCATGGACAGACTGGTCTGCGGCGATGTAGGTTACGGCAAGACGGAGATCGCTATCCGGGCGGCCTTCAAGGCGGTGCAGGAGAACAAGCAGGTGGCCTTCCTGGTGCCCACCACGATTCTGGCGCAGCAGCATTACAACACCTTTGTGCAGCGGATGAAGGACTATCCGGTGCAGATCGCGCTTCTGTCAAGATTCCGCAGCGCCGCGGAGCAGAAAAAAACGATACAGGATCTGAAAAAGGGCATGGTGGATATCGTGATCGGCACACACCGGATGCTCTCGGCGGATGTGGGGTTTCAGGATCTGGGGCTTTTAATCATCGATGAGGAACAGCGTTTCGGAGTGAGCCACAAGGAGAAGATCAAAAAGCTGCGGGAATCCGTGGATGTGCTGACGCTGACGGCCACGCCGATCCCGAGGACGCTTCATATGAGCCTGATCGGGATTCGGGACATGAGCGTGCTGGAGGAGGCGCCCGGGGACAGAATGCCGGTGCAGACCTTTGTCTGCGAGTATAACGAGGAGATGGTCAGGGAAGCCATCGTGCGTGAAATATCCCGGGGCGGACAGGTGTACTACCTTTATAACAGAGTCAACAATATCGCGGATGTGGCGGCAGCCGTGCAGGCGCTTGTGCCGGAGGCGGATGTGGCGTTCGCTCACGGGCAGATGAAGGAGAGCGAGCTGGAGCGGATCATGTTCGACTTTATTAACGGGGAGATCGATGTGCTGATCTCCACCACGATCATCGAGACGGGGCTGGATATCCCCAACGCCAACACGATCATTATCCATGATTCGGACAATATGGGATTGTCCCAGCTCTACCAGCTGCGGGGCAGAGTGGGGCGCAGCAACCGGAATGCGTATGCCTTTTTAATGTACCGCAGGGACAAGGTGCTGCGGGAGGTGGCGGAGAAGAGGCTTTCGGCCATCAAAGAGTTCACGGATCTAGGTAGCGGCTTTAAGATCGCCATGCGGGATCTGGAGATCCGGGGCGCGGGGAACCTGCTCGGGAAAAAGCAGCACGGCCATATGGCGGCGGTGGGATACGATCTGTATTGCAGGATGTTAAACGAAGCTGTGCGGCATCTGAAAGGCGAGGAGCTGGAGGAATCCTTCAACACGGCGGTGGAGCTGGATGTGGACGCCTATATTCCGCCTTCCTATATTATGAATGAATATCAGAAACTGGATATCTACAAGCGGGTGGCGGGGATCGAAACCCAGGCGGAATGTGAGGATATGAAGGAGGAGCTTCTCGACAGGTTCGGGGAGATACCGAAGTCCGTGGACAATCTGCTGCGGGTGGCGATGATCCGGATGCAGGCCCACAAGCTGTATATCACGGAAGTGAAAGGCAAAAATGAGGTGCTAAAGTTTACGATGAAACAGGATGCGAAGATCAGGGTGGAAGGAATCGGAGATCTGATCGTAAACAGTGTTACCGGCCTGCGCTTTTCTTCAAAAGGGACGCCTTACTTTGAGGCGCGTTATCGCAGGTGCGGCATGGTGGAGCGGGATGAGGAAAATTTGCTGGTGCTGACGGAGAATGCGCTGGAGGAGATGGAAAAATATTTGCTGTAAAACAGCGGGCAAAGCCTGCATAATGAGTTTAGCGGCGCAAAGCTCCGGAGACAGAAACGCTGATTGAGTAAAGCTTTGATGAAATAGACGGAGGTGTCCCGATTATGGGACACCTCTTTTGTTACACTTCCTTCATAAAAGAAAAAACGGCATTTGCAGACAGATTTACGGACTGACAGGCGAATGCAAAAATAGAATGGAGGAAAAAGTATGAAGGGATTTACGACATCGACGGGTTATATGGGATGGGTGGAGGACAGATATATTCTGTTCGCATCGGAGTATGACTACAGGGAGTATATGGAAGAGTAAAAGGCATGCAAATTACGGCTGCAATGCCTTCCGGAATACGACTTTTAAAACTTGTCCTTGAAAAAAGTAGGAGAATCACTTATACTATATGAGTAATGCAATAAGATATTCCGCCTGCAACAGGCGGAGCCATACGAAATAGGAGGAAATATATTTATGAAGAAGAAATTACTTTCGATTCTTCTCGTGTGCGCGATGGCAGTTGCCACGACAGCATGCGGCGGCAATGCCGAAGAGCCTGCAGCACCGGCTGAGACGGAGGCACCGGCAGAAGAGACAGAGGCGCCCGCAGAGGATGCTGGGGGGGCAGCTGAGGAGCAGGAAGCAGAAGCGCCTGCAAGTGCAGAAGGAAAGATTGCTATGATTACCGACTCCGGTGATATCACAGACGAATCTTTCAACCAGATCACATGGGAAACCGTGATGGCTTATGGCGATACCAATGGGATTGAGTATGAGTATTATAAACCGGCGGAGGATACGGACGAAGAGCGGATTAACGCTATCGATCTTGCAATCGCTGAAGGCGCTACCGTAGTTGTAATGCCGGGTTATCTGTTTGGCCCTGCGATTGCTGAGGAACAGGATCTCTATCCGGAAGTTACTTTTATTGCGGTTGATGTTACGGAAGGCGATATTGTGAATCTTGCCGGCGAACAGGTGCCTCTTGGCAGCAACGTTTACGTATGCAGTTTCCAGGAAGAGCAGGCAGGTTATCTGGCAGGTTATGCCGCTGTAAAAGATGGTTATACAGATCTTGGCTTCTTGGGCGGTATTGCGGTTCCGGCTGTTATCCGTTACGGATTTGGCTACGTGCAGGGGATCGACGCTGCAGCGGAAGAGATGGGCGTTGATGTAAACGTAAAGTATTATTATGGCGGTCAGTTCTATGGTGATGATACCATTACGGCACGTATGGAAGGATGGTATTCCGCTGGTACAGAAGTTGTATTTGCCTGCGGCGGCGGTATCTATACCTCGGCAGTTGATGCAGCACAGGAGCATGACGGAAAAGTGATCGGCGTCGATGTAGATCAGCGTCCGATTATTGGAGAACGCTGTGTAACATCTGCAATGAAAGGACTTGGCAGCGCTGTTACTTATGCGCTGGATGCTTATTTTGGCGGCAATTTTGCATCCATTGGCGGTACGGCGGCACAGCTTGGCCTGACACAGGGAGATTACCTTGGACTGCCTACGGAGGATGCTTCCTGGGGATTTGAAACCTTCACAAAGGATGAGTATGAAACAGTTCTTTCCGGCATCAAGGATGGCACCATTTCCATTTCTGCTGATACGGAGAATGCACCTGCAGTTGGTTCTCATACAACAGTTGATTATATAGAATAAAAACTGCAGAATAATATAATTTTTCAGAGGAGGAGAAAAGAGTTTCTCTTCCTCTTTTTTTAAAAAATAAAAATTTTATGCTTCTTTACAGGAGAAAAGATGATATACTGAAATTGATATACAATAAAGAAGAAGGGAAGCGGGTATATGGAGAACAACTACATAATCGAGATGTTGAACATCACAAAAGAATTCCCGGGTATCAGGGCAAATGATAACATCACCCTGCAGTTGAAAAAGGGGGAGATTCATGCGCTGCTTGGGGAAAACGGAGCCGGAAAGTCCACCCTTATGAGTATTCTTTTCGGGCTTTATCAGCCGACTTCCGGCGTCATTAAGAAAAATGGGAAAGAGGTTAAGATCAATACGCCGAATGATGCAAACGATCTGAATATTGGTATGGTGCATCAGCATTTTAAATTGGTAGAATGCTTTTCTGTTCTGGATAACATTATTCTGGGCGTGGAGCCATCGAAGGGACTTTTTCTGGAAAAGAAGGGGGCGAGGGAAAAAGTTCTGCAGTTAAGTGATAAGTATGGCCTTAAAGTAGACCCGGATGCGTTGATTTCGGATATCACCGTAGGTATGCAGCAGCGTACAGAAATTTTAAAGATGTTATATCGCGATAACGAGGTGCTGATTTTTGATGAGCCTACGGCTGTGCTTACGCCGCAGGAGATAACCGAACTGATGAAAATCATGAAAAATCTGGCGAAAGAGGGAAAATCTATCCTGTTTATTACCCACAAACTGAATGAGATCATGGAGGTGGCCGACCGCTGTACCATCCTGCAAAAGGGGCGTTATATCGGTACGGTGGATATTGATAAAACAAACAGGGAAGAACTTTCCCGAATGATGGTGGGCAGAAATGTAAATTTTTCCGTAGAAAAAAAGCCGGCAAAGCCGGGCGAAACTGTTTTAAAAGTGGAGCATATGACTGTTCCCAGCAAAGCGCATGACAATAATGCGGTGAAAGATATTTCTTTCAATGTGCGCCGTGGCGAAATTGTCTGTATTGCAGGTATTGACGGAAATGGTCAGTCGGAATTTGTACAGGGGCTTACCGGACTGGAAAAAATTACCTCCGGCAAGCTGATTTTTAATGGCAGAGATATTGCCAAAGCATCTATCCGCGACCGTTCCAAATGCGGTATGAGCCATATCCCGGAAGACCGGCACAAACACGGGCTTGTATTAGACTATTCTCTGGAACAGAATATGGTGCTGCAGAGATACTGGCAGCCGGAATTTCAGAAAGGCGGATTTATTAAGTCAAAAGCTGTAAGAGAATATTCGGATCGACTGATAGAGGAATATGATGTGAGAAGCGGCCAGGGATCGATCACGATTGCCAGAAGTATGTCAGGCGGCAATCAGCAGAAAGCAATTATTGCCAGAGAAATCGACAAGGATCCGGATCTTTTAGTGGCAGTACAGCCTACCAGGGGCCTGGATGTGGGAGCTATTGAGTTTATTCATAAACAGCTTGTGGCGCAGAGGGATCAGGGAAAGGCGGTACTTCTGGTTTCACTGGAACTGGATGAGGTGATGGATGTCTCCGACCGTATTCTTGTTATGTACGAGGGGGAGATCGTAGGGCAGTTAGATCCGAAGAAGATAACTGTAGAGGAACTGGGACTGTATATGGCCGGGGCAAAGAGAGACACTGTCCCAGCAGAAGTATAAATTTATGGAAGGATGGAGGGGTAAAAGAATATGAAGGAAAAGACAAAAGATGGTATCCTGTCCATAGTGGCCTCCGCTATATGTATTGTAATCGGCCTTTTGGTGGGACTGATCATTTTGTACTGTATTAATGCAGAGAATGCTTTGGACGGATTTATGCGGATTATCAAGGGCGGTTTTTATCTGATGCCGAAAGGGATGGGAAGTGAAATTACCCAGACTGCGCCGCTTATTATGACCGGGCTTTCGGTGGCTTTTGCTTTTAAGACAGGTCTGTTCAATATCGGCGCTGCGGGACAGTATACGGTGGGAATTTTTGGGGCGCTTTTTTGTGCCATTGTTTTACATCTGCCCTGGTATGTATGTCTTCTGGCTTCCATGGTATGCGGAGCGATTTGGGGAGCATTGCCCGGTATTTTTAAGGCTTATTACAATGTGAATGAGGTGATCACAGCGATTATGTTTAACTGGGTGGGGCTTTATCTGGTCAATG
>Ga0224742_10192_pt1 | contig 15099 bp, 12 predicted proteins | sample LIM_E_Water_Neg_FD_161631 | JGI IMG/M metagenome (GOLD analysis project Ga0224742, IMG submission 161631) | Enriched cells from gastrointestinal tract of the lab mouse from Pacific Northwest National Laboratory (PNNL), Richland, Washington... | ecosystem: Host-associated > Mammals > Digestive...
GCGCAGACCGTAAGATTCATACCAAAAGCCTGCAGCAATGCTTTTAACGATAACTATTGTTACTCTTTGATTATATCAAGTTCTGAAAGATTAACACCTGATGCAGAAAGAATAACTTTTAATTCAATGTAACGCCTTTTCATTTTTTTGTATACTTCTGAATCTTTTTCACAAGATAACATATAATCTTGCAGTCTGGAAAACTCTTCTACTGATATTTTCAACATTTCGCCTTCCGTCATACATCCACCCACTTTCTATCTTATATTATGACTTGTGTTGTGATATAAGCATATCACAATATAGGTACAAAGTCTATTCCATTATCAAGTTTGATAGGTAATCAAAATTGTTACAAAATAAAAATCGCTGAAACCCATAATTTACTGGATTCTCAGCGATTCTGTATACTGCCGGCAGCGGGACTTGAACCCGCACGTGGTTGCCCACAACAGATTTTGAGTCTGCCTCGTCTGCCATTCCGACACGCCGGCATGTCCAACCGAACAACTAAGATGATACCACAGCTCCCCCAAAAATGCAACTATTTTTTTCAAAAAAATATATTTTTTTCCTATTTACGGTTACTATTCATTCCCAATGTCAGTTAGTTAAGCGCTTTGAAAAACAGATAAACGGTCTGAATATAGGAATAAAGAGTTATCTGGAAGTAAATCTTGAAACAAATGGTGTGTATCATGCCATCTGACGAGCTGTGTTTTCCTATTACTGCATGACAAATAAGCAGGTATGCAAAATGCCTGCCATGTGGTAGAATGATTCTGTCAGTCAAAATCGGTATGTAAAGCTGACTGGTATCTGGTATCTTTGCTGGCGGGCAAAGTTCCTGGAGGGCCTGACAGGAAGCGTGTGCTTTTTGATCAGGCCTTCCACATCAGGCGGTTCCTCCCCAAGGTGCAGCCGCAGGAAATGGCGGCAGGTCTTGAAAGCGATGGAGAAATTAACCTGATGGATATGCTTTTGTTTTTTCTTCTCAAATTCAACCTGCCCTGTTATGTAAGAGCAGAAATTGAAAAGTATGAGCCTTGCCCATATTTCATGGGTGATCATCTGCCTGCTTTTTGCATGAAAATTTATGGCAGCTATTGTGTGCTTTAGTGTACAGAATGAAGTTTCGATGCCCCATCTGAGGTGGTATATTTCTTTGATTTCCTCCGCATGGAATTCATTTTCTGGAAGGTTTGTTATGATGTTCTCACAGGCGCCGTCCCCGATGGGGAAACGCAGGACGCGCAGGGATATCTCGTATTCCCCGCAGCCTTCCGCCGGGAAATAGTCAAAAGCCACCTTTTTGCAGATGTGGCGGTACTGGCTGGCCGATTCCGGATGGAGATATTTCTTTTTTGACTGGCTCCTTGTAAGATACCTTGTCACCCGGAGGTCAAAAGTATCCTCATTGGGGAGGTCTGCGCCAAGAAGCCGCTTCATCTTTGTGTCCGTTGCGCGGATGACAAAAAAGGCACTGTTTTCAATGGCATGTGCAAAGACATTGTATGCATGGAAGCCCCTGTCGGCAATGAAAACAGGGACTGTCCCGGCGCAGGGGGTGTGCCTGTCGATCAGCTCATAGAATGCTGAGAACTCATTCCTTTTGCGCATGGGCATTACGACTGCGTCGGTATAGACCTTATTCAGCAGGTCATACAAAGGAACGAGGTACATCTGGTTATAGCCTTTTTGGGAGCGCCCACTGGGGGTGTAATAGCTTTCGGTATCCTTCGGATTCCTTGTAAAGGTAAAGCCAGACCCGTCACATGCCAGGAGCTGGTACCTGCCTTTTAGCAGAGCTTTCGGTTCAAAGCAGCTGTTGAAGCTGTAAAAAAGTTTTTGGAAGACATCGTCGGAAAGCTTAGCGCGCTGCTGGTAGAATGCGGAAAGGGACGGCGCTTGGGCATCGAAGTTAAAATATTTAAGGAGCTCATGGCTGACGGAGCCGCTTTCCATGGAGATCTGGAAATGCAGGAGGGTATCGAACGGAATTTTCCTGTCACGGGTAAAATCCGTTCCGGGGTTCTTACAGAAATCCTCACGATGCTTTTTCATCTTTTCAATTTCAGACAGCAGGATTTGTTTGATTCTTTCAGGGTTAGTCATTGTGTGCCTCCTTTGGTCAAAAGTGATAATATTCTCTCTGACGAAAGGGCCGCGCTCACTACCTCTAAAATTCATCTGTAGTGAGCGCGGCCGCACATTTTAGCGTTTTTGTCAACCCCTTCTGTAATATTTTTATAAAAATTTAGGTTAGACCCCTATTGCAGAATCTAACCTAATGCTTAACTAACTGACATTGATTCATTCCTACATCGTTTCAATTAGTTACGGAAACGGGATGCACAGCCAGGGAAAAGGGGAGCTGATACCCCCTCCTCTCAGGCTCCTAAATCCTTCCATATATCAAAGCAATCCAACGTTGCGAAATAATCTTTCGGTGTCTCCGCCCTGCGGATCAGCTCCACACGGTTGTCTTCTCTCAGAAGCAGTTCCGCGGATTTTAATTTTCCATTATAATTATATCCCATGGAATAGCCGTGGGCCCCAGTATCGTGAATCACCAGAAGATCCCCCACATCCACTTTCGGCAGCATCCGGTCAATGGCAAATTTATCGTTATTTTCACATAAAGACCCTGTCACGTCATATTTGTGATCGCATACTCTATTGTCCTTGCCCATCACCGTTATATGATGATAAGCTCCATACATCGCCGGGCGCATTAAGTTTACGGCACAGGCGTCGCAGCCTATATATTCTTTATGCGTATGCTTCTGATGGATCGCCCTGGTGACGAGACAGCCATAAGGACCCGTCATAAAACGTCCCAGCTCCGTATACAGCGCCACATCCCCCATGCCTGCAGGCACAAGCACTTCTTCATACACCTGGCGTACGCCTTCTCCAATTGCATAAATGTCATTGGGTTCCTGATCGGGACGGTAAGGAATTCCAATTCCGCCGGAAAGATTAATAAAACGGATATCCGCCCCGGTCTTCTCTTTCAGCTCTGCCGCCAGTTCAAACAAGATTCTGGCTAACGTGGGATAATACTCATTCGTTACGGTGTTGCTGGCCAAGAAGGCGTGGATTCCGAAATGTTTCACCCCTTTTTCCTTTAAACGGGAAAATCCTTCAAACATCTGCTCCCTGGTAAATCCGTATTTGGCGTCTCCGGGATTGTCCATAATACTATTGCTGATTTTAAAAATCCCACCTGGATTAAAGCGGCAGCTGATCGTCTCCGGAAGATAACCCAGTGTCTGTTCCAGAAAATCGATATGTGTAATATCATCCAGATTGATCACTGCGCCGATTTTTTCTGCATATGCATACTCCCCGGACGGAGTGGCATTGGAAGAAAACATCACCTGTTCTCCCCCGGCTCCCAAGGCATGGGCCAGCATCAATTCCGTCAGGGAAGAACAGTCCAGGCCGCAGCCATATTCTCTTAATATACGGATCAAAAACGGATTCGGATTCGCCTTTACTGCAAAATATTCACGAAATCCAGGATTCCAGGCAAATGCTTCCTGGACAGCCTTAGCATTTTCCCGGATTCCTTTTTCATCATATAAATGAAACGGAGTATGATATTCTTTTACAATTTCCTGCAGTTGTTCATATGTCACAAATGGTTCTTTTTTCATCTCTTCTTTATCTCCCTTCAAAAAATCCGTTTTTAAAGTAAAACGGTTTTAAAAAAAAGTCAATGGTTTTCGTCAACTTTTCTGTTGAAATTGTCCCAAAGCTTGTGTTATACTATTGTCAGTTATTGAGATTGATGCAAAGGAGTGTGCTTATGAAAGTACAGGCAGTCCAGACAACGGACCAAAGCCCAACGGCTGTTGGAATTACGTCACAGGATTCTTCGAATTTTTCTTCCTATTTGAAGACCAGCAGCTCTTTGGAACAGATCTTTGAAGAAGCAGCCGCGACCTACGGCGTACCGAAAGATCTGCTGAAAGCAATCGCCAAGGCAGAATCAGATTTTAACCCCAACGCCACATCCGGCGCAGGAGCCCAGGGTATTATGCAGCTCATGCCTGCTACTGCAAGAAGCCTGGGAGTCACCGATTCTTACGACCCCTACCAGAACATCATGGGAGGCGCCAAATATATCAGCCAGATGCTGGATTCTTTTGGCGGCAATATCACTATGGCTCTGGCAGCCTATAATGCAGGCCCCAACAACGTAGTCAAATACGGCGGCGTCCCTCCTTTTAAAGAGACCCAGAATTATGTGGTGAAGGTAACGGAATTCATGAACGGCGGCATTTCCGTGCCCAACGTTTCTTACAATGTTCCCGGCACCCACGAAGACAGCTACTATCAATCCGTCCTGGATGAGTTGTTTTCTTATGAAGATTATCTGGCATTTTTGGATATTTATACAAAGATCCAGGAAGAAGAACGCACCAAGAAAGAAGAAGACCAGGCAGAAGAACAGAAATCGGATTCCTACTACGCTTACCAGGATATTCGTTACAGCCCTGCCGTCCTGAACCTGATCGGTTCCGGCGACAGCATTTAAGACCATACATCTGTATGGAACATTGGGAGTATTGCAGCAGCCCGTTGTAATGCTCTCTTTTTGCGACAGTTCAGCCCAAGACTTTGCATTTACTGTAAAGTCCGTATGATAAAGCTGACACGATGGGAATCCGGCTCTTTGCCGCAGGCAAACTTCCAAATGAGCCGGATTGAGTAACAGGGAAGCCGAAGGCTGAACTGTTACTCTTTTTTGAGGAGATTCTTATGAAACGTGAATTGCCACATACCACCGATATATTTAAAGGCTGCCAGACCAAGGCAGTGGAAACCCACGCCCATACCAAAGGCGGCAGCCCATGTGCAAAAGTCCCGGCTTACGATGTTGTAAAAGCATATGCCAAGGCCGGATATGGCGCTTTGATCATCACCAACCATTTTAACGACGACACAGTCCCTAAGCCCGGCCTCTCTCCGAGGCAGGCAGTGGATCATTACGTGGATTTGTACCGGCAGGCAGAAGAATACGGCCGGGAACTTGGCATTGAAGTCTGGTTCGGCATCGAGACCTGTATCAGCGGCGGGCCGGAGGATTTTCTTTTGTTTGGCGCCCAGCCGGACATCCTGTATGAGAATCCTTTCATGTACCGCATGACCCAGGAAGAACTGTTCCGGGAGTGTGAACAATACGGGTGCCTGATGTACCAGGCACACCCAAACCGCTCCTACTGCCGGCCCAGAGACCCGGAGCTTCTCCACGGGGCAGAAGTATACAACGGCAATCTCCACCATGACGAACGCAACGAAATCTCTTTGCTATGGGCCAGGAAATACCGGCTGCTCCAATCCTCCGGCAGCGACTTCCATCGACCGGATGACTGCGCCCGGGGCGGCATTCTGGTGCCGGATTCCATTCATGATGTGAAGGCCCTGGCAGATTACATGCGGGAAAATGAAGTAACTTTAATTACATCGTAACATCTTACCCTCCGTGCGCAAGAGGGTATCCAAACTATAAAAATCCCCGGCTGCACCTTCACCAGCCAGGGATTTTTGCTCTTTTTCCTATAACATGCACAGGAACTCTTTTATCGGATAAAATTCGTCTTTTTCCGCTCTTCCAACTCCGGCAGGTTTACTCCCGCCTCTTTTCCGGCTTCGATGCATTTCAAAAGCCAGGCCATATTTGCCCCCAGTACCCGCATGGTCTGCATTCCTTCTTCGTCTTTTCTCACATCATCCGGGCAGCTTCCATGCACCATGGGCCAATATTGAGAGGATACTACCATCATATTCGAAATGGTAAAGTATTTATTCAGCATATCCAAGGTCGCCGTAGTCCCTGCCCGCCGTGCAGAAGCAATGGCTGCCGCGGGCTTATAACCAAAACAGCTTCCTGCAAAAAACAGACGGTCCAGGAAGGATACAATGGAACCGTTGGGGGAAGCGTAATATACTGGGGACCCCACCACGAAACCGTCTGCCCGCTCCATTTTCTCCAATACCTCATTCACCATATCTTCCGTAAATATGCATCGGCCTGTTTTTTTACAGGCGCCGCAGGCAGTACAGCCGGAGGATACGGACTTTCCCATCCACACGATCTCTGTCTCGACGCCATTCTTATTCAGGCTTCCTGCTACCTCTTTCAAAGCCGTATAAGTACAGCCCTCCTGATTGGGGCTTCCGTTCAGCAAAATTACTTTCATACAGAACTCCTTTTTGATTTCAATTTCGTCAGTTAAGCTTGATTCCTGCCAGCAGATCCCCCAGGCTGGTGGATGCCTTCTCCTTGGAAATATATTCTTTCACTTCCCCGGGACGGTCCGTATCCACCATCTCTTCCTCCAAAGCCCGCATGCTGAGGCTTACTTTATGGTCATTGGTATTTAGGATCTTCACCTTCACCTTTTGGCCTACGGAAAGCACTTCTGAGGGTTTTCCGATACGCTTTGTACTAATCTGTGAAATATGCACCAAGCCGCTGATGCCATCTCCGATGTCCACAAAAGCCCCATAGGGCATCAGGCTCTCCACTACGCCTTCCAAAACGGTTCCAGGAACCAGCATGGAAATCTTGCGGTCATGCTCCTGGGCAGCTTTTTCCTTTAATATTACCTTTGCTGACATTACAAGCTTCTTTTTGGACTCTTCCACGGTGATCACACGGACTTCAAGCTCTTTCCCCAGCCAACTGTCATCCACTTCCACATAGGACAGAGCCAGCTGAGACGCCGGTATAAATCCCCGGATGCCTTCTAAATAAGCCACCACGCCGCTTGGCACAATACCGGTGATCTTAACGGAAAGCTCCGTCTCCTGCTCTTGATATTCCTTTAATTTGTCCCATGCCAGCACTTCGTTTGCCTCTTTGCCAGACAACTGAATATTCCCGGCTCCGTCGTCCGTCCGCACTACGGTCGCCTTGATCACGTCGCCAGGTTTTACTTCTTCCATAATTTTATAATTAGGATCGCTGCTTAAATCTGCCGCCTTTATCACGCCTGGGGCATAATATTTCAGGTCCAGGGTTACTTCTTCCTCATTCACGTCAATGACAGTCCCGGAAATGATATCTCCAACATTAATTTTTCGGAAAGACGCTTCCAATTCTTCCTTGTAATCTTCCATGGTTTCTTTCGTTTCCATTTGCCCATCTCCTTTACTACTCTTTTTGTTACTGCCTGATCGTCTGGCCAAGCCAGAGATCATCAGGCGCGGCGCCAAACGCCAAGTAACAGTAATTCCGTTACTTTTCACGGCGGAGCCGCTCATAGTAACGATTCGGGGCGATATTCCAAGTTTTGCTTCGCAAAAATCGCCCCTCACACCTGAATCATGTTCTCACGGAATGCGCAGCCAGTGCGCATTCCTGACCCGTGAAAAATAACGTAATTCCACTTTATCACAAGGGAAAAATTTTTACAAGTTTTCCATTGCATTTTTTTAAATATGTGATATAATGTATTCATACGAACGCAGGATTAGTACATTGGTAGTATATCAGCTTCCCAAGCTGAGGAGGCGGGTTCGATTCCCGTATCCTGCTTCTTTTATTTTTATTGGATTTTCAGTATTTGATCATCAAAAGGGTAATCAGACATATGTCCGGTTACCTTTTTTTCGTTGTATTTATGATTGTTGTTGTATTTCTACAAATTAAAAAGGTGCGCAGCCTTAATAATTCAATAAAGACTTTACACCTTTGGGTTATGTTTGGTTTATTTAGTTGTTATTCTTTGATCTTGTCAAGCTCTGTAAGATTTACGCCTGCTACCATTAATAATGCTTTTTGCGCCGTCTATATGCTAATTTCATTTTATCAATTAGAGTTTATGGTGTAAAGCCTTTATTAAATTATTAACTGCTGTTTCAGAAGGAATTGCTGGAACAGGTGATAGAGTCCGGACGTCTCGCCCCTCTTTGCCGGTCTGGTGCAAAAGGATTGCAAAGCATTCCGCAAGTTCTTTGTGATCAGCAAAAACAGCCAAATGATAGGCCCGGTAAAAGAACTGGTGGAGGCGGAACGCCGTCAGGAAGCCGTCAGGAAGCCGCCAGACAATTGTTTGATTTTTTCTTATATTTCCTCAACTATTGTACGCCTCTGAGCCGTTCCATCAAGCCATCCTTGGAAAAACTATGCATAAGCAGTAACGTGATGATGACAGGCACGATCAATAAAGTCCCCGTATACGCAATGGAAAAGACCACAGGAAACCGAAACGCCATATAAAACGCCCCTATATCATAGAGCATTTTACTTAAAACATATCCGCAAAGCGTCCCCACCGTCATGGTAACGCCCACGGCAGCAAGTACCAGCAGCAAGCTCTCTCCCAAAAGCATGTTCCGAATCTGCTTTTTTTCCATACCGATGGATTCCAGCATTGCAAGCTCCTGTCTTCTGGTAACAATATTGGTAATCAGGGTATTTATCATACTTAAAATACTAAAAGCCATAATGAAAGCCGCAAGCCCAGTGATTAGGGCAAACATCTGGTTGGCGTTTTTTTCATAAGAAATCCTGCGTTCTGCCAGCGTCTCCATGCTTAATTCCGGTTTTTGGGCCACTAATTCAGCCAGATCTTCTCCTACCGACGCTTCTTTCTCCTCCTGAACAGACACAATCAAACGACAATTTAAATTATCATAAGACACTAGATTCCGAACCGCCTGCTCTGGCATAAGAAACCAGCCCTCAAACCCTTTTTGCTTTAAGGTGAATTTACTGTTTAAAATACCAAGAATTGTCACGTTCTTATCCACCATGGCATTTCCGTCATAATAGTGCAGGATGATTTCATCTCCTGGTTGGAACCTCCATCCGTACACTTCTTCTGCAACATCATTTCCCGCTGCCAGGATATAATCGCCGCTCATCAGCTTCCCATAGTCCCAGGACCCTTCTTCCAGATAATTTTCTGCATCTGCCAGCTCCATTTCTGTCAAAGGATATATGGCGTCCGTATCACGGCTGCCGAATACATCATAGCGAGGATAGGCAAAGAGGACGTCCAGGCTCATAATCTCCCATACGTTTTCCACCCCATCCAGATCATAAATCCTTTGTACCATTTCCTCATCCAGGGACGCCTCCTGCTGCAGCCCGCCCAAACCATGTTCATTCAGCTCCTTGGCAGAGCTGGAATAGTATATATTAAATTCTGCATCGGTAAAATACCCCTGCCTGGCAAAATTGGCCTTATCAAAGGAAGAGATATACGTCGCCGCAGCCATAAACAAGATTCCTCCCATCCCTAAGGAAGCCATGGTAATCGCTGCCTTTTTCCGGTTCTTGGAAAAATTCATCACTCCCAGCCCCAAAGGCGTCAGCCTGCGGCACATTTTTCGGTTGGCCGCCTGCTTCATGGAGGTCTCAGGCACATAGCGGAGCGCTTCCATAGGCGATACTGCCGCTGCGATGCGGGCAGGCTTTCGGACGGATATCATTGTGATCACATAAACCAACGCAAATACTGCCGCTGCAATACAAAGCGTATGGAATACGGAACATCCATCCGGAACCAATGCATATCCCACTGCCCCTCCCAGGATCATCCCTATGGGAGCTGAGCGCAAAAACAACATGCCCCCTTCCCTGGAAACCAATTTTTTAATTTGCCTCTTTGTCATACCAAGGGTGTGAAGCTGGCCAAATTGATGAACCTGACCCAGCACAGACAGATAGAAAACACCATAAATTACAAGTATACAGGCAAGCAGGATCACCAGACCTACCAAACCGTACACCATCAATTCCTGCATATCCAGGGAAAGGGAATCCAAAAAAGCCTTGGAGGGGCTGATGTATTGTCTTTCGATTCCTGCATCTCTTCCAATCTCATATAGGAGCTCTCTGCACCCCTCCGGATCCATCTGATGGGCATTATGTACCTTCACATAAACTTCATAGGGCATATCCTTCAGCTGGCTGCCTCCGTTGGCATAGCTTTCCGAAAAGAACACCGGAAACTGCTTTGCGGTATCACCCCCTTTTAAAATGCCCGACACCGTAAAGGTTTCCGTCTGCCCATCGTAAAAGGCCAGCGTAACTTTTTCTCCTACGTCCTTTACCCCTATCTTCTCCAGCATCCCGGACTGCACCGCAATTTCTGTATCCGTTTCCGGCAGCCTGCCCATTTCCAATTCTCCCACCTGGATTTCATCGGACAGCCCGCTCACATAAGACGGCATAATATCAAAACCATCCAATTCTGAGAGGATGCCAGTCTTTACTTGTACCTGATAGGCAATACGTGAATCTTTTTTCAGTATTTCCACCTGCTCTTTGGTAAGATTATAATACCCTGCCTGCTGGCTATGGGAAAGAGCTTTCTTCTCCCTCTGGTCCTGTCCTATGGCAAACATGAAAATTGCCGTCAGCAGGGAAGAGGCCAGGACAATCGTGATCATTACGAATATGTTCCGCATACGGTTTGCTTTTAAGCTCTCCTTGGACATACGTGAAATCATATCCGCCGCTATTTTTCGACTCCTCATTTCCCACACCCCCTACTCGCAGATCTTTCCATCTTCCAGGCGGATTCTCACGTCTGCCTTTTTTGCAATGTCAGGGTTATGGGTAATCATCACAATGGTCTGGTGAAATTTCTCGCTGGTCATTTTCAAAAGCTCCACAACTTTATCACTGGTCCGGCTGTCCAGGTTCCCGGTGGGTTCATCCGCCAGAATAATGGCGGGCTTCGATACCAGCGCCCGTGCAATGGCCACCCGCTGCTGCTGGCCCCCGGAAAGATGGCTGGGATAATTGGAAAGCTTTCCTTCCAGCTCTAGGAACTTTACAATCTCTTCCAGAAACGCCTGATCTTCCACCTTTCCATCCAAACGCACAGGCAGTACGATATTTTCATAAGCCGTAAGATACGGAATCAAGTTGTAGTTTTGAAAAATAAATCCGATACGCTGCCTGCGGAATACCGTAAGCTGTTCCGGCGTCAAGGCTTCTATCATCTGGTTTTCCACCTGTACGCTTCCTTCCGTTGGCGTATCCAGTCCCCCCAGCATATTTAAAAGAGTGGATTTCCCGCTGCCAGACGTGCCAACCACTGCTGCAAACTGTCCCTCTCCGATCGACACGCTCACATCCTCCAAGGCTTTTACCAGACTCTCCTCTTTTCCATAATATTTTTTCAAATGAGATGCTTTTAAAATAGCCATCGTTCCGTTCCTCCTAAATCACCGTTTCAAGATATTCTAACAAATTTAAAAACACATGCAATAGGCAGCGCAAATTCTAATACCGAAAAGGTAAATTTTAGTTAGACAGCCTTCTGGGAGGCCGGTATGGGGATCAAGATCTTCAACACAAATTTTCCATCCTCATTTTTTACAGTCAGCCATCCGCCGTACTTTCCGGCCGCCTTTTCCATATTGGAGATCCCGAATCCATGGAACAAAAAATCCCTCTTTGAAGTACGCCCTACTTGTTTTTCTTTCTCTTTAAGACAATGGTTTTCTATCAGGATCGATACAAAATCCTGTATTTTTCCTGCCTTAACCAGTATAACCCTCTGCTCCCTGGGAAGCTTTTCACTGGCTTCCATGGCATTGTCCAGCCCGTTCCCAAACAAGGTGCTGATATCCAAAGGTTCTATAAAATCAATGCCCTCAAAATCCACAGATGAAAAAAATTCCATGTGTTTTTCCCGGGCATATTCCGCCTTATCTTTGATAATAATATCAAGAAAATCATTTCCTGTATGTATATAGTCCTCGTAATCCGCAATCTGGGAACGAAGTTCTTGGATCATCAAATGGGCATCTTCTGATTTTTGGCTTCTTTCCAGTACCAGAAGATGATTTTTCATATCATGGTAGACGGACCGTATCCGTTCTTCCTCCTTTTGCTTATTCTGGTAATATGTTTGCTGCATCTTCAATCGCTGCACCTCATACGCATTTTGCATGGAATTGCTCATATAAGCAACAAGGCATACGCATCCTATCGAAGAAAAAACAGCGGCTATGCATAAGGGATAAATGATGACCGACTGCTCTTCGGAAAAATAGATCGTGGTAAAGCAGGCAATCCCGGAAACCATAATAATAGAATCCACAATCAGCCACATTTTCACCGTCAGATCCAGACGGATTTGGCGAAGGGGTTTTCTGAGAAAAATCCAGATTCCGCACCAAAACAGCAAATGCACCAGTCTCTGTCCCATATTGATCACAAAAAAAACAACGTCCTGGTCCCATCCAGGCCCTGGAACCGTCTCTTTTGTGACAGCAAAAAAAATCTGGCTGGCAATATCCATCGTTAAAAAATTCATAGAAATCATAATCGGATAAAAAATAAACACAGCCGTCATTTTTTCTATGATGCTGCTTTGATGAAATATGATAAGATACAATATCATTGCGGTTAAGGACAGCAGGATATTGTCAAGATCATTTCTGTAAACGACTACGCTGGTAAAGAAATGAGAGACCAGAAAGGCCAGGATACGCATAAAGCAATTTTTTCTCAGAGGGATAAAAGTATGCAGAATCCAATAAAAAAGAAATTGATATAATAACTCAAAAACAAAAGACATTACATGCAATACGAAAATCACAACATATCCCCCCAATAATCTGTCAGCTTTTTCATAAATTCTTTCCTTCTCGGCTGGCTGATCGGAAGGCGCTCCCCGGTGGAAAGGATGAGTTCCTGCCCTTCTAATCCTTTTACAAAGGACAAATTCACCACAAAGCTCTGGTGGCTTTGTACAAATTGGGGCTGTCCGCAAAGCAGCCCGGAGACTTCTTTCATATTCTTATAGATGATTTGCTGATTCCCTTCAAAATGAAGCATCACATTGCGCTTATTTGTCTCGGCATAGGAAAGATTTTTGTACAACACTTTATATTTTCCATTGTCATTGGAAAAGCTCAGATAAGGTTCCTCTTTTCCCTGATAATGGGCAAAATAACGGTCCAGCTCCAGTTTCAAAACGCCATATTTCACAGGCTTAATCAAATAGTTGACCGCCCGGTACTCATAGCCTTTCCAAACAAATTTTTTTAATGAAGTTAAAAAAAGAATTCCTACGGAGCTGTCCATATTGCGGATCGCTTCTGCCGTTTTGAAGCCGTCCATCTGCTCCATTTTGATATCCAGAAATATCAGATCCGTATCGGGATGGTAATCCATCAGCAATTCTCTGCCGTCATGATACGTAAAATAGCAGAAATCTCTGCCGGTTTCTTTTGCATACCGCTGCAGTTGTTCCTTTAAATCCTCAATAAGCGTGTCCTCGTCATCGCAAATTACTATGTTGAACACTTCTTCTAGTCTCCTTGTCAAAATCCATGGTTACCAATTTACTATAGTGCATTATTTTTATCTCATACTATCATAATGCGACCACATACGTATAACTTTAACCGTCCCACACACTAATTGCCGTCATTCCACCATCTCCTTTTCCATATACTATACCGTACGCGTATATGTACGTCAATATACGTAATTCATTTTTTCATTATATCCAAGCTTCTCTTTTAAATACCGTACATAACAGAAAGAGGCTGCATCAAAGCAGCCCCCATACCGTCTTTTTTCTTTTTTCAGACAACTTGTCCCTTCACAACGCTCTTACAATGTTTTCGCCACTTCCCGCAAAATATCCTGGCAGGCAACCGGGAAACGTCCCAATCCATCCGGCCCTATATTCAGCAGATAGTTGATCCCCATGCCGTTCAGCTTCTTCTTAATCTCCGCTACCTTTTTGGCGTCTTTCCAATTCTGATCCCATGCGCAATAGCCCCAGCTGTCATTCATCGTCGCCGCAGTCTCATATAAGCCATAGGGAGAGGGCTTGAAGCCGTCCACTTCATTGATCATAGCCTCGTCAAATTCCAGATGCTCCGGAATCGAATCCGGTATTTCATTATCCCCTAAGGATACATAATCGTAAGCGCCGTTCCCAAGGCGGGAATTCATTAAACAATCCGGCTGATATTTTTTAACCAAATCAAAAATCTGGCGGCTGTGATGTTCCTCTAAGGTCATTGGCATATCAAACCAAATCAGGCACAGATCTCCATAATTACGCAGCAGCTCCTCAATCTGAGGATAGATCTTATTGCGGAAGCAGATGTCGAAATCCTTCTTATCATTCTCCGGGAAATCCCACTGATTGCACCAGGCAACCCCTGCACAGGGAATATGTCCGGATTTGTATCCGCCGCCGTGGAATTCATGCCAATCCAGATCCTGGGAATAATACAGGCCCAGCTTCAGGCCGTATTTATAGCAGGCTTCCCCAATCTCCCCTACCACGTCCCGGCCAAAAGGCGTAGCGTCCACTACGTTATATTTATCAACTTTGGAATGATACATGGCAAATCCGTCATGATGCTTGCTGGTAACCACAAAATATTTCATACCGCATTCTTTTGCAAATTTCACCCACTCATCCGCATTGAAAAATACCGGGTTAAAGGCTTTGGCCAGCTTCTCGTATTCTGCATTGGGGATCGCCCGGTTGGACTGGATCCACTCGCTGTAATTGCTGCTGTGCTTTCCGTCCCACTCTCCTGCCAGAAGCGAATACAGTCCCCAATGTATCATCATCCCGTACTGCGCCTCTTTAAACCACTTTCTCATATCCATCATATTACCCTCCTGTACATTACTAAAAATACACTTGCTTTTTGCAATAGCTATGTTACAATAACTATGAAAAAAAGTACATATCATTTTTGTACGGAAAGATGGATTTTTTGAATGAATATTACTAGATTTTCTTCTCTGGAAGACGCCTGGAACAGCCTGGAGCTCACTCTCTTTGACCATGGGCTCTTCCACGGGGACCGGACCTGGAATTATCCTAACATGGTGTCCCCTTTTCACCGGCTTTATTTCATTATAGATGGAGAAGCTTCCCTGACCAACCAAAAGGGGCGCTTTGAATTTTCTCCCGGATATATCTACCTGATCCCTGCCGGCTCCTGTTATTCCTACGCCTGCTCCTCTGTGATTCATAAATTTTACCTGCATTTTAACCTGGAACTGCTGCCAGGAGTGGATCTGTTCGGCCCGCTGAAAGAATTCCGGGCGCTTCCTTGTCCGGCGGGACTTTTGGATTC